>OJRO01001902.1_pt1 | contig 12604 bp, 10 predicted proteins | sample 1599221 | NCBI WGS metagenome assembly OJRO01 (sample SAMN03922449, study PRJEB24848) | human gut metagenome | isolation source: stool sample | host: Homo sapiens | place: Germany | collected 2009-11
GTATCGTCGGCAGCGTCAGATGTGTATAAGAGACAGGCCGGATAGAGTCCTCCGTCGGCAGCACCTTTCGCCATAGTAATGGATGCCCCCATGTCTACACATGAATTAATCGCATTGAATGGTGCATTAGCCCCTAATGTATAGCAGCCGATATCGCTGAATACTTTGTGAGACGGGTATTCTTCTTTGAGAACTTCGGTTAATGTGATGTACATATCGCGATGTCCGCAACCTTCGCAAAGTGCGGGCGGGCGCATTTCTACAACAGAAGGAATGCCGAATTCTGATTTATTTTCTTTTCCTACTGCACGTGCTACGGAGTCAGGATTCAGTTCTCCGTCCTGAGACAATGTGCCGTCCAAGCGTCCTTTTACTTTAATTCCAATACCCAGATAACCTTTCAACTGTTTTTCTACAAACGGCTGTCCGTCTTCCAGAACAAGAATCTCATCGCAAGATTCAACCAACTGAAGGATTTGTTTTTTAGGTAATGGGTACTGACCAATTTTAAGTACAGGGTACTCACAGCCCTCAGGATAATTCTCCATTAAGTAATTGTAACCGATGCCACAGGCGATGATTCCTAATTTCTTGTTAGGGCCGTCTGTGTATTTATTGTAAGGTGATTCTTCGGAAGCTTTGATGAATTCATCCTGGCGTGCGAGCAGAACTTTATAACGTTTGCGTGCGTTTCCCGGTAATAAGATAAATTGACGGGGATCGTCACTGAAAGATATACCGTTCTGTGGTTTTTGTTCTTTGCGCTCTACTCCGGAGCGAGAGTGCGCCAAGCGGGTTACCATACGCATTAAAACCGGTTCGCCTAGTTTCTCTGAAAATTCAAATCCGTCATATACCATATCGTATGCTTCCTGCTGGTTGCTGGGCTCATACATCGGTATAAGGGAGAAGTCCCCATAAAAACGGCTATCTTGTTCGTTCTGAGAAGAATGCATGCTTGGGTCGTCGGCTGCTACTACAATCAGTCCGCCTTTCACGCCTGTAATAGCAGAGTTGACAAAACAGTCGGCAGCTACGTTCATACCTACGTGCTTCATACAAACTAATGCCCGTTTACCAACGAAAGACATACCCAACGCAGCTTCCATAGCTGTTTTTTCATTGGTACACCAACGGTTGTGTATATTCTGTTCGGTCGTTATAGGGGCCATTTGAATATATTCCGTAATCTCAGTTGAAGGAGTACCGGGGTAGGCGTAAACACCTGAAAGTCCGGCATCCAGTGCAGCTTGTGCAATGGCTTCGTCGCCAAGTAAGAGTTGCTTGCTCATATATTTCTTTTATTAGTGTTGATCACAGTTTGTTATTATATCGCGCAAAGATAGCCTTTTCAGTTCGTTTTATCACAGAATTACTTGAAAATCTTTCTTTCATTCAGTGCTTTCCAGTATTTTCTTGCATTTGCCATGTGGTCGGCATAATTGGAGGCAAAATTATGAGTTCCTGAGAAATCTTCTTTCGCGCACATATATATATAGTTATGTTTTGTATAGTTTAATACGCTGTCTATTCCTTTTTTAGTAGGAATGCGGATGGGACCGGGGGGTAATCCGGTATTTATATAAGTATTATACGGTGAATTTACTTTAAGATTCTCGTTAGTGATACGTCTTAAGGCGAAATCTTGCAAGGCGAATTTTATGGTAGGATCTGCCTGTAGAGGCATATCTTTTTGTAAACGGTTGATATAGAGACCTGCTACCAACGGTTTTTCTTCATTATTATTGGTCTCTTCTTCTACGATCGAAGCGAGTGTGCAGACTTCTTCCGGAGTCATTCCGATTGCCGTAGCCCGAGCTAGCCGTTCGTTATTCCAGAAGCGTTCATGCTCTTTTTGCATGCGCTGAAAAAAATCGTCTACGCTCATATCCCAATATACCTGGTAAGTTTCCGGAATAAAAAGACATGGAATCGTTTTACTGTCATATCCCAACTTGGACTGAAAGGTAGAGTCGAATAGTTGACGAGCTATTTCGATAGAATCTATCATAAGTTGTTTACCTATACTCCGTGCAAGGCGGTCTATAGTCCGTACACTTCCAATAGTGAGATTCATAGGCTCTTGATAGCCTCTGGAGAAACGGCTATACACATGGTATACATTGTCATTCGGGCGAATAGCATAGCGTCCGGTATGTATATTCTGATTGAAATTCTTGTATTTAGACATCCAATAGAAGCCGGTGAAGTTCTTTATATGTCCTGAACGTTTTATTTTATTAAATATGGAGTCGGCCGTGTCGTCCCGATCTACATAAATATACACGGTTCTGGAGGGGTGGAACTGAGGAGCAAACAGATAGTAATAAACAGTGCCTCCTACAATGGCGCATAGGAAAATGGCTCCGACCAGAATTGTCAATAAAATCTTTCTTTTCTTCCAGCTCCGCCATAGTGTCTATATAAAGTGCAAGGCTGTCCGTATTGGTGTAGCGCTGTTCGCAAAGCAGGGATGCCGCGCCTGTCCCGAAGCCGAGATAATTTTTGCGTTCCCAGTAGGAAAGATTATGGCGGCATGCCTTTCCTTCTTTTGCAAAATTAGAGATTTCATACTGGTGATAACCGTTATCCGCAAGCCGCAGACATGCCGTATCGTACATCTGACGTTCTGTATCTTCATCAGGCAGTGCCGGATACCGGTCTAAATGTTCGTAAAGTGCCGTGCCTTCTTCCAGTATCAGACTGTACATGCTGATATGCTCCGGCTTTAATGCAAGAACCGTATCCAGCGTGTGCAGAAAACTTTCAAATGTCTGACCAGGCAGTGCCGACATTAAATCAATATTGATATTGTCAAAGCCCGCCGCCCTTGCCGTTTCATAGCTTTTCACAAATTCTTCCATGGTATGAATCCGTCCCAGCATTTTTAATTCACGGTTATTGGCGGACTGTAACCCGAAACTGATCCGGTTTATGCCTGCCTGTCTGTACACTGCCGCTTTTTCTTCATCGAGCGTGCCAGGATTACATTCTATCGTAATTTCCGCATTTTCCGCAAACGGAAAGCTTTCCCGCAGGGTATCTGCCAGTGCTTTGACATGTCCCGGTGCGAGGATACTCGGCGTTCCACCGCCAAAAAACACGGTATCCACCGTATACGGATTTTCCGAAAGCAGCTTCGCCGTCTGATAAATCTCCGTCTGCAAAGCCTTTACATATTCCGCCTGTGTTTTTTCATCTGCCGGTGCAGACAAAAAATCGCAGTACGCACACTTGCGCACACAGAACGGAATATGGATATAAATGCCGCCCCTTTTTTCGTTACTGTCTGTCTTTTTCATGCAGTTATCTTCTATTCCTCGTCTAATTTCAAAACGCTCATAAATGCCTTCTGCGGAATCTCTACGTTTCCGACCTGACGCATACGTTTCTTTCCTTCCTTCTGCTTCTCAAGCAGCTTCTTCTTACGTGAAATATCACCGCCATAACATTTTGCAAGGACATCTTTTCTCATTGCCTTTACGGTTTCTCTTGCGATAACACGGCTTCCGATAGCCGCCTGAATCGGAATTTCAAAGAGCTGTCTCGGAATTTCCTGCTTTAACTTTTCGCACATCTTTCTACCACGTTCTTCGGCATTGCCGGAAAAGACGATAAATGAAAGCGCATCGACTTCTTCTTTGTTAATCAGGATATCCAGCTTCACAAGAGAAGAACGCTCATAGCCTTTCATCTCGTAATCAAAGGAAGCATATCCTCTGGAACGGGACTTTAAGGCATCAAAGAAATCATAAATAATTTCATTTAACGGCAGATCATACTTTAACAAGGCTCTGGTCTGCTCAATGTATTCCATGCCGTTGTAAATGCCGCGGCGCTCCTGACACAGTTTCATAATCGGTCCGACAAATTCTGTCGTTACCATGATTTCCGCAGAAACCATCGGTTCTTCCATATATTCAATTTCAGACGGATCCGGCATATTGGACGGATTCGTCAAATCAATAACCTCTCCGTTTGTCTTATGCACCTTATAGATAACACCCGGCGCCGTTGTTACTAAATCCAGATTGTATTCACGCTCCAGACGTTCCTGAATAATCTCTAAATGCAGTAATCCTAAAAATCCACAGCGGAACCCGAATCCCAGTGCAATCGAGGTTTCCGGCTCAAACTGTAAGGACGCATCATTTAACTGCAATTTTTCAAGTGCCTCTCTTAAATCCTGATACTTGGCGCCATCTGCCGGATACAGTCCGCAGTACACCATTGGATTGACCTTTTTATACCCCGGAAGCGGCTCGGCACACGGATTGTCATTGTCCGTTACCGTATCACCGACACGGGTATCCTTAACATTTTTAATGCTTGCCGTAATATAGCCTACCATACCGGCGGAGAGTTCTTCACATGGAATAAACTGACCCGCACCGAAATAACCGACCTCTACGACTTCTTCCACAGCGCCTGTCGCCATCATGCGGATTTTCGTTCCACGCTTTACCTTTCCTTCTTTAATCCGGCAGAAAATAATAACACCCTTATAAGAATCATACAAAGAGTCAAAAATCAATGCCTGTAACGGCGCATTTTCATCGCCTGTCGGCGCCGGAATCTTTGTAACAATCTGCTCTAACACTTCTTCAATATTAATACCGTTTTTCGCTGAAATCAGCGGTGCATCCTGTGCTTCAATACCGATAACGTCTTCAATTTCATCAATAACACGCTGCGGCTCTGCACTCGGCAGGTCAATTTTATTAATAACCGGAAAAACGTCCAAATCGTGATCTAATGCCAGATAGACATTTGCAAGGGTCTGCGCCTCAATCCCCTGCGCCGCATCTACGACAAGAATCGCGCCGTCACAGGCAGCAAGCGCTCTGGACACCTCGTAGTTAAAATCCACATGTCCCGGTGTATCAATAAGGTTGAAAATGTATTCTTCCCCATCATTTGCCTTGTATACAATACGCACGGTCTGCGCTTTAATCGTAATACCGCGTTCTCTTTCTAAATCCATGTTATCGAGTACCTGCTCCTGCATTTCCCTGCTGGTGAGCAGTCCCGTCTTTTCGATAATACGGTCTGCCAGTGTTGACTTACCATGGTCAATATGTGCTATAATACAAAAATTTCTAATATTTTTCTGATTGATTTTCGCCATTTTTACTCTCACTTATCATTTTATTTCCGGCTGTTTAAATACTCCATAATCCCGTCTGAAATCGCAGACGCCGTTTCTTCCCGCTTCTCGGTAATCAGCCGGTTGTCATTTGCATTGGACATAAATCCCAGTTCCACAAGGCAGCTTACACAGCGGGTGTTGCGGTTGAGCCTGTAATCTTCCTCTGAATCCGTCATCGAACCGCCCTTGACACCGCGGCTTTTAATACCTGCTATGGCATCTAAACGCGTTGTAATCGCCTCTGCCAGAAATACATCATCTTCCGGCATATCATGATGAATCCACGTTTCAACTCCGTTTATGGATGGATCATCCTCATAAAGATTTCTATGGATAGATACTAAAACATCACACGAAGCATTATTACATATTTCGACCCTTTCATCAAGTCCCAGATAGGTATCCGCATCTCTTGTCATCAAAACTTTCACACCCACACTCTCTAAATGTCTTTTTACCAGTCTGGCAATAAGCAGTGTTTCATCTTTTTCATAAGCGCCTGCATAATCTGCTCCACAGTCACTGCCGCCGTGGCCGGCATCAATGCACACCAGCGGACGGTCATCGGCTTCTTCCTCGTAATACGCTTCATAATATGCCGCCTGTGCCTGCTTTTTTTGTTCTGCCACACCGCTGACCGCTTTTCCGGCAAAAGCCACTGCACAGACTGCACAAATCACACCGGACACCACTACAGCCGGTCTTTTCAGCCTGTACCTTTTTCTTTTTTTTATTCTTTTCATCCCAATACCCCTTTTTCCTCTGTTTTTATTTTCCATGGATTTACGGCAAAAGTCAATCACTTTCTGATAGTTTCATTATCTTCAGAATGCACATGGATAAAAAGCCTGCCATAACCTTCTGATTTTAAAAAATCATTCTGCATGACAGGCTCTCTATATCTATTTACGAATTTTTTACCAGTTCTTTCTTCAGTCTTTTCATTATTTTTTTCTCAAGCCGGGAAATGTAAGACTGCGAAATTCCCAAAAGGTCAGCGACCTCTTTCTGTGTCTTTTCCTCCCCGTCCATGGAACTGAGTCCATACCGCAAATCGACAATAATCCGCTCCCTCTCGGATAATTTACCGATTGCTTTATTTAACATGCTTTTTTCCACTTCTTCTTCTAAATCACGGTAAATAATGTCTTCTTCCGTACCTAAAATATCCGATAACAGCAGTTCATTGCCGTCCCAGTCTACGTTGAGCGGTTCGTCAATGGATACTTCCGCCTTGGTCTTGCTGTTTCTGCGCAGATACATCAGAATTTCATTTTCAATGCACCGTGAAGCATATGTTGCCAGTTTGATATTTTTTTCAGGATTGTAAGAGTTGATTGCCTTAATCAATCCGATTGTTCCAATCGAAATTAAATCCTCCACGCCTACACCCGTATTATCAAATTTTTTCGCAATGTATACCACCAGTCTTAAATTGTGTTCAATCAGCTGTGACTTTGCAAACTGGTCATTCCCCGTTCCCAGTCCCGCAATTGCCCTTGCTTCTTCTTCTGCTCCCAGCGGCGCAGGCAGCACATCACTTCCCCCGATATAATGTACGTCTCCCTGCTTTAACATCATCATGTTTTTAAATGTCGGAACCATTTTAAACTGAAAACGATCCGGAACAGATACTTTGATTACCATAAAAACCTCCTCATTTACTTTCCTGTTTTACCCCTTTAAAAGCTGTGCATTCACAAGAAATTCATATTCTCCGTCTGATGAAAGTGTCTGCGCCGTCAATCCAATCAGCGCATCTTCCACCTGTATTTCTTTTTTGCCGTAGCATATGTACATGGTATCTGCCGTAATTACCTCAAGCATTCCGCTGTCACACCCCAGTGACCGGAACGGAATTACATGATACTTTACTTTCGTGCAATCATTTATTTCATGAAGAACTTCCAAAAAGCTGTCTTTCTGCGCGATACACACCGGTCTGTGAAACAGCGGATCCTGTAAAACATTTCCCGTATCCACAAACCCTTTTATATAAATCTTTCTCCCCCTTAAAACACAACATACACGACACAGTTTGTCGGAATACACTTTAATTCTTACCAGCTGCCTGTATAAAAGCAGCAAAAAGCCAAAGGATACTCCGAGAAATACCATCAGTTCCCTGTCACGCACAATTACCTGTCTGATAATATATCCTGCATATGTATAATAGTACAAAACGTGCATTACACCCCCCAGCATAAATGCAGCAGCATACAGCGCAAAAAATCCTTTTATCAGTTCCGCGAATGCAACATTCCCTGCACAGATTCTTACCATACCCATGCCAATACAAATATAGGTCACTATATTTGCGGCGAATTTGTATTCCTGCGGTACCAGACATACAATAACTGCTCCCATTGCTCCAAAAGTGGCGGAAAGTATCATCCGCAGATATGTGGCAGCATATCTGCACAGGCTGTTTACTACAGCAATCACAATGAAATCCATTATAAAGTTGATACAGAAGAATACATCCAGATAAATAACGATTGAATTATCACCTCCCAAAACGTATTATAGATTGTTCGCCCTGCGAATTTTGTCGTTTTTGCGTTAAAAGGAAAATATTTCAAAAAAATAAGAGATACCTTCAATTTTCATGAAAGTATCTCTCTGATTCACCAAATTTTATTATCGGTCTTTTTTCTGTAAAAATGTCGGGATATTAATACCCTTTTCCTTTACACTGCTTGTTACCGGTGCCGCAGGCTTTAAGCCCGGAAGCGGAGCAACCGGTGCTGCCGGTTTAACCGCAGATGCAGGCTTGTCCACTGACGCAGCCGGTGCACCTGAATATGTATAAGCCGGTTTTACTGCCGGTCTTGGAGCCTGTGCTGCCTTTGCGCCGAAGCCTGCCAGCGCATTGTTTACATTCGTATCTTCCAGACCTGTTGCAATAACGGTAATAGTTGCCGTATCCGTACAGCTTTCATCATACATTGCACCAAAAATAATATTGGCATTCTCACCTGCGAGTTCCTGAACATAGCTTGCAGCTTCATTGGCTTCAATCAAGCTGATATCGCCTGAAATATTGATAATAACGTGTGAAGCACCTTCGATGGTTGTTTCAAGAAGCGGACTTGTAACTGCCTGCTTTACAGCTTCCACTGCCTTGTCATCACCTGTTGCCGTACCGATACCGATATGGGCAACACCCTTGTTAATCATAACGGTCTTGACATCGGCAAAATCCAGATTGATAAGACCCGGTACATTAATCAGATCCGTAATACCCTGCACTGCCTGCTGTAATACTTCATCTGCTTTCTTTAAAGCATCCGGCATCGTTGTTCTTCTGTCTACGATTTCAAGAAGCTTGTCATTCGGAATGACAATCAGTGTATCTACATTATCTTTTAATTTTTCAATTCCTGACAGCGCATTGGTCATACGCGTTCTGGCTTCAAACTTAAACGGCTTTGTAACAACACCGACGGTAAGGATTCCCAGTTCCTTGGAAATCTTTGCAACAACCGGAGCTGCACCGGTTCCTGTTCCGCCGCCCATACCACAGGTAACAAATACCATATCGGCACCTTTAATGGCCTGTGTCAGTTCTTCTACATTTTCCTCTGCTGCCTTTTCACCAATCTCAGGCTGGGCACCTGCACCCAGTCCCTTTGTCAGCTTTTCACCGATCTGAATGGCTGTCGGCGCTTTGCATAACTGCAATGCCTGACTATCTGTATTAATTCCAATAAATTCTACACCACTGATATTTTCATCTATCATTCTGTTGACCGCATTATTACCGGCGCCGCCAACACCGACAACGATAATCTTCGCTGCCGAATCTGCTTCGTTTGTCATAATCTCTAACAAGGGTACCTGCCTCCTAACATACTTTCGCATTTCTGCACTATGACTTATTCTATAATTTTTGTTGCAAAATAGCAATAGCTTTTTCTAATTTTCTTTCTTAAAAATAATAGAAGCAGTTGTTCCGTCATAATTTTCAAGATGAAGCGTTCCTTTCATTCCGGTAAGCTTTTCTGACACCTGTTTTAATGCATACAGCTTATCATTGCAGTCTGCGGCACTGCCAAGCATAACCTTTACATTCCCCATATAAAGACTGACATTATACGAAGAATCAAAATACACCTTTTTTACGCCCAGCTGGTATTTATCAAATGCCTGTGTCAGTTCCAGAATCTGTGAAAAGACCGCATCGTTACCGACCTCGAGTTTGGCATCCAGTACAATCGACTTAAAATCCAGTCCCGTAATCTGCGGTACATCTTCATAATTTTCCGAAGAACTCTCCACCACAATCCCGTCTTTATCAAAATACATATTACAGCCCATGTAGCTGATATAACCGACAATCGCTTTTTCATAAACTGCAACGTTCATTTTATTGGGCCATGTCACTTCCACATCATATTTCTGTATAAACGGAATATTTTTATTCTTTTTGCCAAACAGCGTATAAATCAGCGCATTGGGATGTTCTGTTCCAAAAATGCACTCTGTCATCTGCTGCTGCGTATAATGCTTATTGCCGGTATAAGTAATATCCGTTACCATAAAACCCGCATAAATGCCACCTCCTGCCAGCAGCAGCGCAATGACAATCCCCGCCAGTATCCATTTTAATTTTCTTTTATTGTTTTTTCTGCCTAACTGTTTTCCCATTCAATCTCTGCTCCAAGTCCTTTTAAATTTTCACATAAATCCATATACCCGCGCAAAATATAGTCTGCATCATGAATAACCGTTGTTTCCTGTGCTGCCAGTCCAGCTATGATAAGTGCCGCCGTTCCTCTTAAATCTTCTCCGTATACTTCGCTTCCCTTCAGCGTTTCTACACCTTTTACAAGCACGCTGTCCCCGGACAGTGTAATATCCGCACCCATTTTTTTGAGCCATGGCACAGTCTTAAAACGGTTTTCAAAAATCTGTTCTTTTAAAATCAAAGTGCCCTCGCCCACACTTGCCACAGAAAGTACCATGGACTGCATATCCGTCGGAAAATCCGGGTAAGCACCGGTACATATCTTATGAAGATTCACCGGACGGTGATACATCTGCACCAGCATGGCTTCTCCCTCCATACGGATATCCATGCCCATTCCGGTAAATACATCTAAAAATCCGCGGCACAGTGACGGTGTCACACCCTGTAAGTAAACACTGCCACCACAGGCAGCTACTGCCGCCATATAGGTTCCGGCGACAATACGATCCGGCTTTGCAAAAAATTCTGCGGACTGTAAAACGCCTTTTCCACGTACCCGGATGCACTCTGTCCCTGCACCGGTAATCACTGCACCACACTTTTCAAGATAGGCGCACAGGCTTTCAATTTCCGGTTCCTTTGCCGCATTGTAAAGCACAGTCGTTCCACACTGTGCCGCTGCTGCCATCAGGGCATTCTCTGTTGCACCCACACTTGGAAAGCGCAGGGTGATTTCTGACGGGTGAAGTCCCGTTGTTTCCATTTCAATAAAATCTTCTGACACGCTCCATGATGCCCCAAGGCATTTGAGGGCATGCAGATGAATGTCTAACGGACGGCTTCCGATGCTGCACCCGCCCGGATAAGCAAGCCTTACTTTCCCGAAACGCGCCAGCACCGGTCCCATTAACACGGAAGATGCCCTGAGCTGCTTTGTATCCTCTGCTTTAATTTCCTCGTACTCTGCCATGCTTGTATCAATGACAAGGCACCCTTTTTTGAAATCCGTCTTACAGTGCAGATGGTTTAAAATCCCACACATTGCACGTACATCGGCAATATCGGGACAGCCCCGTATTACCGTAACGCCCTCATTCATCAGGGATGCTGCCATCACCGGAAGCACTGCATTTTTCGCACCGTGGATACATACACTGCCAAACAGCCGTTTTCCGCCATTTATTACGATTTTTCCCAAAATAAAAACCCCCGGAGAAGCTATATTTTATTATATTCGCCAGACTCCGGGAGGTTGCTATCTTTCTAACCGTATTTTACTTGAAATATTTAAGACAATCCCCATTTCCAGCAACAAGAAGAAACTTGCCGTACCGCCGTAGCTGATAAACGGCAGTGAAACACCGGTATTCGGGATAAAGTTGGTTACAACGGCAATATTTAATACCACCTGTACCGCTACATGGGCAAATACCCCTGCTGCCAGCATTGTACCGAATAAGTCTGGTGCATTCTGCGCAATGTGGATAATCCGCCACAGCATTAGTGCAAATACTAAAATAATGCACATTGCCCCGAACAGTCCGAGTTCTTCACAGATAATGGAAAAAATCATATCGTTTTGTGATTCCGGGATAAAACCCAGCTTTTGCAGACTCTTTCCGAGTCCTTTTCCAAACAGTCCGCCCGAACCGATTGCATAAAGTCCCTGCACGGTCTGGTAGCCGATTCCACTGGAGTAATTTTCCGGCTGAATCCACATGAGCAGACGGTTCATACGGAAGTTTTCTGTCATGCCCTGATGCGCAATGCCGAGCAGCCAGTTATATAACGCTGCCACACCGCCCGCGCCAAGTCCTGCGAGTACCACGAAAAATTTGTATTTCGGATACGCCACAAAAATCATGACAAAAGCGATTGCCAGAATAATCAGCGCACTACTCATATTGCTGGAAATCACCATAATCAGGATTGCTTCAAGTCCTGCAATCAGTACAAATAAAAAGAAATTATACCACAGGCGTTTAATCTTTGACCCTGCCGCACATACTGCCGCAGACAGCATAATAATCACGGCCGTCTTTGACACATCCGCAGGCTGCACGCCAATCGGACCGAAACGGATCCAGCGCGTTGCACCGTTGGCAGTTTTACCAAACGGAATCAGCGCCAGAATCAATAACAGCGACAGTGCAAAAAACGCCGGTGCGATTTTCCTTAAAACATGGTAGTCTAACCGGTACATAATATACATCATAATAAAGCCCAGCACATCAAAAATCAGCTGTTTTTTAAAATAGTACTCCGAACTGCCGTATTCCATCTGTGCCGTGTAAGAACTGGTACTGTAAATCATCACCAGTCCGAATCCAACAATAAATATAATGACAAATAAAAGGCTATAATCAAAATACCTTTTATTGGACATCTTTTTTACCTTTCTTGCCATATCACTCCCCCTTTCCGGGCTGTTTTTTGAACCTTTAAAGGGCATTTACATATTCTTTAAACAGTCTGCCGCGCTGTTCATAGTTATCAAACATTCCCCAGCTTGCACATGCCGGTGAAAGCAGTACGGCATCGCCGTCTTTGGCATTTTCCGCACAGATATCCACAACTTCTTTTAAGGACTCTGCCTTAATGATATTGGTAAAGCCGTACTTTTTAGCCGTTGCTTCAATTTTGTCACTGGTCTGTCCGATTAATACCAGAAGCTTGACACGGTCTTTAAATGCTTTGACATATAAATCAAATTCTGAGCCTTTATCATATCCGCCGCCGATTAAAACCGTCGGTCTTGTCAT
>OJRO01001914.1_pt1 | contig 12534 bp, 14 predicted proteins | sample 1599221 | NCBI WGS metagenome assembly OJRO01 (sample SAMN03922449, study PRJEB24848) | human gut metagenome | isolation source: stool sample | host: Homo sapiens | place: Germany | collected 2009-11
CATGACGGAGAAAATCAGCAACATGATTGCAAAACATAACCTGTAAGGAGGTGAACTCGTGGCTAAAAAAGATGTAGATGTGCGGTTTAACCTGATTGATAATTTTACAGCCTCCTTCAATAAAACGATTGGAACTCTGACAGCAGGAACCAAAAAGGCACAGAATGCCTGGAAGAGCGTAGAGAAGTTTGGCAATGGAATTTCAAGCCTTGGGACAAAGGCCACTGCAGCGGTGACAATGCCGCTTGTCGGTCTGGCAGCAGCTTCTGCAACGGAATTTGGAAGCGTAGATAAGTCGTTGAAACTGGTGCAGCAGACAATGGGATCCACGGATGCCGAAGCAAAAGGCCTGGAAAACGCAATCAAGTCCGCGGCGGCCAATTCTGTGTATGGCATGCAGGACGCGGCAGATGCGGCGCTGAACTTTGCGAGACAGGGCTTTGACGCAGCGCAGGCGGCGGACATGATTGGACCGGCTATGGACCTAGCAGCTGGTACCGCAACAGATCTGTCTGTAATTACCGGAGGTGTGGGTAATGCCCTGAAAATCTTTTCTGATCAGGGGCTGAATGCTATGGATGTCTCCAACATGCTTGCAAAGGCTCAGGCGCAGGCGAATACAACGGTTCAGGACCTGTTTGATGCGATGTCTACAGCTGGCCCAATGCTGGATTCCGTTGGTTGGTCATTTAAAGATCTGGCAGTTATCACGGATGTGTTCGGAGACGCCGGTGTAACGGGCGCAGAGGGCGCAACCGCATTGAAAACTGGTTTGGCAAGACTGGCCTCACCGGCGAAAGAGGGAGCCAATACTCTGAAACAGCTGGGACTGAATTTCTTTGATTCTACTGGCAAGATGGACGATATGCAGACCATGCAGAAGAAACTCCATGATTCTTTTGCTGGGCTGAATGATCAGGAAAAAATGTCGGCGGCATCGACCATCTTCGGAAAGAACCAGATGGGTAAGTGGCTGACACTGATCGAACAGTCTCCAGATACCTTTGCACAATATACAGCTGGATTGGAAGATTCGACCGGAGCCGCGAATAATATGGCGAATGCGCTGCTGTCTGGACCGGGCGGTGCGGTGGAAAAGCTGAAATCATCGTTTGATGTATTTAAGTACACGGTTGGTGACACGGTGGCCAATACCATCACACCTTTTGTTGAAAAGGTTACCGGATTGCTGGACAAGTTCAACAACATGGATGAAGCCCAGCAGAAGCAGATTATCAAATGGGCGGCAATGGCGGCAGCGGTTGGACCCGGCCTGATAGCATTCGGCAAGGTGATATCTACGATTGGACGAGTTGGCATGGGCGTCAATAAATTTATCGGCATTGCATCAAAGGCAGCTGGTGGATTTAAGGCATTGCATACAGGTGCCGGACTGGCCAAGGCAGCAATTGCGGCCATCACGTCACCGGTTGGTATTGTTCTGGGTGTGATTGCAGCGCTGGCCATTGCGGTGATTGCGATCAAGACGCATTTCGATACGTTCAAAGCGGGCCTGAGTGGCGTATTTCCGGCGTTTGAAAAAATCAGTGCTAATTTTCAGAAAATCAAAGATGCATTGCAGCCGTTTATTGATAAGGTCATGGAAGCGGCACCTGTGGTTATGGATGTGTTTGGAAACGTGATTGCTGGCGCTTGCGGTGCGGCAGTATCATTCTTTGCGGGTGCATTTGCGGGAATTACGCAGTACATTACAGGATTTATAAACGTGGTTCAAGGCATTACCACGTTTATAGCAGGCGTATTTACTGGAGACTGGGAAAAGGCATGGAGTGGCGTGAAACAGATCTTCGGCGGAATTGTTGATGAGATTATGGGTCTTATATCAACTGTGACCGGGGCAATCGGCGGCATAGTCAATGGCGTTCAGGCTATCTTCGGCATGGACAAAGGAAACTCTGGAGCAATCAATACGAAAAAGGTGTCTGGACGAGCTATTGGAGACCGCTCCTGGCGTGGCGGTCTGGTGCAGGTGCATGAGCGAGGCGGTGAGATTCTAGATCTGCCTCAGGGCACCCGCATTTATCCGCATGATGTATCTATGCAGATGGCAAAAGCTGGGCAGGGTCAGTCTGTAAATATCGCAAAGCTCGCTGATGAGATTGTGGTGCGTGAAGATGCTGATATCGTGCGTATTGCAGATGAACTGATGCGCAGAATGAAAGCCGCATCCGGAAATATGGGAGGTGTTCCAGTTGCAGATATGGCTTGAGGGTGGTGGTGACCGGATGAGAATACCGGTCTTGCCATCGGAATACACAGTAACATCGGAGCAGGATAACACTTCTGTGACGGTGTGCGATTTGGGCGAAGTAAATTTGCTTGGTAAACAGAAGTTGCGACGCATTAGATTTCCAAGCTTTTTTCCGCGATACTACGATAATAGCTACTGCGATTGTCGTAGTGATAAACCGCAAAAGATGGTGGAGCGTGTTGAAAAGATAAAGCGTGCTGGAAAAATGAAATTCAAAATAATTGGTGCTGGTATCAATATGTACGCAACTATTGAATCTTTTGAGTGGGGAGAGAATGACGGTACAGGAGATATTAATTATACGCTGGATATAAAGGAATATCGCCACGTCAGTATTCCGTCGTCAACCTTGATAAAGGAGTCCCCAACAGTACCAACTGCAGCAGAAACAGCAACTAGAGAAGTACCAGCGACTCAGACATCTACGCAGAGCTACACGGTTAAATCCGGTGATACCCTAAGCGGAATCGCACGGAAACTGACAGGCTCCACCAGCTGGCAGGCCATCTATGAACAAAATAAAAGTGTGATCGGCAGCAACCCGAACCTGATCAAGCCGGGACAAGTGCTGACCATTCCGGGGGCGAAAACATGACGTTGAAATTAATTAAACCTGATCAGAATGTTATTTATGATATTTCGAATGCTGTAGAATCTGTGACATGGTCCGGTAGCATTTTAAGTGCTGGCCGGTCCGTGGAATTTACAGTTTTAAATGATCCGTATGATTCTGGGTTAAAGATTCCGGCGGCCTGTGTGGGGGATTATATTTCCTTCCTGGTTGGAAGCGAAGAGCTGTTTTATGGCCAGATTTTTAGCATAGAGCGGTCTACGGCCATCGGAACGGTCACATATACCGCCTATGATATGATGAAGAATCTGTTGGAATCGAACGGACGTTATAACTTTAAAAACACAACTCCGGAAGCCATAGCGGCGCAGGTGCTGGCAGACATCCAGGTGCCCTATAATCATCTGGAGCCGACCGGAATCAACATCAAATCCATGATCTGTGATTCCAAAGCGTTTTATGACATTATCATGGGTGCTTACACGCAGGCATACAGGATAACCGGGAACCGGTATCTGCCTATGATCTGGCAGCGGGCTTTTGGAGTATGGCCGGCGGTGTATACAGTGGGCAACTTTACGTTATCCGATGAACTGAATGTGGCAGCGGCTTCTATATCGGAGACCATGGACGGCATCAAAAACACTGTGAAAATCTATGATGATAAGGGCAACCAGGTCGGTGAGATAAAGGATGATACCAGCCTGCAGAAGTTTGGAACATTCCAGGATGTTTATACGGTGGAAAAAGGCGTGGATCCAACAACAGCGGCCAAAAACATGTTAAAGGTAAATCCGACACAGAACATATCTTTGTCGGCTATCGGAGACAGAAACTGTCTCAACGGTTACTCCGTGGCCGTGAAGGATGCGGCTACCGGACTATATGGAAAATATTGGATCAAGACGGACAAGCACACCTGGCAGGGCGGCACGTACCAGATGGAGCTGGAGCTGTCTTTTGAACAGCTCATGGATGAGAAAGATATTGAAACGGAAGAGGACGGTGATAAGAAATGACGGACCCTTTTGCAGAGATGGTGAATATGATGCGGGAACAGGGAGCGGTTAACAACACCGCCCCGATCCAGTTGGCGACAATGACCGGAGCAAGAACCTGCAGCATTGGGGACTTGCCAATATATGCGGAGGACTTGTATATTCCGGACCGTCTGCTTGCTTCTGTCTGCACAAAGGTTAATGTTCCGGAATCGCACCAGGATAAGAGCAGCTACAGTGCGCCGCTGAAAGCAGGGGACGTGGTAGCTCTTTTTCAGTTGTCGGATACAAAGTATGTGATTTTAGACAGGGTGGTGAGTGGCGGATGAGTATATTACCGAGTTATTTATCAAGCACCATACAGGCCCAGACGGCCACGGCAGCAGTTGTGGAGATGCCGAAGGAATACGAGGTGGATTTTGAGACCGGGCAGCTGACGGGGCGAATCGTGGAAGGCGTGGAGGCTATTAAGGTCTGGATATGGTGCTGCCTGCACACGCAGCGTTTCCGGTACCCGATATATTCATGGAACTACGGTGCTGATTTAGAGCAGTATGTGGGCCAGACACTGACAGATGAGTACCTGGAGACAGATCTGAGAGATGAAATTGAAGAGGCCCTTAAGGTGAACCAGTACATTACCGGAATTGATGATTATGCTTTTGAGCGGACCGGTTCGAATATTACAGTATCATTTTCCGTTCAGACGCTGTTTGGAAGCATAAAGGAGGAGTACGATGTCAACTTATAGCAATGAAACATATAGCGCCATTTTGGCGCGTGCGCAGGGCAGTGTGTCGGACGATGTGCTGAAAACAGAGGGAAGCCTGGTATTTAATGCTCTGTCGGTGCTGGCCTATGAGCTGGAGAAAATCTATATCCAGATGGATTTTATCGGTGAACAGGCTCATGCAAGCACAGCAGATTATGAGCATCTGAAACTGATCGCAGCAGATCGCGGCCTGACTCCGAAGGAAGCAAGCTGTGCAGAGGTAAAGGCAACGGCAGACGCAGAAGTGCCGATCGGAGCCAGGGCAAACTTAAAAGCGTATAACTACAGGATAGTTGAAAAACTGGAAGATGGAAGTTACCGCATGATATGTGAGGAGGCTGGAAGCGGGCCGAACGGATTGAAAGGCGAGGTGACCATGATTGATTTCGTGGACGGCCTGAACAGCTGCACCATCACGGAGCTGTTGACGCCGGGGGAAGATTATGAATCACAGGACAGTTTTTATAAAAGATACCTGGAATCCTTCACCACGACCTCTTTTGCCGGAAATATAGCCGCATATAAGGAGCAGTTGAAGGCTGTGACCGGGATTGGCGGGGCAAAGATTTATCCGGTATGGAACGGTGGCGGAACGGTCAAGGCCGTGTTGATTTCGTCAGACTTTACAGCACCATCGGAATATCTGGTAAGCCAGGTGCAGGGACAGTTTTGCCCGACTCCATCCGAAGGTTATGGGGTGGCCCCAATCGGGCACGATTTCACCGCGGCAGCAGTAACTGCGGAAAGCGTAACCGTGCAGACCTCGATCCAGTTTGAGAGCGGTTATGATTACAGCAGCTTGAAAACGGCCATAGAGGATAAGGTGAAAGAGTATTTGCACGGCCTTGCCAAAACATGGGAAGAATCAAACAATCTGACCGTCTACATATCAAGGTTGGAATCGGCTGTGTTGGATGTGAAAGGCATCGCGGATATCACTGGAACAACGCTGAATGGTGCCGGTGCAAATCTGGTGCTGGATGCGGATGCTATCCCGATTTTTTCAACAATGGAGGTAACGACAATTGAATGAGAATGATTTTAGCCGTAGCTTTAGCTTGTACTGGCCGGAACATATCGGAAACATGAAAGAATTCAAAGAAATCAGTAAGGCAGCAGACATTGAAATAAAACGGTTGTGGGGAGCGTTGAAGAGCGTGCTTGATAACCGTTATTTGACGTCAATGGACGCAGATGAATGCTCTGAACTGGAGAATATGCTTGGAATCGTTCCATTGCCGGACGATACGCCGGAAGACCGGGTCCGCAGGATAAAAGGTTACTTTGTGTCGAATTTGCCGTATACGCAGAATAAGCTGATTGAGGTGCTGAATGTACTGTGTGGCGGTGCTGAAAATTATGTTCTGCTTGTGGAGCCTAATGAGTACACAGTGCATGTCGGTGTAAAGTTGGCATCAGTGCGGCTTACGGACAATGTCCGGGAAATTGTAAATAACATGGTGCCGGCAAATATGGTACGGGATGTGTATGTGGTGTTTAACCGATGGTCTCGATTCAAAAGCGTAACCTGGGGAAGCCTTAAGGCGGAGACCTGGGCTGGGCTGCATGAGGATGCGAAGTGGCAGAAAGGAGCAAGCCGATGAAGACAACAAAAAATCTTGGGTTGAACATGCCGGATGAGGATGATTTTGTTGAGATTGACAAAATCAATAAGAATACAGAGAAAATTGATGAGGAACTGGCTAAGAAGGCAGATGCCTCCGGCGGTGACATTTCGGACACTGTGATTGCGTCCACAGAGGAGTCCCAGGCTGAGTATCCGGTACCTGCAGCAGGCGACAGCGCCAAGACGGTCCTGGGAAAAGTTCAGAAGTTTTTTGCCGACCTCCGGAACTGGATGACGGGGGTGTGCCTGTTAGGACAGATCGTCAACAACTGCGTGACAGATAACGCCAAGCTGCCATTGTCGGCGGCGCAGGGCAAGGTATTGATGGACCTTTATAATGTGCTAAACACCAAGGGACTAAAAAACCGCTTTTCGGTTGACCTTGGCACCTATTGGGATGGTACAGAAAAGCAATTTTCACTGACCTATCCGGAAGATGGGACATATCTGTTATATGTTCGTGTCCACGTCGTTGGCGCCAATAAAATGAATGCCGGATCGTCTGTTGTTCTGAACGGAAAAGGAATAACTGCAACTTATCCAGAATCAATACCGTTGGCCAATGACTGGGATCGTTGGCGTTCGGCTGTTTTCATTGTCCCTACTGCGTCCGGTACTTACGATTATTCATTGCAGGGTAGCTTTCAGGGCAGCCGCGCTGATGCCAACTATGGCAGCTCCGTGACAATCAGCATTTTCAAACTTTCCAGTGCGACGGATTTTGCGTGATTAAAAAGCTTGCCACTGAGACCATTTTGCAGGGGAGCCTGTATATTTGCGCATATAGCAGCCAGATGTGTCCAATATAACTTGAGTTGTATATGGCTTTAGCTGAATAAATGTGCACCAGGCCACACCCGTGGGAGCATTCTTCACTGCATCAAGGGTACCGATGCCGTACACACCATTTTCTATAGATGTACTGTTCAAATCCCCCGAAAACATGTCCTTGTAAAGCATATTTTGCTGGTTGGTGTTTCGCACACTACTGGATTGTCGCGGCTTTTCCTGATACGGTACAATAAAAGTATCAAAATTGAGGAAGGAGCGTGCTATATGGATAACATGAGGTTACAGGATGAGATACTGACGAAGCTGATTGGAATACTGGACAAGCCGGTGATACAGATGGTGGAAGCTGCTGTATCGGTGGTGTTGCGTAACTACGATGTCACGCGCAAGGAGACGGCGCTGAGCACAACGGTGGTAGAGTTCCCAGAGCTGGATATGTTTCTGAGCCGAATGCGGTACCGGAATTGTAGCGATGCCACTATTACCCAGTACCGGGCTACGTTAGTGAGCTTCCTGGCTTACGTTAATAAGCCGGTGGGGGAAATCACGGATGGAGACATCCGGAGCTATCTGGATGATTATGAGCGGGTCAGACAAGTCAAAAAGCGGACCAAGGATGGCAAGCGCCGGATCATAAGCAGTTTTTTTACGTATCTGCTTAACAACGGCCATTTGCCGCACGGCAACCCCATGGTGAGGGTAGAAGCTATCGAGTATACTAAGACCGTTCGGCAGGCGTTGACGGCCCGCGAGGTTGAAAAGCTCCGGATTGCCTGTGGCTCTGATGCCCGGGACAATGCCATCCTGGAGATGTTTTTGGCTACGGGGTGCCGTGTCAGTGAGGTGGCAAACATGCGGATCGAGGACATCGACATCAAGGAGGAGTGCATCCGAGTGCTTGGAAAAGGCGACAAAGAGCGGATTGTATTTCTGGGCGCTAGGGCAATAGAGTTCCTGGAGCAGTACCTGGGGGATCGTAAGAGCGGACCGGTCTTTCTTTCTGTGCGTGCTCCGTATCAGGGACTTAAGAAAAATGCGCTGGAAAACATCGTTCGGAAGATTGCTGCCCGCGCTGGAGTGGAAAAGAGGGTATTTCCGCATTTGCTCCGCCACACGTTTGCCACGCACGCCTTGAATAAGGGCATGCCACTTGCTGGCCTGTGTGATCTGATGGGGCATGCCAGTGTGGAGACAACGCGGATCTACGCAAAAAATAGCAGGCAAAAGCTTAAGTATGACTACGATCTGTATGTATCAGCATAAGCGCGGCTAAAATTTAAGACCGGCGCCGGAGGGGCTTGTTAAAGTGCGCCTTCTGGTACAGAGTTTTGCACGGTACGGAAATTGTCCGGAATTGTTATGCATGGGACGCGGATGCCAGTAAGCAGATAAACACCAAGGCGAAAAATATGCAGCGGTTGTACCTCGGGAACCTTGGAAATGTGGCATCCGGATCGGTAACGCTGCCAGGCCTATCAAGGTGTAAATGGCTAATTATTGTACCGTATGGCGGACAGCCATCAGCTCCAGCTATTATCGTTGGCGGTGGCATTCGGTTTTCGGGTGTTGCTACCGATGCTAACATCGCGTCAATTTATGAAGTTGGTTTCCGGATAACCGGCGATACCTTAACCTTTAGTTTCAATAAGGCTTATTTGGTCCCTGGTGGAACAGAGTTTCAAATGACTTTCGGAGATGTTTATGGGATCATTGAATAATTAAAAGGTTGCATTTTGCTCTATGCTGCCTTTGACCTTAATTTCTCCATTATATGCAATGGACATTACTGGCGTATGATCGTGATTATAGAAAATTAGGCGTCCATCTTGCGACACTTGCGCATAGAAAGCATAGGAGCCGGCGCAATTAAGCCATAGTCTATTGCCTTCTAAAAAACATATTGCAGATCCATCTGCACTGTCAATAGACAATCTGCCGCCAGTATTATATATTTTATAGTCCCCGTTAAAAGATAGTATATTCGAAGTCATTTCGATGTTTCCGGTCATCACCCCACCACTGGTGCTCAGCTTGTTGGTGTTTTGCACAGTAGCCTGAGCCTGGACAATAGGCGGCAAGCCGCTTTTCCAGTACAATAAAAGTATCAAAAATTGCACTGGAAAGGAGAATCTGTATGGATAACATGAGATTACAGGATGAGATACTTGCGAAACTGATCGGAATATTGGACAAACCGGTGATGCAGATGGTGGAGGCTGCCGTGTCGGTGGTGTTGCGTAACTACGATGTTACGCGCAAGGAAACATCGCTGAGCACGACGGTGGTGGAATTTCCGGAGTTAGATATGTTCTTGAGTCGGATGCGGTACCGGAATTGCAGTGATGCCACTATTACCCAGTACAGAGCCACATTGGTGAGCTTACTGGCCTATGTTAATAAACCAGTGAGCGAAATCACTGACGGAGATATTAGAAGCTATCTGGATGATTATGAACGCGTTCGACAGGTTAAAAAGAGGACCAAGGACGGCAAACGTAGGATTATAAGCAGCTTTTTCACGTACTTACTCAATAACGGACATCTCCCGCATGGCAATCCTATGGTCAGGGTCGAGGCTATTGAATTCACCAAAACTGTCCGGCAGGCTCTGACGGCCAGAGAAGTGGAGAAGCTTCGAATTGCCTGCGGAACGGATGCTAGGGACAACGCTATTCTGGAGATCTTCCTGGCCACTGGTTGCCGCGTGAGTGAAGTGGCCAACATGAAAATCGAGGACATTGATATCAAGGAGGAGAGCATCCGCGTTCTGGGGAAAGGCGACAAGGAGCGGATCGTATTTCTGGGAGCTAGGGCAATTGAATTTTTAGAGCAGTATCTGGGCAATCGTAAGAGCGGACAGGTCTTTCTTTCTGTGCGTGCTCCGTATCAGGGGCTAAAAAAGAATGCCCTGGAAAACATCGTTCGGAACATTGCGAAACGGGCTGGCATAGAAAAACGAGTCTTTCCGCATCTGCTTCGACACACATTTGCAACTCACGCGCTCAACAAGGGCATGCCTCTTGCTGGCCTGTGTGATCTGATGGGGCACGCTAGTGTGGAGACGACGCGAATCTATGCCAAGAACTCAAGGCAGAAACTTAAATATGATTATGATTTGTATGTGTCCGCATAAACGTGGCTAAAATTTAATACCGGTCCCGGAGGGGCTTGCTAGAGTGCGGCCTTCGGGCGGTGGTTTTGCACAATAAAGAAGTTGTTTGGAATTATTATGCGGAGTTCACCGCAGATTGTAGACGGATAAACACCAACCAGAAAAATACTGCCCCCAAAAACCATGCGAGCACTGCAAATACATATGGTTTGGGCTCTGCCAGTTCCTATGGCCATGTTAAGTTATCAGACAGTTATACTGCTTCGGGTGGCGCTGCGGCGAATGGAGTGTGTGCCAGCAGTAAAGCCGTAAATGAGGTGTATAAAAAATTCAACGCAGAAAATACTACCAATTCAGGTCAAAATATTCAATCAATCACATCATCGGCTGATAATTACACAGACATAAAATCTATTGATATTTCCCCTGGCGTATATGTTGCTATTGCCCGTATTGAATTTCAATCCTTATCAGCAACAGGAGACAGGAAAGGTAGACTTGCTTTTTCAACATCGTCTGGTACCTTTGAGCTTGGCTACTGAATGCATTCGTGCGGCTTCAGCTAATTGGCCGCGCTTGAGTGTTTGTGACATCTTTAAAACGAATGTATCTGGAACTATTAAAGTTCAAGGCTCCCAGAACTCAGGAAACGCAATGAATACAGCTGGATGGATAACTTGTGTTCGCCTAAAAGCTCTATAGATACATAATGAACATACTTATGCTACGGAAAACTTAAACCAGCCAGTAAATTTATAATCCCAAATTCGACCTGTCCAAAATGTTCCAATAAAACGAGGAGATGTGACGATAAACGTACCAAATCGACAGCCAGAAGTTGACGTCTGATATGCAAACAGTAGCGCATAAAAATCACCTGCTGTATAGTCTGTGAATTTTATAGAATCCGAATCGAGCTGGCTGTTCACATTTGCTGAGCAAGCTGCAAAACGATAAAAACCACTGTGTTTAAGCTGTGTCGGACTGCTTAAAGTTTCTATGTTGTCGCTATAGATTACTCCTTTTTTCTGGTTGGTGTTTTACAAACTAAATTTCGAAAATCCAGGTCCGTTAGGGCCTTTTTTAATACATAAAAATACATTTTAGGAGGTATCCCATGGAAAAAATCAAAATCACCGGATCTGATCAGATTTATGAGATCCGGAGTATCATTCCGGTCGCAGAACATGTGCTGCAGATTATTTTTGCAGATGATGTGCCGGAGGCCTGGGGCGGTGACATCCAGCTGTACACGGATGGTGACATCCTGGCCACCACACTAATCGGCTGGACCACCGTGTACCGGGATGAGGGCCAGACCGTGTATCTGTCAGACGATGGCAGCGTGTATGTGCCGCCAACCGATCCGGAGCCGATTGCTCCGCCGAAACCGTATGAACCGACCCTGGCAGAGCTGCAGGCCAGCAAAAAACAGGAGATTAGTCAGTCATGTGAGCAGGCTATCTACTCAGGTGTCAGCGTGACGCTCACAGATGGATCCAGTGAGCACTTCGCACTGACTGAGCATGACCAGCTTAATCTCTTCGGTAAGCAGGTCCAGCTTGCGGCCGGAGCGGAGCAGTTAGAGTATCACTCTGATGGCCAGCCGTGCCGATACTACAGCGCTGCGGATATGCAGACCATCATCACACAGGCCATGTGGCATGTGTCATACCATACCACCTACTGCAATGCCCTCAATATGTGGGTAGCAGGCGCGGAGACTGCGGATGAGCTGCAGCAGATCTTTTACGGCGCAGATGTGCCGGAAGCGTACCAGAATGAGGTCCTGAAGGCATATCTTTTACAGGTAGCGGCAATGACGGGAGATGATGCGGATGCTTAAGCTGATCAGCAAGTACAGCTTTTTATTTGATGCTGGCGGTGCACTTTATGTCCTGATTGAGCTGATCTGGCGCGGCTGGAGTCACTGGACGATGTTTGTCCTGGGTGGCCTTTGTTTTGTTATGCTTGGGCTGATCAACGAGGTTATGAGCTGGGATATGCCGCTCTGGCAGCAGGTCTGGATTGGTACGGTCGGAATTACTGCAATGGAATTCCTGACAGGTTGCGTGGTCAATCTCTGGCTGGGCTGGGGCGTTTGGGACTACAGCGGCATACCGGGCAACGTCCTGGGCCAGATCTGTCCGCAGTACACAGTGCTGTGGATGCCGGTGAGTCTGGCAGGTATCATCCTGGATGACTGGATCAGGTACCGGGCGTTTGATGAGGAGCGGCCACGGTACAATATCGGGGTGACACGGTATAGCAAGCACATAGTTTGGATGCCGGAATAAGAGAGGAGATGATGGACTTGGATACATCACAGGTTATTGCAGCGGTGATCGGGTCAAATGCACTTTTTGCATTTATCCAGTTTTTGATCACGC
>OJRO01001922.1_pt1 | contig 12498 bp, 9 predicted proteins | sample 1599221 | NCBI WGS metagenome assembly OJRO01 (sample SAMN03922449, study PRJEB24848) | human gut metagenome | isolation source: stool sample | host: Homo sapiens | place: Germany | collected 2009-11
AGCTTTGTTCGATTTGCTATAGCGATTCTTTTTTATACGGGTACTTTATCGGGGGATTACTAAGTAATACTCTATTGCTTTCAAGACATTTTTCATTTCTTCATTAGCCCTACCCGCGTAAAAATATGATTGCGCTAATAATTTTCGATCCATATTATCTTTAAAATAGTTTAATGATGTTTTTATAAGTGAATCCGATAATAAAGGACGATAAGTTTTTTCTATAGATTGTGTCAACAACAAACAATATAAAGCATAATCTCTTTGAGACATTTTTTGAGGAGTAGTTATACTTTCCAATATAGAGTATGAACTATCTGGATTTTCCTCTAATAGCTTCATAGCAAACAATAAGTTATCATCATATTTAACTGTTTTATCACATGACATAAAAACACACATGACAATAGTTATCAATATAAAACCTAATAAAATCTTCATTGTGAATAATCAAGTATTTTTTCCTTCCAAAGATACAATTTTATAAACAAGCTATCATAATAATAAACCATTAATTACAATAACATTGAGATTTAGATAAAAAACAAAAAAGAAATCCCTGGAACCGCTGTAGACACTCAGCATTCCAGGGACTCTAACACACAAAAGTTATTATTGAAATTGAAAACAGTTTCTAATTAAAAGCGTAAACCTAAAGTCATCATCACTTTACTACGGCTATTTGTCACATCAGTCTTTTTTAAAGCTCCATCATCAAATGGATAGAAATCTTCCTTATAAGTACTATACATGTAAGCCAAGTCTGCGTAAAAAGTCGATCCTCTATAACCGATACCTAATGTATAATTATTATTTGCTTTTGCATTCGCAAAATCCGTATCCGTATTAATTGAATTGTAGCTCAAATCTTTAAAAGCTGTTTTTTTGAATGCTGCTGACATATAATTATAGCCTAAACGAAAAGCAAATTGAGGAATAACTTTCCACTCAGCACCGATACGGAAAGTATTCACACCTTTCAACATTTCTTTTGCTGTAGGATTCTGCCATCCCATTGCTTCTCCATCCGAATAACTAAAATGCATAGCGGAGTAATCCTGATATTCATATTCTGCTCCAATAGCGAAAGATGATCCATAAGTATACCCAAGACTTAAATTATATTTCCATGGTGTACGGAAACGGAAGTCATATCCATAATCAACACCATTCGTAAAATCATAAGAATCTACAACAGCCTCACTTAATTTTTTAGAGTCAAAATCAGGGGTATATGTCACTGCTCTAACATTCGTTTTAATTTTCAAATTATAAAATGTAGGAGTATGAACAGAAACACCAATACGGAATGGAGAGTCTTCAAATGGACGCACGATAGCTCCAAACTTAAAATCCACACCTGAACCATCTATTTTATTCTCAGTAGTCATTTCATAACTTGGAGTACCATAATTCACATTTTCTACGATATATTCCCCATACTCTTCTCCATAAGTAGAAGTCTTTGAATAATTAACATCGTATGCACCAATAGTCAATCCTAAATAAACACGATCACTTATATTAAAAGCAACATTAAAATCATACTGATTGATTCCTCCTTTTTCATGTCCATCATACCATGAATATGGCTGAGGCAAATAACCTATATAACCATCCTTATTTTCATTTAGATTATATAAATACCCATTCCAACCAGTAGCAGCAAGCCAACCAGTCTGACTATCAGTAAACAGATTAATCTTATCATCAGCCAACTTACTGATAAAATCACCATTCTCTTTAATCATAGTGTTTGCTTGATTCGTCATTTGATTAGTCTGAGAAAGAATTGTTCCTCCAGGCCCCAGATTAATCAAACCTTCCATTGTCATATACTTATCAAATGACTTGGAACGAGTGTAACTGAATCCAAAATTCACATAACGCAAAGCGGTCTGATTTCCAATTTTAGAAGAAAACACAAATCCAATATTATCAAATGATCCACGAGTCTTATCAACATTAAACTTTGATCCTTCATATTTACTTTCCGAACCAAATGAAGAAAAGCCGAAAGTTCCCATTATATCATTACTACGATATATACCAATACCAGCCGGATTTGTCCCCATAGTAGAAATATCTCCTCCTAATGCGCCCATTGCTCCTCCCATTCCTACAAAACGGGCAGTTCCATTCAAATCCTTCTGCGTAAACTTAGCACCATCGTATATTGTCTGGGCGCTTGCACTTGCCACCATAATAAGAGCAAGTGCAGCTATATTTATTTTCTTTTTCATACGTTTCCTTAAATATTATTTATGCTATAGTTTTATCTTCTACTACCACCTCTAGCTGAACCTCCGCCACCGGAAGAACTTCCACGACTACTGCTACTGCTTCCGCCGCCATATGAAGAACCACTAGAACGAGAAGAACTGCTGCTAGGAGAATAAGAACTGGAACTACTAGAACGACTACTGCTACTAGGAGTATATGTTCGAGAACTACTACTAGAGCGGTTACTGCTGCTAGGAGTATATGTTCGAGAGCTACTAGAGCGACTAGGTGTATAACTACTACTTCCTCTTGAATAAGTTCCGCTACTTCTAGAAGAAGATCCCCTATTATAAGTACCTTCACTTCTTGAAGAAGAGGTACGAGTGCTACTACTACGATTGATTCCTGAAGATGTACTAGTACGAGTACTACTCGGGCGAGTATAAGTATCTCTACGAGAAGAGCTAGTTCTTGTACTTACCCCTGTCCGTGTACTATTCTCTCTGGTTCCTACTACACGTCCCGAAGTTGTTCTATTCGAAGATGTACGAACAGATGAAGAACGAGAAGATTGATATCGGTTAGAAGTATATCTAGTACCACTAGTTGTACGGTTAACACTCCTGTTAGGAGAACGACGGTTGGTGTATAGCATGTCTCTATGACCGCCTCCACCGCCCCAGCCCCAGCTAGGACCACCACCCCAGTGGTGATGATGTCCCCAATAACCGCCGCCATAGAAGCCACCCCAGTAGCCACCATACCAGCCGCCCCATGAACCCGGGTAATATCCCCAACCATAGTAAGGACGATTCCATCCCCAGCCATAGTTCCATCCCCAACCGTAGGAGTTGTAACGCCAATCCCACCAAAGCGGATTACTAAATGTCGGGAAAGCATAAGCGTACATACCATCAGTATATACATTCCAGTTCCATGAATTAGGTCCGTAAACAACGTCCCAATAGAGTGGACTGCTAATGCTGATAGCAAAACGTGGATTACGGAAACGGATAATACGTTCAGCATATTCATAGTCCTCTTGCGAACCATCAAATTCACCGGTTACCCATTCTCCTTCCAAGTCTGGCTGAGCTTTCTCTTTTATATATAAGGTATCGTTTTCCATTACGAATTCATTCTCACGAGCGTCATAACGGCGGTTATATTCATCCACATCCCGTGTTTTTCCCTTGCGGTCCTGAACTACAACGGTAGTGCCCGGTGATGTATAGATGTTGGTCGTGACTTGTCTTTTCGGTTCCTTCTTTTCCGGAGTCGTTTCTTTCTTCTCCTTTTTGTCTTTAGAAGGTACGAAATAAAGGTCGTCATCAACGCTTTGTGCCATCAAGCCTATAGGGAGGCATAAAGCAATTAGCAAGAAATAAACAATCTTTTTCATATCATCTCGGTTTATGTAATTACTTAAACTTATTCACATTACAAAGATAAGGAAGAGATTCGCCACTCTAGGGAGATTTTCCCCAAAGGATAATAGGGAAATCCCTATTTCTAACTATCTTTGCAAAAGATTCACCAAATTAAAAACAACTATGAAGTATTTTGAGTTCACATTCCATACAAGTCCATGCACAGAAACAGTAAATGATGTACTGGCTGCCGTATTAGGCGAAGCCGGATTTGAAAGTTTTGTTGAAAGCGAAGGCGGACTGACTGCATACATACAACAGGCATTATGCGATGAAAATACAATAAAAAATGCAATAACCGAATTTCCTCTGCCCGATACGGAGATCACTTATACATACGTTGAAGCGGAAGACAAAGACTGGAACGAAGAATGGGAAAAGAATTTCTTTCAACCGATTGTGATCGACAACCGATGTGTTATCCATAGTACCTTCCATAAAGATGTACCCCAGGCAACTTATGATATCGTTATCAATCCGCAAATGGCTTTCGGCACGGGACATCATGAAACGACAAGCCTCATCATCGGGGAGTTACTGGACAATGAGTTGAAAGATAAATCACTTCTGGATATGGGCTGTGGAACTTCGATCTTAGCTATTCTCGCCCGCATGCGGGGAGCACGCCCATGTATCGCTATTGACATTGACGAATGGTGTGTACGAAACTCTATTGAAAACATTGAATTAAACCACGTAGACGACATCGCCGTTTCACAAGGAGATGCCTCATCGCTTGTTGGCAAAGGGCCCTTTGATATCATCATCGCTAATATAAACCGGAATATTCTATTGAACGACATGAAGCAATACGTTGCCTGCATGCACCCGGGATCGGAACTTTATATGAGTGGATTTTATGTGGACGACATTCCTTTCATCCGCCGGGAAGCAGAAAAGAACGGACTGACCTTCGTACATCATAAGGAGAAAAACCGCTGGGCAGCAGTGAAGTTCACATATTAAGCATTAATCTTCCTTATCTGTTTCAAGAAGACACAGACCACGTATCTTTAAAAGACAGCATATATTTGTAGTAGAGATAAGATGTACGAGATGCTCATCTCGTGCTGTACGGCATGCTCATCTTGTTATACACCAGATGCTCATCCAGTAGTGTACGAGATGAGCATCTGGTACATACCATCCTTTAATGAAAAGAATGGTATGGTATAATATTCCTTCTGTTATGTTACCGGGAAACAGATATAAAGTATTAAGGTTTTGAATCAAACTCATTCTTTACCTGTTCACACCATTCCCTGATTCTCTTTTCCGCTTGCTCGGATTGATTATCCAAATCGACGACCAAACCGCACCACCGATCACCACGCAACGCTCTGGAACGTTCGAAAGTGTATCCTTCGGAAGAAGTAAAACCGACCAATGTAGCCCCGTCTCCTTCAAATACCTCGGCAAGTAACCCGATTCCGTCAGCAAAGTTTTCGGGATAACGTATCTGATCTCCTAACCCGAAGATAGCTACTTTTTTCCCTTTCAAATCCAATGTACGAAGTTCCGGCAATAACTCATCCCAATAGGTAGGAAGTTCTCCGTCAAACCAGGTCGAAGCACCTACTATAAAACAATCGTAAGCTGCAAAATCATTTTGCCATGCCTGCTCAATAGGCACCACTTCTATCCTATCTTTTCCAAATTCTTTCTGAATTTTCTCTGCCACCCAAGTAGTCTTATCAGCTTTGGTGGCATAAAACAAACCAATCTTCTTCATATACTATACCTCCATTTTATTCCATTAATATTCCAATAGCTTTTTAGCTGCCTCATAGATCTTCGCCTCATCCGGCAATATCTCTTTTTCCAGAATCGGATTGAAACCGACAGGAGTAAATGTAGAACCGACACGCTGCACCGGACCATCCAGATAACGGAACATATCCGTTCCGATCATAGCCGCAAGTTCCGCACCGAAACCGGAGAACACCTTGTCTTCGTGAACAACCAATGCTTTACTGGTCTTTTTCACCGATTCGAAAATCGCCTCCTTATCTAATGGTATCAATGAACGAATATCGATCACTTCGACTTTCCAGCCACTTTCTTTTTCCAGTTGCTCTGCTACATGCAGGCAGAAATGGGTAGTATTACCATAAGTAATAATGCTCAAATCCGTTCCTTCACGACGAATACGTGCCTTTCCGAAAGGAACCTCAAAATCTTCCGGAACAACAGCTGCTGCTTCTACCGAATTATATAGAGCTTTCGGTTCCAAAAACAAGGTAAATCCCTTTGAACGCATACTGGTTCGTAACAATCCGGCTGCATCATCTGCAAAAGAAGGGCAGACAATACGTGCACCCGGCAACGTTGTCAGAGCACCCTCTATATTTTGAGAATGATATAATCCACCACCGATATATCCTCCGGAAGCAAGCCGTAAAGTGATATTCGGAGCAAACTTACCGTTACTGCGCCAATATTCATGAGTACACTCCACATACTGTTCTACGGCAGGCCAGAAGTAGTCTGCAAACTCAGCTCCTTCTATCACTACATGGATTTTAGGGTCAAATCGGCTCATACCATTGGCTGTACCTACAATATAATCTTCGGCAATCGGTGCGCTGAATACACGCGCCTCGCCAAATTCCTGCTGCATGCCTTTGGTCACATTAAAGACCCCGCCTTTTTCTCTGTTAGCCACATCTTGTCCCCAGATAAAGGTATCCGGATTATGGCGGAATTCCGCTTTCAATGTTTCATTAATTGCATTGACCAGGAAAGTCTTCTCTCCTTCTTCCTGATGAGTACCTTCTTTGTATTTTTGCGGCTGATAAGGTTCGGGCATCACAAAATCGTAAATGCTTTTAGGATCAGGTTCAGGGGCAGCCAGCGCCTTGCGGTTGGCAGCAGATAGTTCCTTCTTTGATTCAGCTTCAATTTGCAGCAGTTCCTCTTCCGTCAAGCGCTTATAGCGCAATAACATCCGCCGGAACTTCATTAGCGGATCAGCTTCTTTCACATATTCCAGTTCGTTTTCGTCCCGATAAAGTGTATGTTTATCCGAATTGGAATGAGAACCGATACGAACGCAGTTAGCCTGTACAATCACAGGATTACGGGTACTGATCGCATATTCGCGTGCCTCAGTCATGGCATTCATGGAATCGAACACATCTTTTCCATTGCAGTAGATAATCTTCAGATTCTTGAAACCGGAGAAGTTCTCAGCTACTTTACGATTGGCAGTCTGCTCGGATTTAGGAACAGAGATGCCATATCCGTTATCCTGTATAACGAAAATCACCGGAAGACGTTCCAGACTAGCTCCATTGATAGCCTCGTAAACAAAGCCTTCGGAAGTAGCAGATTCTCCGTGCGAAGTGATTGCTACTCCTTTATGCCCATAATATACCATTGCTCTTGCTACACCTGCCGCATGAAGGTCATGCGTTCCGGTAGCAGAAGATATATTTTCAATATGCCATTCCGGTTTGGCGAAGTGATTCGACATATGACGTCCGCCGCTACCGGGATCGGTTGCTTTCGAAATGCCGTTCAATATAATCTCTTCTGCAGTCATTCCTGCAGAAAGCACGGTCAGCATATCTCTGTAATAAGGGAACAGGAAATCTTCTCCCAATGTGAAAACCTGACCGACAGCCAGTTGGATACCATCATGCCCCGCATAAGGAGCATGGTATGACCAACCCAAAGATTGCAGCTGGTAAGACGGCGCCTTCTCGTCCAAAGCACGCCCTAATGTCATCAGATGGTACCACTTTTTCAGTGTTTCAACATCCGTAGTCTTTATATCATATTTCTTTTTCATAGTTAATGAAGTTCTTAATGAATGAAACAATCTGTTATCAGCCCTTCCAGTTTTCCAGGTAATCGGCTATGAAGTGCAGGAAGTTGCCTCCCAGCATACCGTCAACTACACGATGGTCATAAGACAGGGACAGATACATCTTATGACGGATAGCAATCGTATCACCTTCCGGTGTCTCTATTACGGCAGGCTTCTTCTCAATATATCCCACTCCCAAAATGGCAACCTGGGGCTGATTGATTACCGGCGTACCGAACAAACTCTTGAATGTACCGAAATTAGTAATGGTAAACGTACCTCCGTCAATATCATCCGGCATCAATTTGTTATCACGAGCCTTCAATGCCAGCGAGTCTATAGCTACAGCCAATCCGTTCAAGTTCAGATGATCGGCATCATGTACCACAGGAACTATCAGATTGCCATCATTCAAAGAAACAGCAATACCGATATTGATATGTTTCTTGAAAAGAATATTATATCCGTCAACAGATACATTGACCTGAGGATATGCTGCCAATGCTTTTGCAACAGCTTCTGTTATGACAGGCATATAGGTCAGTTTCACTCCCTCACGACGGAAGAAAGCGTCTTTATTCTTTTCACGCCATCGTACCAGTCTGGTTACGTCTACCTCTACTACATTGGTTACGTGTGGTGAAACCTTCTTGGACATCACCATATGATCCGCAATAATCCGGCGGACACGATCCATTTCTTTCACTTCTACTCCCGGAATATTGGCAGCCGCAGGTGTTTGTTTAGATGGAGCAGACGGTGCAGCAACAGGCGTGGGCACGGAAACCGATGCAGGAGAAGATGTCGTAGAAGCCGTAGGTGCATCACCGGTAGGTATCGCCGCCTTCGAGACTTCGGAAATTCCCCTTTTCTTCTTATCAATATAATCCTTTATATCTTTCTTGCTCAACCGGCCTTCGTATCCTGTGCCTTGTATCGAATCAAGTTCTTCTTTCGGAATATTCGCACTTCGTGCCAATTGAATCACCACAGGAGAATACCAGCGTTCTTCAGCCTTTGCTACCTGAGAAGATACTTTTCCTGCATCAGAAGAAGTATTCTCCTTGCTTTCTGCAGTTTCTTTTCCACTTGCAGTTTCTTCATCGGATGCCTCTTCACCTCCCATATCTACAACAGCAACCACTGTACCCACAGCGACTGTATCTCCTTCCTTAAACAGGATTTCCACGACCTTACCGGCTACCGGTGAAGGTATTTCCGCACTGACTTTCGCCGTATTTACCTCGAAGAGAACATCGTCTTCCTGAATGATATCCCCCACTTTCACAGACCAAGAGACAATCGTCCCTTCGGTTATACTCTCGCCCAACTTAGGCATTTTTATTTCGAATCTTGACATAGACAGTAAATTTATTATTCAACCTTGAACTATTAGAACAACCCGCTGAAAAAGAAAGTTTTAAGTTAAAGTATTTTTAACCGGACTCAACGACTGAAGATCCATTCTTCGCAAATATATTTCTCAGTCCGAAGTTTATGGATTGCTTCCAATTCTTTCTCACTGAAAGTATCAGCACATCCCTTCTGACTAAAATATTCGAAAAGTATCGCTTTGAAATGATCAACCGTTTCCATAGGTAAGTAACGACTGATATTTGTGACTTCACTACGGACAGACGGAACAGCATACACAGATGATGCCACACCCGTCTCAATGTTCCTCTCCGGATTCAGTACCTTGTTTAAAGCGGTAAGATTCGTATCATACAACAAAGTACAATGATAAAGCACCCTGTTCTTGTGTACGCACTGGGCACTCCCCGATATTTTCAGACCATCAAGATAGATACCCAGCCGTTCATCTCCTTTTGCCGGCAATCCTATCTGTTTTAAGAAATCCAGTATCCGATGAAGATAAAGACTGAAATCAGGCAAGCGGGACACTGTTTCGATAAAAGTTAAATTGACATTACCCAAATCATGATATACAGCTCCCCCACCCGAAAACCGACGGGCTATTTGAATCTGTTGTTCTTCCGCCCATTCCCGGTTCACTTCCAACTGTACAGATTGGTGTTTTCCCATCACTACAGAAGGAGTGTCCTGCCAAAGCATGAAAACAGAATCTGTTTCCTGCTTCAGCAAATACTCTTCTGCCGCCAGATGAAAATAAATATCTGTAAAAGTGTTATGAAAGCACCTCATGATAAATCTCTCCAACCGTAGGATGGGGAAATACATTCTTCTGAAATTCCTCAACCGTATAGCCCTTCTGAATGGCTATTCCGGCAATCACAATCAATTCCGACGCTGGATTTCCAAGCATATGACAACCGATAATATGATCAGCTTCATCAAGTATCAGCTTACATATTCCATTTACCTGTTCGTTTTCCGCAACAAAACGTCCGGAATAAGCCATTGGTAACTTCGTAACACGATAAGGAATGCCCTGTTTGGTCAGCTCTTCTTCTGTCTTACCTACGCCGGCCACTTCCGGATTGGTGTAGACAACTCCCGGCACACTGTTATAATTCATCCGGTCTTCCACTCCTAAAATATGATTGATTGCCACTTCCGCCTCCCGAATTGCCGTATGCGCCAATAAAGAATAGCCTGTAATATCACCGCACGCATATACTCCGGGATGAGAAGTCTGAAGATATTCGTCTACTTTAACCCCATTCCGATGAAGTTCTATATTCAGCTTATCCAATCCGACATTGGTAATATTTGCTTTACGCCCCACACTGAGCAAGATCTTTTCCGTTTTGATAGTAGAAGCCTTCCCATCTTTCTCTATGACGACTCCGTCAGGTTTCACTTCTATTACTTTTGTATTCAAGTAGAAAGTGACTCCACGTTTTGCATATTCTGTACGAAGCATACTGCTGGTTTCCTTATCCATGACTCCCAGTATCTCCGGCATCATCTCGACAACATGCACTTTCACTCCCATACTGTTGAAGAAAGAAGCAAACTCCATTCCTATGACTCCACCACCTATAACAACCAACGTTTCAGGAAGCTCTTTGATCTCCAAAGCCTCTTTTGACGTCCAGTAACTAACTTCCGACAGTCCCGGTATCGGAGGAATAACCGTATCGGAACCGGTACATACCAGCAGATATTTCACTTCATATCTTTCTCCGTCACAAATGATACGGATCAGCCCGTTTTCTTCTCCTTCTATAAAGGCTTCTTTTTCCACGATCGTCACTCCGTAAGAGTTCACGGTCATCTTTACCCCACCAGTCAGCATTTTCACCGTTTTCTCTTTACGGCTCATTATTTTAGTTAAATCAAACGAAGGAGATTCGACAGAAATGCCATATTTGGAAGCACTCTTGATGCTATCCAGAATTTTAGCAGAATATAACAACGTTTTAGTAGGAATACATCCTTCATTCAGACACACCCCACCTATTGCCTTTTTTTCAAACAAAACGGCTCTCAGTCCGTTTGCCCCTGCCCTTTCGGCAGCTGTGTAACCAGCAGGGCCACCACCAATAATAGCTATATCAAAGTTCATAATCGTATCTTTTTAGTAATAATACGATTATAACAAATGAGAGAAGAGATTAGTTGTATGACAGACCAATCATCCTACTTGATCGTCAGCTTTTTGAGTTCTTCTAATGTACCGTTGAATACATTGAGGTCTACATCTTCTTTAATACCGGGTACATTTCCGACATCAGTATGTTGCCAGAAATCCCATTTGCCCTGATACTTCACCGAATCGACATAATAGTGGGCGATCCAATAAGGATAAGCATTGAAAATAGAATCGTCCAGATAACGGGTCTTGAACTTATAAGAGGTATATAGAATGGGCTTCACCCCATAATGGGATTCTATACGGTCCAACCAGCGCTTAATGCCTTGCTGCAATTCTTTTTTCTCTTTTCGTCCGGTCACTTCCACATCGAGAACCGGAGGCAGGTCGCCGGAATCCAGTTTGACCGTACGTATAAAAAAGTCCGCCTGTTTCAAAGCATCCGTACCGGGAATATAGAAATGATAAGCACCACGAATAAAGCCATGATTACGCGCATTAGCAAAATTAGTTTGAAAGGTAGTATCGTTATGATCTCCCCCTTCCGTCGCTTTCATAAAAACGAAGTGCAAAGGAGTTGCCGTCTGTTTATTCTGTAAAAGTCTCCCCCAGTCTATTTTTCCTTGATAATGGGAAATATCAATCCCATGAATATCATATCCGGAAGGAATACAAACTCCATATTCCTTTAAACCATTACAAGGTTTCCACCGATAAGCATAAGGACGTATAAAGAAATAATAGAAAACCATAGAGAAACAACCGACAATTACCACAGCCAATATATTTCGAAGCCAACCGGGCATCGAATAATGCTGCTTCACCGGTGCCTTTTTCGGAGCACGGGAAGGTCTGGAAGAAGAAACCGTCCTCTTTTTTGGGGTAGTGGAAGCAGTTCTTTTCTTTTGGACAGCAGAAATCGGATTATTACGTGACGACATTTACTTTGAGTGATGAAAGTGATATAGATAGGCACGGATTACACGGAATACACGGTTTTAAGAAATAGTATAACTAAAACCGCGTCAATCCGCGTAATCCGTGCCTGAAAGAGCTCTTCATTGCAACTGCTTCTTACTACAGTCCGGTGAAGTTTTCTTATTTAGCTTGTTCCAATTGCAAAGTCTTAGTTGCCTGGTCGCAAACTTCTGTAGGACCAAAGTACTGAATCGGACCCGGATATACATAATCCGTTTCAACAGCCCAACGGTCACGCTGTGCAGCGAATGCTTTGAAAGGAGCACCATCCAATTTCACTAATGCTTTCTGGATCACCGGTTTCATTTCACCGTGGCGGCGTTCCATATTCATCATCATGGTGATAGGCACACCACCTGCAATCCATTCGGCAGCAGGAGCAGTTGTGTTGCGTACAGAAGACATATAACCGGTCTTACCGTCAGCAATCAGCATAGAAGCTGTGTATCCCAAAGAATAGCAGTAGTCAGCATCAAAGTTTGACGGAGCAGCGCAACGTCCTTCGTAACCGAAGAAGTGGTGCTGTGCAGCAAACT
>OJRO01001928.1_pt1 | contig 12467 bp, 8 predicted proteins | sample 1599221 | NCBI WGS metagenome assembly OJRO01 (sample SAMN03922449, study PRJEB24848) | human gut metagenome | isolation source: stool sample | host: Homo sapiens | place: Germany | collected 2009-11
CTTTGTGCATCTTTATATGTAGACATATACAAATCGTTGATAAGTCCGCACATTTAAGAAGTTCAAAAGGTTTGTGGGCTGAATGGCAATTCATGTAATCCTTTCATTTTTCCTAATGATTGGTGAGGGGTGTTTTGGGTAATAGAAGGGGCTTATGCACGATATACATCTGATGCGCTCACTGACGAATCAAATATTTCACTCTATTAAGGCATAAAGTCTAAATAGAAACACGACCTAAATCTAAAGGGCGGGGGTATGAATTTTAAGTACCTATATTTTGGGGTTGGGTATCAAAAGGAACTTTTCCAGTAATATATATCACTCTCAAATGCCATTATTGGTCTTTAGGACATACTCCCCTATAGAATGACGGACTTATGACAGTATCAGTATAAAGTTTGCAGATTGTCCACAATTCATGATTTTACTGTCGGAATATTAATTACCTTTGCAATATCAGGACAATGGGAAACACCCCAAATATAATCCTCAAAATTATTCCGATTCCATGTTAGAGATACCCTAAACGGGTATAATTCGACCTGATGCGTATCAGGTTTTATTATTCTTGTGACTGTCCAATATTTCTACCATGACTCCCTTATACTAAAGATAAAAATTCTCTATAAAGTGGACAACACTAGATTAGATTATTCCAGTCAAATTAACTTTTAACTTAACTTATGAAGAAAGAAATGATTAAAATTCCGGCAAATATCAAGTATTTAACCGAACGGGAGAAGTTCATAGAAGAATTCGGGAAACCGTTTGAACTTCCCAATGGTATTTTGAATAAAGAGATACCCGGCTGTGGAGCAACTACAGTCGCACTGACAGATGAACATAAAACTATTATATGCAGCCCTCGCAATGAGCTGTTGAAAAACAAACATGAACAATACCCTGATACCTTGCTTGTAATTGGCGGGGTGGACACCAAAGAGATTGAGGCATATTTGCAGACTGCGGAGCTTCCCAAGATTCTGGTCTCCTACGATTCCGTGTATAAATTGATTGGCTGTATTAAATATAAATCAGATTGGCGTGTAGTAGTGGATGAATTCCAATGCCTGTTGGCAGATAGTAGTTTCAAGTCTGAAATAGAATTGCACTTTTTGGATAATTCAAGGTCGTTTCCGTATGTTACATTCTTATCGGCAACTCCAATTCTTGACAAATATCTGGAACAGATTGACTACTTCAAGGATATGAATTACTATCAGCTTGACTGGGAAGAAAAGGATATTGTTAGAGTATATAGAGAACGCACAAAGAATCCTATCAATGCAGCATTGGAAATAGTTCGCTACTATCAGAATGGCAATTATCCTTCTGTGTATGTTAATGGGGAAAGGATTTACTCCAAAGAATGTGTTATATTTCTCAATAGTGTAAATAATATTGTGAATATTATTAAACAAACAGAACTCAAACCGAAAGAAGTGAATATCATTGTAGGCAACTCCGAAGATAACGACAGACAGATTGCAAGGATTGGGGAAGGATTTAAACGGGGAAGAATTCCCTTGAAGGGGGAGACGCACAAGAAATTCACCTTCTGTACTTCCACCGCTTATGCGGGCTGTGATTTTTACTCTACCAATGCCGCAACTTTTGTCATTAGTGATTGTAATCGCCCGAACACTGCGGTTGATATAGCAACGGAACTGGTACAGATTGCAGGCAGGCAGCGTCTGGCATGCAACCCCTTCAGGCAGTTCCTCACCTTCGTTTACAATGTCAATGCAGAGGAGGTAGAGCTGGAGACATTCAATGAGCATCTGTGCCGGAAGGTCAATGTGACACTTGACGAGATTAGGGATAACAACAATGCAGGTGAAGCATTGAGAGCCAAACGTATCAAGGATTTTAGGAGAATCCCCGATAATGTAAAATATCAGGATTCATATACAATGTACGATGAACAGAAAGGAGAATTTGTTTTCAACCGTTTAGCCTATGTAAATGAGCAATACTGTTTTGATGTCCAGAAGTTCAATTATCGGAATGGGGTAATTGTAAAGAAACTGCTCCAAGATAATAGTTTCGATGTCAGTGAGAATCAAACTTATGCCGTTTACCAAGAACAGTTGAAACATCTAATCAAAAAGGAGCCATTTGTAGACAGGATGCAGGCATACTGTGAATATCGTGCCAAGCAAGGGCTGATTGTCAATCTCGCAATGTCAACACTGGAAAGCAAATATCCAGAACTTAGGTATTATTATGAGGCTTTGGGGGCTGACAGGATTAAAGCTTTGAATTATAAAGAGAAGAAACTGCTCAATGAAATCCATATCATGAAAACCAAAAATAAGATTCGTCATGAATTACACGGCATTATTCATATCGGAGACAGAATATTAACTACTGATATTCAGCAAACCTTACATGATGTATATGACAGGCTAGGCATTGACAAGTCACCGAAGGCGACCGACCTCAATGAATTCTTTGAGATTCATCCTGTCAAGATACCGACCGCCAACGGCCGGAAGAATGGCTTTGAGATTCGAGGAATATTGTAAACAAACAGAAAGAGGCTGAACTCAAAAATCAATTTGAGACAGCCTCTTATTTTTATGTATCATGTACAATCCGGTTATTCTTATTGCTGTTGAGCGTTACGCATCTCAATAACTCGCTCGATGATTAAGTGCTGAATACAGCTAATTTTATCTTCGCACTTAGCTGCTTCAATCCGCAACTTCTCTGTTGCTTCGATGCTGTTTAATACATCACAGACTGTATCAAAACCATATTCCGAGATACCATAATTAATGGCCTTAATATATCTGGTCTGTTTTGCAGCTTTCACGCCAAAGGCTTGTACTGTTGCCTTCATCAATTGCTCTGCCTGCGCATAAGTTCTATATTCTTCTTTAAAAAGAGAAGAACTCATAGCAAGGGCTTTGCTTTGTAATAAAGAAACAGTAGTGCTTATACCAAAATATCCCTGTACGGCAGTACCGGACATAGAGTACATTATGCCGAACTTGCGGATATTCAGAAATAATTCATCTCCCGTTACAATTCCGGCATATCCTATCCACTCATCCTTTGAAGGACATTGGGAGAGATATGCAGTTGTTGCCACTCTGCGGTAAGCAAGCGTCAGAAACGCTATCACATTCCACTAATTCAGCTTGCAGTGGCTCATCCGTCAAACCGAGCAAGTTAACATTGTCGGCTTTATCCAGATAGACCATTACGGCCGGAGCATTATCGGGAAGATTCTTTATTTTATTACCAACGTAATCGTATAGAGGAACATTCTCTGCGTAGAATGGTTTTGCATCACAGAAGCAAAACACGGTCGGCAGGAGCTTGCTCTTATCTATAGATTCATAGGTTTTATTCTTCTCAAGGCATTTACGCCTGATAGAATAATCGGTGAAGGCAGGAATGATTTCCAGTTCTTCGCCATTTACTAATATCGTGGCAACAAAGTACCATTTGGGAGCTTCTTCGCTCCCAATATTTTTTATTTTCATAATTAATTAAATTAATTATTTATTAAGTGGTATATAAGAACGGGTATACTTATACCTTCATATATACCCGGCAATCCGAAAATTGCCTAATTAATAATATTAACAATTATGAACTAATTGCCACAGCTTATCACTTCCAAACAAAAAATGATAGCTTAAAGCACCGAGGTGCTGGGGTCGGATTGTACATGATGTCAAAGAGCGGGTTGTTCAATGCTTACTCATCAACAATATGAGTTAATCATTTAACTGCTGCAAAGATAAACCATTTTACTGATAACATCCAAATTCTACGGTTATTATTTCTCGTAAATGCTTGATTTCGTCCGGATTAGCTACATTAATCCAGACTATCAGTTAACGTCAGTTAATGAGATTTTATCATACCTCCTTACAGCCGTATCTGTTTGGGGAGAATATGGTGGTTTGGGTAGTAGAATCACTTTACTTGTCTTTAGCCGTCAACATTACCGCTACAATTTCTTTCATGTCATTAAGGCTGTCATTATCCAGAATCCCCATTTTGAAAGCCTTATCAACAATCTGCATGACAGTTTCCACATTTACCTCTATCTTTATACATTTGACAATTAACAGCTTAAGCTCGTCCCTCAAATTGGACAGATTACCAACAGACAGCCGTTCCACATATTTATGGGCTACTTCAAGGCCGGAGGCGGGAGATTGCATATAAGCCTCTATTTCTTTCACAATACCACTTATCTCGCTATTGTAATCATATAGTTTGCCGTTCTTCACATATCCCATACGTTCAAACATGTCACTGGCTTTATTGATTTTAGATGCAAAAAATTGAGTGTCCAACAGAGTATCGAAGGTTATATTATTAGTTGCATCGTTCGTAGGCTTTACTTCATTGAGAGAATTTGTCTCCACCTTGCCCATATTGAAAATGCCATTATTTAAACTTTTGAAAGCATTAGAGACTTTCTTTGCTTTATCTTTACTGTTTAAATGAGAATAAACTTTGTCTATCATTTTTGTATCTTCATGTCCTGTCGCTATAATAACAGTTTCCTTTGGGATGCCTTTTCTACACAATATTGTGATAAAAGTATGCCTTGCTGTATGTGTATGCAGTAATTTATAAAGAGGTTGGGTTTGTTTAATCCCGTTTTCTTCATAAGTGATAGGCTCGTCTAATCCTGCTTGTTCTGCTACTTCTTTTAAGGCTTCATTGACAATGGACTTTCTTTCTTTATAATATAATAATTCTTTATTCTCATATTTGGATATAATTTCTTTGGCTAATGGCAATAGTGGAATTATAGCTCTGGCTTTTGTCTTTTGTTGTATAATGGAGATGGTTCCTGCTTCTTCGTCCATTTCATTATCTCCATTAAAGAATTTTTGCATATCGCCAATTCGTTGCCCAACTAAACATTGTAGTATGAATAAGTCTCTGATTTCTGTGTATTTCTTTATTTGTCTTTCTGTTCCTGTGATGATATGCTTGTAGAATTTATTCAGTTGCTCTTCTGTTAATGAAACTTTTTTGTTGTCTGCTAATTCTTTGTTGGACTTATCTTTCACGAACTCAAAACTGTTTAAATTGCTGTCAGACCATTTGAAAGGAATATCCAGTCTTTTATCTGCTATCCCTAGTAAATTAAATATAGTTCCTTTAATTATGTTACGTAAAGTGTTATGAGGATGCAATGGGTTTTCTTTTATGATTTGCTTTTGGTAGCGATTGATAGTATCTAAATTCATGCTCTCCCATGTATTGGGAATTTCATTCTCTTTGAGAAAACGCTCAAACTTGTCTATGTTAGAACGATATTGTTTCTTACTGCTTTCTGCACAAGTCTTTGCTTCTATAATTTGTTTCATTATAAAAGTTGCGGGTTTCTGTAATTCTTTCTTCATCCTATCTTTATATATGTGTTGTTTTAATAGTTTCATACTTTCTCCAATCTCGTCTGGATGCATACAAAGATAATGCTTAAATTCGATGAAATATTCTTTTAGTTTTGTGATTTTCTTGTTCACTATAGTGTTATTTATATTATCTATCTCTGATAGGCGTACGCTGATATATGCTTCTTGTCTTTTTTCATTCCAGTGGTCTGGATATATCTTTACCCCTGTAGATAGTTTAACTTGTTTGTTGTTTATTCTGCATACTAAATAGAGATTGGTTGGCTTCTCGCTACGTGGTTTTCTTAAATTGAAACGAGCTTGCATCTCATTAATAAAAATCTGCCTTTCCATAATCTTGTTCTTTAAAGTTGTTCTTTAATTCGGTTCTTTGAATGTGTTCTTTTAAGGCAATTCTTTCTGATAAGTATTAATTAGCTCCCCTCATTAAATATTCTGGTGCACAGTTTGCGCATTTTGAATAAAAACCGTATATTTGCACGCAATAATTTTTAAACGCATAGCCCTATGTCATTTATTGCTGATAAGATTGTAATGGATGGGTTAACTTACGACGACGTATTGTTGATCCCCGCTTATTCTGAAGTTTTACCGCGCACTGTCGATCTCTCGACTAAGTTTTCAAAAAACATTGAGTTAAAAATTCCTTTTGTGACGGCTGCCATGGATACGGTTACCGAAGCGAAAATGGCTATTGCCATTGCTCGTGAGGGTGGTATCGGCGTGATTCACAAAAATATGTCTATCGAAGAACAGGCAAGACAAGTTGCTATTGTAAAACGTGCCGAAAATGGTATGATTTATGATCCCGTAACTATTAAAAGAGGTTCTACTGTGCAGGATGCACTGGACATCATGGCGGAATACAAAATCGGTGGTATCCCTGTGGTAGATGATGAAGGTTATTTGGTGGGTATTGTTACTAACAGAGATTTGCGTTTCGAAAGAGACATGGCTAAACATATTGATCTTGTCATGACTCCGAAAGAAAGATTGGTAACTACAAACCAGTCTACTGATCTGGAATCTGCTGCACAGATTCTTCAGAAACATAAGATCGAGAAACTTCCGATTGTCGGAATGGACGGAAAGTTGATCGGTCTTGTTACTTATAAAGATATTACAAAAGCAAAAGATAAACCGATGGCTTGTAAAGATGCCAAAGGTCGTTTGCGTGTAGCTGCCGGTGTAGGTGTGACTGCCGATACGCTGGATCGTATGCAGGCATTGGTAGATGCCGGTGCGGATGCAATTGTGATTGATACGGCTCACGGACACTCTATGTTTGTGATTGAAAAACTGAAAGAAGCTAAGAAACGCTTCCCGAACATTGATATCGTAGTGGGTAATATTGCTACCGGAGAAGCTGCAAAAGCGTTGGTAGAAGCAGGAGCGGATGCAGTGAAAGTCGGTATCGGTCCGGGTTCTATCTGTACCACTCGTGTGGTTGCCGGTGTAGGTGTTCCACAGTTGTCTGCTGTCTATGATGTAGCAAAAGCCTTGAAGGGTACAGGTATTCCTTTGATTGCCGATGGTGGTTTGCGCTATTCGGGCGATGTAGTGAAAGCGTTGGCTGCCGGTGGATATTGTGTAATGATCGGATCGTTGGTTGCCGGAACAGAAGAGTCTCCGGGCGACACAATCATTTTCAATGGACGTAAATTTAAATCCTATCGTGGTATGGGATCGTTGGAAGCGATGGAGAACGGTTCGAAAGACCGTTACTTCCAGAGCGGAACTGCTGATGTGAAGAAGCTGGTTCCGGAAGGAATTGCTGCCCGTGTTCCTTATAAAGGTACACTTTTCGAGGTTGTCTATCAGTTGTCAGGTGGTTTGCGTGCAGGTATGGGATACTGCGGTGCTGCCAATATTGATAAACTTCATGATGCTAAGTTTACCCGCATTACCAATGCAGGTGTAATGGAAAGCCATCCGCACGACGTGACGATTACTAGTGAATCGCCTAACTATAGCCGTCCGGAATAATAGATAGATACGGTGAACTATTAACGGTGAACGGTGAACAGGCTGTATTGTCAGCAAGGTGTTCACTGCTCACCGTTTGTTGTTTATCTGTTATTGCCTCTGTGATGTTTGTTGTTTATTGTTTGGAAAATAAAAAATGATGATGAAAAGAAGCCTGTTGTTGGGATGTATTTCTCTCTTTGTTGTCGCGGTCTTTGCGCAAGAAGATCCGGTATTGATGCGTGTTAACGGAAGAGAGGTACTCCGTTCGGAATTTGAAAATGCATACCGCCGTTATGTAGAACGCTCAAATGCCCGGCTTTCACCAAAAGAGTATGCGGCACTTTTCGCTCAATCAAAGTTGAAGGTGGAAGCAGCCAGGGCTGCCGGGCTTGATACGACTACAGTTTTCCGTAAACAACACGAGAAATGTTGGACAGAATTGGTAGAATCTTATCTGATTGACAAACAAGTGATGGATAGTTGTGCCCGTGTCTTGTATCAGAAGATGGGATTGAAAGCACGTAGCGGCCGGGTGCAAGTCATGCAAATTTTTAAACGTTTACCGCAGACGGTTACTTCCCGTCATTTGGAAGAAGAAAAAGCCCGGATGGATTCTATATACCGGGTGATACAGAATCAGCCGGATTTGAATTTTAACCGTTTGGTGGAAATCTATTCGGATGATAAGCAGAGTAGATGGATAGAAGGTCTGGAGACAACGAGTGAATTTGAGGATGTCGCTTTCTCTTTGGCGAAAGGTGCGGTATCACAGCCATTCTTCACTCCTGAAGGGATTCATATCTTGAAAGTGATTGACCGGGAGGAAGCATTTGCTTATGAAAATGTCAGTGGCAGGTTGATAGAGCGGTTACGGCGTAAGGAAATTTTAGACAAAGGCACGGCAGCGATGCTCGACCGATTAAAAAGGTCATGGCAGTATACCCCGAATCAGGCAGCAATGGAAGAGCTGTTGACGAAAGGCCGGACAGAACAAAATCTCTTTATGATTGATGGACAGGCATATACCGGAGCTATGTTCACGCGTTTTGCCTCTTCTCATCCTCAATCTGTCAAACGCCAGTTGGAAGGGTTTATTGCTAAATCATTATTGGATTATGAAAGCCGGAATATAGATAAAAAGCATCCGGAAATTCGTGTTGCCTTGCGGGAATCTGACGAAAACTATTTGGTAAAAGAAATCACACGACAAAAAATAGAGTTGCCTGCTATTAATGACCGGGCCGGATTGGCTACCTATTTCAAATTTCATTCGTCGGATTATCGGTGGGAGAGTCCCCGGTATAGAGGAGTCGTGCTTCATTGCGTTGATAAAAAGACGGTAAAGCAAGCTAAAAAAATGCTGAAGAAAGTGCCGGAAAAAGAGTGGGCGGACCAGCTTCGGCAAACTTTTAATACATCCGGGACGGAAAAGATACAGGTTGAACAAGGAATTTTTGCCGACGGAGACAATAAATATATAGATAAACTGGTTTTTAAGAAGGGTGGTTTCGAACCCGTGATGTCTTATCCTTTTACCATTGTTGTAGGCGAAAAAATGAAAGGACCGGATGATTATCGGGAAGTAATTGAACAGGTGCGAAAGGATTATCGAAGCTATCTTGACACGTGCTGGGCGCGGGAATTGAGGGAGTTTGGTAAGGTTGAAATAAACCAAGAGGTTTTAAAAACAGTTAATAATAACTGATGTAACCGATTATTCACTATCTTCGTACCTTAAATAAGTAGATTTTAGTTGCCAATGCGAATATTAGTCCTCTTACTGATTACCCTTCTTGGTTGTGGAGCGTGCAAGGAACAGCGCGACCACAAAGGAAAGACTCCTTTGGTAGAGGTGGACGGTAACTTTTTATATAAAGAAGATTTGATGTCCGTGCTTCCGGTCGGATTGTCAAAAGATGATAGTATTCTCTTCACCGAACATTATATTCGTAGTTGGGCGGAAGAGATTTTATTATATGAGAAAGCTGCGAACAATATTCCCGATAATGTGGATGTAGACAAACTAGTGGAGAATTATCGGAAAGCGTTGATTATGCATACTTATCAGCAGGAGTTGATAAACCAGAAGCTGTCGAATGATATTTCCGAACAAGAGATCGCAGAATATTACGGAAAAAACAAAGAACTGTTTAAGCTGGAAACCCCGTTGATTAAGGGATTGTTTATCAAAGTGCCGTTGACGGCTCCCCAGCTGAACAATGTGCGCAGGTGGTATAAGTCGGACAAACAGGATGCTGTTGAGAGCCTGGAAAAATATAGCTTACAGAATGCAGTGAAATACGAATACTTCTATGACAAATGGGTGTCCGTGACTGATGTACTGGATATGATTCCATTAAAAGTAGAGGCACCGGAAGAGTACGTAGACAAACACCGTCAGGTAGAATTGAAAGATACGGCCTATTATTATTTCCTGAATGTGAGCGATTATCGCGGAATTGGTGAAGAGAAACCGTATGAATTTGCCCGTTCGGAAGTGAAAGACTTACTGGTTAATCAGAAACGGGTGAGCTTTATGGAACAGGTAAAGAACGACTTGTATCAGCAGGCAGTAAGTAAGAAGAAGATTATATATAATTATTAAATACAAAGAATGAAGAAGTTTGTGAACTTTAGATTTGTTGTTACCCTTGTCCTGGCAATATTTGCTAATGTGGCAACCTATGCACAAGATAATGTGGTTGATGAAGTAGTTTGGGTAGTAGGTGACGAAGCTATTTTGAAATCAGATGTAGAAGAGGCCCGTATGGATGCCTTGTATAATGGACGCAGATTTGACGGCGATCCTTATTGTGTAATTCCTGAAGAGATTGCCGTGCAGAAGTTGTTCTTGCATCAGGCAAAGTTGGACAGTATCGAGGTTTCCGAAGCGGAAATCATCCAGCGTGTGGATATGATGACCAACATGTACATCCAGCAGATCGGTTCCAGAGAGAAGATGGAGGAGTATTTCAATAAAACTTCCACCCAGATTCGTGAGACGCTGCGTGATAATGCACGTGACGGATTGACCGTTCAGAAGATGCAGCAGAAACTGGTAGGAGAAATCAAAGTGACTCCGGCAGAAGTACGCCGTTACTTCAAAGACCTTCCACAAGATAGTATTCCTTACATTCCGACACAGGTAGAAGTGCAGATCATTACTTTACAACCGAAAATTCCTATCTCGGAGATTGAGGATGTAAAAAAGACGTTGCGTGATTATACGGATCGTGTGACAAAAGGAGAAATTGACTTCTCTACATTGGCGCGTTTGTATTCGGAAGACAAGGCATCTGCTATTAAAGGTGGTGAATGTGGATTCATGGGACGTGGTATGATGGACCCTGCTTATGCGAATGTAGCGTTCAGTTTGCAAGATCCGAAGAAAGTTTCTAAGATTGTGGAGTCGGAATTTGGTTTCCACATTATCCAGTTGATTGAAAAACGTGGTGACCGTGTCAACACTCGCCATATCTTGTTGCGTCCGAAAGTATCGGAAAAAGAACTGACCGAGGCTTGTGCCCGTCTGGATTCTATTGCCGATGATATTCGTGCCAACAAATTTACATTTGATGATGCGGCTGCCGTTATCTCACAGGATAAAGACACCCGTAACAACCATGGTATTATGGTGAACATCAATGAAAATTCAGGTGTGACTACTTCTAAGTTCCAGATGCAGGATCTTCCTCAAGACGTTGCTAAGGTAGTGGATAAGATGAATGTAGGTGAAATTTCCAAAGCCTTTACAATGATTAATGAGAAGGATGGAAAAGAAGTATGTGCTATCGTGAAGTTGAAAGCAAAAATCAACGGTCATAAAGCAACCATTGCAGAAGACTATCAGGACCTGAAAGAAATTGTGATGGAGAAACGCCGTGAAGAGATGTTGCAGAAATGGATTCTGGACAAGCAGAAACATACTTATGTACGCATCAACGAAAACTGGCAGAAGTGTGACTTCAAGTATCCGGGTTGGGTCAAGAAGGACTGATGTAACCTTGCTTTGATTTTATATGCTGAAAACAAATAAAAAAAATAAACAACAAGACAGGCATAGATGGCTCCTTATAGGCTTTCTATGCCTGTTTGGTGTATGTCTTGTAGCACAAGTGAGGCCAACAGGACAGAAACCTGTGACAGGGGATTCAATTAAATCGGCTGCGGATACGTCTAAGTCGGCTCCAAAAGCCAAAACACCGGCAGGCAATAAGAAACAGTCGGACAACAAGAAGCAACCGGAGAATAAAAAGACCAAAGTTTATCTGCTTCATGCTGATGAAGGTCAGGCGGATAAGTTGGCGCGTCCGGATGTGCAGGTGTTGATTGGTAACGTGAAATTGCGGCATGACAGTATGTATATGTACTGTGATAGTGCGCTGATTTTTGAGAAAACCAACTCTGTGGAGGCCTTCAGTAATGTGCGTATGGAACAGGGAGACACTTTGTTCATCTACGGTGATTATCTTTATTATGACGGAATGACGCAAATAGCGCAGCTTCGTGAAAATGTGAAGATGATTAATCGGAACACCACCCTGTTGACAGATAGCTTGAACTACGACCGTCTCTACGACCTCGGATATTATTTCGAGGGAGGAACCTTGATGGATGAAGAGAATGTATTGACTTCCGATTGGGGAGAATACAGTCCTGCAACAAAACAGTCGGTATTCAACCATGATGTGAAGTTGGTAAACCCTAAGTTTGTGTTGACTTCCGATACATTAAGGTATAATACGGAAAGCAAAATCGCAGTTATTCTCGGACCTTCCAATATCGTCAGTGATAATAATCATATCTATTCGGAACGGGGATTCTATAATACAATGACCGAACAAGCCGAACTGTTGGACCGTTCGGTACTGACCAATCAGGGAAAGAAACTGGTAGGCGACAGTCTGTTCTATGACCGTATCATCGGTTATGGCGAGGCGTTCGATAATGTGAAGATGACAGATTCCATTAATAAGAATATGCTGACGGGTGATTATTGTTTCTATAATGAATTGACAGACTCCGCGTTTGCGACGAAACGTGCTGTGGCAATCGACTACTCGCAAGGGCCTGACAGTCTTTTTATGCATGGCGATACAT
>OJRO01001955.1_pt1 | contig 12275 bp, 7 predicted proteins | sample 1599221 | NCBI WGS metagenome assembly OJRO01 (sample SAMN03922449, study PRJEB24848) | human gut metagenome | isolation source: stool sample | host: Homo sapiens | place: Germany | collected 2009-11
ATGGAAACGACCGTTCCTTTTAAAGGGAACTGGCGTTTCCTCCGAGGAAACTAACGCTTGTCCCATATGATACTGATACTTGATTTATATGGACTAACAATTTAGCGTATAGCCACATAGAAGTGAGCCTATTCGTTGCTTAACCCTTTTTTTACAGTCTGAGCCTTCACTTCTCCTATGACCTTTGCGATTTCTTCAAGGGATGCCTCTTTGATTCGTTTTACGCTTTTAAACTCCTTCAATAGGGCTGTTTTTGTCTTTTCTCCAATCCCTTTAATGCTATCCAGAGCCGATGCGACCTGTCGCTTGCTGCGCTTGTCGCGGTGGAAAGTAATCGCAAAACGGTGTACTTCATCTTGAATCTGCGTCAGCAGGCGGAATAAAGAACTTTGTTGTTTGATCCCAATCGTCTGTGCGGGAAACCCGAAAAGCAGCTCTGACGTGCGATGCTTATTATCCTTAGCCAAACCGGCAATCGGAATATTCAGATGCAGTTCATCCTCGATTACTTCTCTGACGACTTCCATTTGTCCTTTACCACCATCGGTAATAATCAGGTCGGGAAGGGGAGAATTTTCTTCAATGGCGCGCTGATAACGTCGTCTGACCACCTCTTTCATGGAAGCGTAATCATCCGGTCCCACGACCGTCTTAATATTGTATTTACGGTAATCTTTCTTCGATGGTTTCGCCTTTTTGAATACTACGCAGGCAGCTACGGCATCCGATCCTTGTATATTCGAGTTATCGAAACATTCAATCTGCAAAGGTGGCTTGTCTAAATGCAGTTCGTTTTGTATTTCTTTCAGCAGACGCATACTGCGCTGCTCCGGGTTCAGTTTCTCGGCTTGTTTCAATCGGTCGGCCTTATATTGCTTCACATTTAGGATAGAAAGATCGAGCAGTTTTTTCTTATCTCCCCTTTGAGGAACGGTGAAAACGACATTATTCAACTCCAGATCAAGTTCGAAAGGAACAATAATCTCCCGTGAATGGCTCTTGTAGCGCTCCCGCATTTCAATAATGCCTAGCGTCAGTAACTCTTCTTTCGATTCATTTAGCTTCTTCTTGTACTCAAAGGTGAATGCCTGATTGATGGCGCCATTGGTGATGTGCAGATAGTTGACGAAAGCCGAATTTGAATCGTCTTCTTCGATGGAAAAGACGTCGATATTGTGCAGGACAGAACTTACTACCTCCGATTTAGACCGGTAATTCTCTATCAGCAGATACTTCTCCTTAATCTTCTGAGCCTCTTCAAACTTCATTTCATTGGCCAGTTCCTGCATCTTTTCTACCAGCATACGGCTAATATCCTGCGTATTTCCTTTCAAAATCTCTTTGATTTCATCGATGTTCTTCAGATAATCCTCGTGCGATTGCAGTCCAACGCATGGTCCGGCGCACTTCTTGATGTGATACTCCAGACAAACCTTGAACTTTCCCGCCCGTATGTTCTCCGGAGAAAGGTTCAGATTGCAGGTACGCAACGGGTATAGATGCTTGATCAGGTCGAGCACCGCATACATCGAAGGAAGGTGGCTGTAGGGACCATAATAAGAAGAACCGTTTTTGATAATCTTTCGAGTCCTGAAAATGCGTGGAAAGTATTCATTCTGCACGCAGATGGAAGGGTAGGTCTTGTCGTCCTTCAGCAATACATTGTAGCGGGGCTTATATTTCTTGATCAGATTGTTTTCCAGCAATAATGCATCTTCTTCGGTGTTAACAACGATGTAACGGATATCGGCAATCTTGCTGACCAATACTCGTGTCTTGCCGGGTTCATGCTCTTTGCTGAAGTAAGAATATACCCTTTTTTTTAGGTTTTTAGCCTTTCCAACGTATATAATAGTCCCTTCTGTGTTCAGATACTGATAGACTCCCGGCTTTTCGGGCAGGTTGGCTACAATACCTCTCAGATATTCATTCGTTTTGGCTTCCGGTTCTGTATTCATAATCGTTATAGATGAAATAGCGGGAAATAAAAAAGGGCGTAGATTCTCTACGCCCTGCAAATATAAGCAATTTGTTTATAAAGTCAATACGGATTCTACTTCTACGTCATCTCCGAATACGGATTTGCCATTCAGGTCTTTCAATTCGATAATGAAGTTTACATATACCTTTTTAGGCTTCAGTTTCTTCACCAGTTCGCAGGCTGCTTTCATAGTTCCTCCCGTTGCCAGCAGGTCGTCGTGTAGTAAAACTACGTCGTTTTCATCGAGTGCGTCCTTATGAATCTGCACAGTGTCCGTGCCATATTCTTTGTCGTAGCTTTCTTCGATCACCTCTGCGGGAAGTTTGCCCGGCTTGCGGATAGGAATAAAACCTGCGTTCAGTCGGGTAGCTAGGATAGGCCCCATGATGAATCCTCTGGATTCTATACCTACTACTTTGGTGATACCTTTATCCTTGTACATTTCGAACATGATGTTCGATAATTCTTGCAAGCACCAAGGGTCTTTAAACAGGGTGGTGACATCGTAGAAAAGGATTCCGGGGATCGGAAAATCAGGAATTTCCCGGATGCTTTTAATTAGCGTTTCTTTGCTCATAATCATTGGTTTATCTCGTTTCTTTAAATGATTTGTTTCACGTGAAACGTTGCCGCTTATCGGCCGGAAAGTACCAGCAATACGTTGATGTCGCTTGGTGATACTCCCGGGATCCGGCTCGCTTGAGCAATCGTTTCCGGATCAATCTTCACTAGCTTCTGACGAGCTTCCGTAGATAGCGACTGGATGGAAGCATAATCAAATTTGCCTTTGATCTTGATGCTTTCCAGGCGTGCCAGCTTTTCTGCTATCATTCGCTCTCTGTCAATATAGCCTTGATACTTGATCAGTATTTCTGCCGCTTCCAGAATCTCTTCTTTACGGTCGGAGTCTGCAGTGGTTGCTTTTTCTAATTCTCTTTGGAAGGCGGGGACATGTTCCGCGATATTCTCAATCGTGATTTGCGGACGATTGAGAATTTCGATCAGCTTACAGCCTTGACGAAGGGGAGTTGTTCCCAACTTTTCGAGGGCATCATTAATTAATACCGGTTTCATCGAATAGTTCTTTGCGAAATTTACTATCTGCTCTAATGCCTCCTTCTTGGTCTTCATTAATTGGTAGCGATCCTCTCTTGCCAGTCCGAGGTGATATGCTCTTTCGGTCAGTCTCATGTCGGCGTCGTCCATGCGGAGAAGAATACGGTATTCGGCACGTGAAGTAAACATACGGTATGGTTCGTCTACTCCTTTGGTCACCAGGTCGTCTATCAATACACCGATATATGCTTCGTCGCGAGCCAGTGTGAAGGCTTCACCACCGTGACAGTTGATGTGTGCGTTGATTCCGGCGATCAGTCCTTGTCCTCCCGCTTCTTCGTAACCGGTTGTTCCGTTCACTTGCCCGGCTAAGAACAGGTTTTTGATAATCTTCGATTCCAGCGAATGTTTTAATTGGGTGGGGTCGAAGTAATCGTACTCAATCGCATATCCGGGACGATAGATGACGATATCCTTGAATGCCGGTACTTTTTTCAGCGCGGCGATCTGAATATCCATCGGAAGAGAAGAAGAAAATCCGTTCAGGTATAATTCCTGTGTTGTTTCACCTTCGGGTTCGAGGAACAGTTGGTGCTGCTCTTTGTCGGGGAAGGTGACAATCTTGGTTTCGATGCTGGGGCAATAGCGCGGACCGATACTTTGAATCTGTCCGTTGAACAGGGGAGAATCCGGCAGCCCTTCGCGCAGAATCCGGTGCACTTCTTCGTTGGTATAGCAGGTCCAGCATTGCAGTTGCTTCAAATGGCGCGTACTGGTATTCATGAATGAGAACTTGTGGAAGTCGCATTCTCCGTCTTGTGTATCCATCAGATCGAAGTGGATGCTGCGTGCGTCGATTCGTACCGGTGTGCCGGTCTTCATCCTTCCGTAGGCAATGCCATGTCGGGCGATGGATTCTGTCAGCTGGTAAGATGCGGGTTCTGCCATTCTTCCGCCGGGCAATTGGTGGCGGCCTACGTGCATGAGTCCGTTCAAGAATGTTCCTGCGGTCAGTACGATACATTTCGCTTTGAATGTGACACCCCAAAGAGTGACGAGTCCGACTACTTCACCGTTTTCAACGAGCAATTCGCAGACGGTGTCCTGCCAGATATGAAGGTTGGGAGTATTTTCCAGTTTCTCACGCCATGACCAGATAAACTTGGCACGGTCGCATTGAGCGCGGGGACTCCACATGGCGGGACCTTTCGAGCGGTTCAGGATTCGGAACTGGATAGCAGTTTCATCCGTCACCAATCCCATCTGTCCGCCCAGTGCGTCTATTTCGCGTACTATTTGTCCTTTGGCGATTCCTCCTACTGCCGGATTGCAACTCATCTGTCCGATCTTGTTCATGTCCATTGTGATCAGACAAGTTTTGGAACCTAAATTCGCAGCGGCGGCTGCCGCTTCACAACCAGCATGTCCGGCACCAATTACAATTACATCGTACTTAAAATCCATTCTACCTTATTTATTATCAAACGCTGCAAAGTTACGGAAAAGTTGCGAGAGTTGTATCTTCTGCCGGTTTTTGCTTCCGAAATTTCGAGGAGGAGGAGGCGGGGCGGGCGCAAAAAAACGCCGTAATTTTGGATTGGAAATATGCAAGATGTAACGTTTCTGGCTTCTTTTCTTTTGTGTCAAGGCTTCAATTCCTTTCAAAAAGAGATGTAAATGCTCTTTTTCGACATTCTAGGCTTACTTTTTGTCACTTGAAAAAGTGCGCGGCCGTGTGATGAAATAGAAGACGAACGGAGCGTTTGGACAGAATTTGTATCAAATCAACATTCGGATGTATGTTTTATACCCAACCTCCACTCTTTCTCTTGACATAAATCAAAAAAATAAGGTAAAACATGTTTTTTAGCATAAGAATTCTTGTTGTTTTCCAAAACACCTCTACCTTTGCAGTGTAGTTGTGAAACTACTAAGATTTTTAGGTATTAGAAAAAGGTAATAACAAAAGAGTAGTATTAGTTTATAAAATTAAGGTATTAGATTTTAAGATTAGTTTTTAGGAAAAAGATTGTTTTGATTAGGTATTAGGAAAAAAGTAGTTTTCAGGTAACAGGTAAATTGAGATGCAGAAAAAAGAATCCCATTTATGGGGGATTCTTTAGGTGGGGCGGAGTTATTCGCTCTTTTTTTATTTTATGCCCCTTTATTCTATTTTTTTATATGAGGGGTGAACTTACATACTGAAAAAACAGATATATTTGTAAGTCATATCTATTATAACCAGTTTTTGCAGTAATTTGAAGAGAGTCTTTTATTGTTTGATTAATCTTGTTGCCGTATGAGCGATAAAGATGATTTGATAGTAGCAGGTGTCAACCAGAAAGATAAGGGAATCTGGAGGGACTTTTATAATCGCTATTATGCGGCCTTGTGCTCATATGTCGAGAAAATCCTGTTCCTCACCGATGCCGTAGAAGATCTGGTTCAGGAGGTGTTTATATCCGTGTGGGAAGGTAAGCGTACTTTTTCCGACTCCCGTGAGCTGACTAATTATCTTTATCGTGCCTGCTATAATAATGCACTGTTGTATATCCGCAACCATCAGATTCATGATTCTATATTGAATGGCTTGCCTCAGGAAGAAGATTTTGAAGACGAGGAAATGCTGTATGCTTTGACTGTGAAAGAAGAAGCTATCCGACAACTTTATTTCTATATCGAGGAGCTTCCTGCCGAACAACGCCGTATCATCCTGCTGAGAATTGAAGGACATTCGTGGGACGAAATCGCATCCCGGCTGGGAGTTAGCATCAATACGGTTAAAACTCAGAAAAGCCGTAGCTATAAATTCTTACGCGAGAAGCTGGCAAATTCCAGTTATTCTGTACTTCTTACTCTTATCTTTTATTAAAAACCGGGCTGTGCATCCTTGCTTTTGTGGGGGTGAAGTGACTGTGATGTGGCTTATTTAAGTGGATGAGCCGGTATGTTTAACAGGTAAACAAAGCTTGGTTAGCATTTTTAGTAAGCTATATGTGTTCGTTCCATGTCTGTAAACCATTCGGATTACGTACGTGAGTCCATGGGATCATGTCCGCAGAGCGATGGGACCATGTATGTGAAATGAAGTCTTGTCGGTGTCTTATTACATTGGTCCGGCATTGGGAATAGATTAATAAAGCAGGCATTTATGGTTAAATCAAGGACCTTTTTATGAAGTACAGCGCGTCATTCTTTTAGTAGAAAGTGACGATAAAATTTGAAATATTTTTGTTATCACTCTGTCGTCACTGCTTCTCGTCACTTTTATCGCATTGTATATCAATGAGCTAAGTCCGAAAGTGACGGATGATGATGAAATATGAGTTTCAAACTCCTTGATAAAAGCTAAAAAATACATCATTTTAATAGCGGTAACGAAAAAAAACAAATATTTTTTAAGATGCCTAATTGTCATTTATTGATGGCTGAATTTTGATTCCGAAAAGGGAATGATTTGTTAAATACGTCATTTTTGTTGCTGAATAATGTCATAATGATAGTTTTTCGTTCTTTTCTGTTTTCGTACGGAGAGTATCTCATAAAAAATAATCATCTTTTTGTCACCCATTTATGGACGTTATGTATAATTATAGTAAAGCAAAGATAAAATCCTCATTAGAAATAGATAAAATTATGAAAAAGTTAGAAAACACATATCAAGATGCCTCTTTGATAAAAAAGGCTCTTTTGGGAGATGCAAGCGACAAAGAGCAGCAGGTGTTGGAACAACGTTTATCTATGCATCCGGAACTGAAAGCCGTGTATGAGAAATTGCAGGATAGTGAGGAATTAAAAGATGCTTTTAATAAGTATAAAGAATATTCATCGGAAAAGGCTTACGAGCATTTCCTTCAACAAATTCAACAAAAAGAGAACTCGTCCGGTGGAAAGATCCACCGTATTCGGACATGGTGGTATGCTGCCGCAGCGATGGTAGTACTGGGAGTAGGAATTTCTTTTTATGCAGTGAATCATTATCAGGCAGTGGAGGAGTCCCAAGCACGTATCGCGCAAATCAAGCCGGGTAGCAAACAGGCAGTGCTGACTTTGCCCGATGGAAGCACTATTGATGTACAAAAGAAAGATATAAATGTAATAGTAGACGGCGTCCAAGTGAAATACAATAAAGGGGTGCTGTCATATCGACCGACCGTCACAACACAACAACACGAAGAAGAAAACGTCGATGAAAGTCCGGTGAAGTCAAATGAACTGGTTATACCACGGGGAGGAGAGAATACTGTCCTTCTTGCTGATGGAACCACTGTTCATTTGAATGCCGGTTCTAAATTGCTTTATCCGGTCCGTTTTGTCGGAAAGCGCAGAATTGTGACACTGGAAGGTGAAGCCTATTTTGATGTGAGAAAGGATGAGGAACATCCGTTTGTGGTCCGGACTCGTTTCGGAGAAGTAACGGTACTTGGTACGGCATTTAATATCAATGCTTATAATGATGCGGATGCATGCTATACCACTCTTGTATATGGGAAAGTAAATTTCTCGACACCCGATCAGAATACTATTACGCTGGCGCCGGGTGAACAGGCAGTCGTCTCTTCCCGTGGCATTGAAAAGCGGGCGGTGGATGTTAATGAATATATCGGCTGGGCACAAGGTGTATATGTTTTCAACAACAAACGGCTGGGCGATATCATGAAAACCTTCGAGCGCTGGTATGATGTTCATGTCTATTATGAGAAGGAGTCTCTGCGCGACCTGACTTATAGTGGTGACTTGCAGCGATATGGCACGATCAATACTTTCTTGAATGCATTAGAACTAACCGGCGATATCTACTATAGAATAAACGGAAGAAATATATTGATATATGAGAATGAGTAATATTGAGTTTTGATTTAAAAATTATGAAAAAAAGAAGAGTCTTTATGCTATGTCTTTTTGCATTGAGTATGGTTCTCAGTGCATGGGCACTTCCACCTGATGAGAAGAAAGTGACACTTGATTTGAAGGATGTGCCGATGGAAACATTTTTAAACACGGTAAAACAGAAAGCTGGAATCAACATGCTTTATAACTCTCAGATGTTTAAAGGGGTTGAACCGGTGACTGTAAAAGCTACCAACGAGCCTTGGAAGGAATTGCTGGACCGCGTTCTTTCACCTAAAGGTTTCACTTATGCTACCAAAGATGGTATTGTGGTCATCAAGAAGAAAGATCAGAAGACACGTACGTTGGAAGGTAAAGTGGTGGATGAACAGGGTGGCGAACTGCCGGGTGTGACGGTGCTGATACTGGGGAAAGAAAGAAATATCGGAACAATGACTGATGCAGACGGTGCTTTTTCTTTAGGACTTCCTGAAGGAGATGTAACAATTCGTCTTTCCTTTGTAGGCATGCAAACTTTGGAAATACATACTGGCAAGCTCAATCTTGATAAAGTGCATACCTTTAAGTTGAAACCCGATTCAAAGCAATTGGAAGAGGTGGTGGTAACCGGTTATGCAAAGATCAGTAAAAATAGCTTTACGGGTACTTCTGTGACGGTTACGGCAGATCAGTTGATGTCGGTTTCCAAAACAAATGTATTAGGAGCTTTGCAAACGTTCGACCTTTCTTTTCGTATTGCTGAAAATAATTTAGCAGGTTCGAATCCGAATAATGTTCCGGAGTTATATATCCGTGGACGTTCCGGTATTGGAACTACTCAGTTGGATGCGCAAAGCCTTTCTAAAACATCATTGAAGAACAATCCTAATCTTCCGACTTTTATCATGGATGGTTTTGAGATTAGTGTGCAGAAGTTGTATGATATGGATCCTAGCCGTATTGAGAGCATTACTATCTTGAAAGATGCTGCTGCTACGGCTATGTATGGTTCTCGTGCAGCTAATGGTGTGGTTATTATTACAACAGTAACTCCGAAACAGGGTAAAGTCAATATTGATTATAACTTTACCGGAACGTTGGAATATCCCGACTTGACTGATTATAATTTGATGAATGCGCGGGAAAAGTTGGAAACGGAAGTAGCTGCCGGCATGTTTACAGCTAAACCGGAAGACGGTGCAAGTGAGCAAAACCGTTTGGATGTACTTTATAACCAAAAATTGAACAATGTGGTTCGCGGAGTAGATACTTATTGGTTGTCCAAACCGCTTCGTACAGTATTCAATCACAAACATAGTTTGTATTTGGATGGCGGTACGGATGATTTGCGTTGGGGAGCCGATTTCTCTTATAATAGTGGAGAAGGTGTTATGAAAGGTTCTTATCGCGACCGTATGGCTGGTGGCCTATCTTTGTCTTATCGCCTTGGAGCTTTTCAGGTAAGAAACTATTTCTCATATACTTATACCCGGTCTCAGGAGTCTCCTTATGGAAGCTTTTCTGACTATACTTCAAAGTTGCCATATGATGAATATAAGGATGAGAATGGAAAATACTTGGAGACGACTTACCCATGGACTGGAGGTTCAGGGGAAGTAAATCCTTTGTATGAAGCAACATTAAAAAACTATGACCGTAATAAGTCATGGGAATTAATTAATAATACAGAACTACTGTGGAATATCGATAGTTACTGGTTACTAAAAGGACAATTCAGTGTTACGAAGTCAAATTCGGATGCGCGTACCTTTCTTGATCCGCGTTCAAAAAAGAATGATGAGTTGTTAGGCTTAACTAATGTAGTTTCAGGAAGATTGGATGTAGCTACTGTTAATAGTTTGAGTTGGGATGCTACTGCCACTTTATCTTATAATCGGAATATAAAGAAACATAACCTGAATTTCTTGGTTGGTGTGAATGCGACTTCAAGTACGGGTGATAGTTTTGGTATCACTTATAAAGGGTTTCCTTCTGGCGAATTGTCATCCCCGGGTTACGCCAATAAAGTATCCGGATTGCCTTCTAACTCAGATAGTAAAAGTCGCCTTTTCGGTGCATTAGGAACTTTCAACTATTCATTTGATAATATTTATTTGGCAGACGTTTCGGTACGTTTCGACGGAAATTCGGAGTTTGGTGCTGATCAACGTTTTGCACCTTTCTTTTCTGGTGGTCTTGGTTTAAACTTGCACAATTATAAGTTTATGAAGCAGTTTGAATGGATGGATCGCCTTAAAATCCGTGGAACTTACGGTATTACCGGTAAGGTAGACTTTTCACCCTATGAGGCACAGACAATTTATAAAATAGTTACAGACAATTGGTTCAAAACAGGTCTGGGCGCATCACTAATGGCATTAGGAAACAGTGCATTGGGTTGGGAGAAAACTCATAATATGGATTTGGGATTGGACGTTGATATGTTCAAAGGATTATTTCAAATGAATTTCTCTTATTATCGTAAGAAAACAGTGGACTTGGTAAACAATGTCACGTTGCCTAGCTCTACAGGTTTTACTTCTTATAAAGATAATATCGGTGAGGTGATGAATAAAGGGGTTGAGATTCAGTTGAGAAGTACTATCTTGAATACAAAAGATTGGTTTGTTGCAGCTTTTGCAAATATGGCTCATAATACAAACGAGATTACAAAAATATCGGATAGCCTGAAAGAATACAATAAGCGTGTACAAGAAAAATATACTAAATATAATTCAGAAAAAGGTGATTCTAAGTACAGTGAAACTTACTTGCAGTATGTAGAGGGTGGTTCGTTGACATCTATTTTTGGTGTACGCTCATTAGGTATCAATCCTGCAGACGGTAAGGAGATTTATCTTCGTCCGGACGGTACGATAACGTATGATTGGAATGCAGCCGATCAGGTGGTAATTGGAAACGAAGAACCTAAACTTCAGGGTACTTTTGGGTTTAATCTACGTTGGAAGCAATTCTCTCTCTATTCTACTTTTATGTATGAATTTGGTGGACAGCGTTATAATTCTACTTTGGTCAGTAAAGTAGAGAATGCGCATATTCAAAGTAGCAATGTAGACCGTCGAGTGTTAACGGGACGTTGGCAAAACCCAGGAGATTGTACTCCTTACGGACGCTTGCAGACAAATGGTGTGGTTGCGGTGACTCGTCCTACCAGTCGTTTTGTTCAGGATTATAATGTGTTGACATTCAACTCTCTTACTTTAGGATACGATTTCGATGCTGCATGGGTGAAGAAAGCGCATATCGGTCTGTTGCGTGTAGAACTTTCGGGGAATGATTTGTTCCGTGCTGCTACTGTACGTGCCGAACGTGGTTTGGATTATCCGTATTCACGTTCTTTTGCGGCTTCAGTAAAGATGAGTTTTTAATAGTTTAAAGTAGACGAATAATATGAAGAAATTATATACCATGTTACTGTTGGTAATAAGTCTGTGTACTGCAAGTTGTAGTGATTGGCTGGACGTATCACCGAGTAACCAAGTGAATGGAGACAAGCTTTTCGAAATAGGAGATGGATATCGTAATGCTCTGAACGGAATATATCTGAATCTGGGAACTTCCTCCATGTATGGGCAAACTATGTCATGGGGATTTATGGATGCAATTGCACAATATTATAAAACAGATAATGGCAGTAATTTTATACCAAAGACTTCGGCTTACTATAAGTCTGCAAAGTTTCAGTTTGAGGACTCGGATGTAAAAACATTCATTTCCAATATATGGTCTGTCAGTTATAATAATATTGCTAATTGTAATAACTTGATTCTCAATGTTAGTGAAGCAAGTCCTTCCGTTTTTAAAGAGGGGGAATTTGAAAAAAACATGATTTGGGGAGAAGCACTGGCATTGCGCGCTTTCATGCATTTTGATCTGCTTCGCTTGTTTGCTCCTGCTATCTCTAAGGATGATGGCAAGTCTTATATTCCTTATGTAGAGGTGTATCCTACCCTTGTACCTTCCTATGAGGGCAGCAAAGAGATTCTTTCGAAGGCAATCAGGGATCTAAAAGCTGCGAAAGAACTATTATCTAAATGTGATATAACTGATGAACATAAAATCTGGATGAGTACGGGTTATCGTATGCTGGCGTCTAGTATACTTTCTAATGATATAGCATCCAGTGATATATTCTTTGCTTATAGAGGATATCGTATGAATTACTATGCCGTAGCTGCTATTCTGGCGCGTGTATATTATTGGGGAGGAGAGTATGAGCTAGCTTACAAAGAGGCGAAAGAGGTAGTGGAAGCTACTTATCCGAATGGAAATACTTCAGAACCCTGTTTCAATTTTGTTAGTTACTCAAGCTTGGATACGAATTTGAAGGACTATAATAGCATTATTATGTGTTTCTTTAATAAAACATTGCAAGAAGACTATATTC
>OJRO01001962.1_pt1 | contig 12239 bp, 7 predicted proteins | sample 1599221 | NCBI WGS metagenome assembly OJRO01 (sample SAMN03922449, study PRJEB24848) | human gut metagenome | isolation source: stool sample | host: Homo sapiens | place: Germany | collected 2009-11
CAAATTACAGATTAAAGGAGGCGCTGCAAATCCATCACCTCCCGTTGGACCTGCTCTGGGTTCTAAGGGTATCAATATCATGGAATTTTGCAAGCAATTCAACGCCAGAACCCAGGACAAGGCAGGTAAAGTATTACCTGTAATCATTACCTACTACACAGACAAGTCTTTTGATTTCGTAATCAAAACTCCTCCTGTAGCTATTCAGTTGCTTGAGGCTGCCAAAATCAAGAGTGGATCTGCAGAACCTAACCGTAAGAAAGTCGCTGAACTGACTTGGGATCAGATTCGTGCAATTGCTCAGGATAAGATGGTTGACTTGAACTGCTTTACTATCGAATCTGCTATGTCAATGGTAGCAGGAACAGCTAGAAGTATGGGTATCGCTGTAAAAGGTGACTTCCCGGGTAATAACTAATTAACTTCAATTGATAATGGGTAAACTGACAAAAAATCAAAAGTTGGCTGCAGAAAAGATTGAAGCAGGGAAAGCATACTCACTGAAGGAAGCTTCTGAATTGGTAAAGGAAATTACTTTTACAAAGTTTGATGCTTCATTAGATATTGACGTACGTTTAGGTGTAGACCCTCGTAAGGCTAACCAGATGGTAAGAGGCGTTGTTTCTCTTCCTCATGGAACTGGAAAACAGGTACGTGTGCTTGTTCTGTGTACACCGGATGCTGAAGCTGCTGCAAAAGAAGCTGGAGCTGACTATGTTGGTCTTGATGAATATATTGAAAAGATCAAAGGTGGATGGACTGATATTGATGTGATTATCACTATGCCGTCTATCATGGGTAAGATTGGTGCGCTGGGTCGTGTGCTTGGTCCTCGTGGATTGATGCCGAACCCGAAAAGCGGTACTGTAACTATGGATGTAGCTAAGGCTGTTAAGGAAGTTAAGCAAGGTAAGATTGACTTTAAGGTTGATAAGAGCGGTATCGTTCATACTTCAATCGGTAAGGTTTCTTTCTCTGCTGAGCAGATCCGTGAAAATGCGAAAGAATTTATCGCTACTATCATTAAACTGAAACCGACCACAGCTAAAGGTACTTATATCAAGAGTATTTATCTTTCAAGTACTATGAGTAAGGGTATTAAGATTGACCCTAAATCAGTAGACGAAATCTAATAATTAAGGAGGAATCATGAGAAAGGAAGATAAAGGCGTAATTATTGGTCAGTTAGCAGATACTGTAAAGCAATACGGACATTTTTACTTGGTTGATACAACTGCAATGGATGCAGCTGCTACAAGTGACCTTCGTAAAAAATGTTTCAAGGCTGGTATCAAGCTGATAGTTGTGAAGAATTCTTTGCTTCACAAGGCTTTGATGAGCTTGGATGTGGATTACTCACCATTATTTGATTCTTTGAAGGGTACTACTTCTGTAATGTTCTGTGAAACAGCTAATGCTCCGGCAAAACTGTTGAAGGAATACAAAGATGGAGTTCCTGCCCTGAAAGCTGCTTATGCAGAAGAAGGATTCTACGTGGGTGCAGACCAGTTGGAAGCTCTCGCAACAATCAAGAGCAAGAACGAAGTTATTGCAGAAATCGTGGCTTTGCTGCAGTCTCCTGCAAAGAACGTTATCTCGGCTCTTCAATCAGGTGGCAACACCATTCACGGAGTTCTTCAGACTTTGGCAGAACGTGCAGAATAATTGCACTCTGTGCCTAGTCGAGAATATACCAAACAACTTTAATATTTAAATAGTACAAACAATTAAATTTCATACAAAAATGGCAGATTTGAAAGCTTTTGCAGAACAATTAGTTAACTTGACAGTAAAAGAAGTTAATGAACTTGCAACTATCCTTAAAGAAGAATACGGTATTGAACCTGCTGCTGCAGCTGTAGCTGTTGCTGCTGGTCCTGCTGCTGCTGGTGCAGCTGCTGCTGAAGAAAAAACTTCATTCGATGTAGTTTTGAAGAGCGCAGGTGCTGCTAAATTGCAGGTTGTTAAGGCCGTTAAAGAAGCTTGTGGTCTTGGCTTGAAAGAAGCAAAAGACTTGGTTGACGGTGCTCCTAGCACAGTAAAAGAAGGTTTGGCTAAAGACGAAGCTGAATCTTTGAAGAAAACTTTGGAAGAAGCTGGAGCTGAAGTTGAACTTAAATAAGATTATCCTGTAAATCAGGTAGTTCGGTTAAGAGTCCTCTGTAAAGAGGATTCTTAACCTTTTTGCGTCTATATTAAGTTCACTAGGTTTCATCTGTCGGAACTGTGAGAGTGACCGACTGTTATTATCCTAGTTTTTACATTTTAAACTCCATACAGATGTCTTCAGAAACTCAAAATCAACGAATTAATTTTGCTTCTATTAAGAATCCGATGCAGTATCCGGATTTCTTGGAAGTACAGTTGAAGTCATTTCAGGACTTCTTGCAATTAGATACCCCACCCGAAAAACGAAAGAATGATGGCTTGTATAAGGTTTTTGCGGAAAACTTCCCTATAGCTGATACACGCAATAACTTCGTGCTCGAGTTCCTTGACTACTATATTGATCCGCCCCACTATACAATTGATGATTGTTTGGAACGTGGCTTGACATATAGTGTACCTTTGAAAGCTAAATTGAAGCTTTATTGTACCGACCCCGATCACGAAGATTTTGATACAGTGATTCAGGACGTGTATCTGGGACCAATTCCTTATATGACTCCGAAAGGCACCTTCGTAATTAATGGTGCTGAACGTGTAGTTGTTTCTCAGCTGCACCGTTCTCCGGGTGTATTCTTTGGTCAGAGCATCCATGCCAATGGTACCAAATTGTATTCGGCTCGTATTATCCCGTTTAAAGGATCTTGGATTGAGTTCGCTACGGATATCAACAATGTGATGTATGCGTACATCGACCGTAAGAAGAAGCTTCCGGTGACGACTTTGTTGAGAGCTGTAGGATTTGAAAATGATAAGGATATTCTTGAAATTTTCAATCTGGCTGAGGATGTAAAGGTTAACAAGACTAACCTGAAAAAGATTATTGGACGCAAATTGGCTGCTCGTGTATTGAAAACGTGGACAGAAGATTTTGTGGATGAAGATACTGGTGAAGTTGTTTCTATCGAACGTAACGAGGTAGTAATTGACCGTGAAACTGTTATTGAACCTGAACATATCGACTTGATTATCGAGTCTGGTGTACAGAATATCCTCGTTCACAACGAAGAAGCAAATGCTTCTGACTATTCTATTATCTTCAATACTTTACAGAAAGACCCAAGTAACTCTGAAAAGGAAGCTGTATTGTATATCTATCGTCAGCTGCGTAATGCCGATCCGGCCGATGATGCAAGTGCACGTGAAGTTATCAACAACTTGTTCTTCTCAGAAAAACGTTATGACCTGGGTGATGTAGGACGTTATCGTATCAACAAGAAGTTGAACTTGGATACTCCTATGGATGTCAGAGTATTGACGAAACAAGATATTATCGAGATTATCAAATATCTCATTGAGTTGATTAACTCAAAGGCTGATGTGGATGATATTGACCACTTGAGTAACCGTCGTGTACGTACAGTGGGTGAACAGTTGTCTAATCAGTTTGCAATTGGTCTGGCTCGTATGTCACGTACAATCCGTGAACGTATGAACGTACGCGACAACGAGGTATTTACTCCGATTGATTTGATTAACGCGAAAACTATTTCGTCTGTAATCAACTCATTCTTTGGAACGAATGCTTTGTCACAGTTCATGGACCAGACTAACCCGTTGGCTGAAATTACGCATAAGCGTCGTTTGTCAGCTTTGGGACCTGGTGGTTTGTCACGTGACCGTGCTGGTTTCGAGGTTCGAGACGTACACTATACTCACTATGGTCGTTTGTGTCCGATTGAAACTCCTGAAGGTCCGAACATCGGTTTGATTTCTTCTTTGTGTGTTTACGCAAAGATTAATGAACTGGGCTTTATCGTTACTCCTTACCGTAAAGTAAAGGACGGAGTAGTAGACTTGTCAAATGAAGGTATTGAATACCTTTCTGCAGAAGAAGAAGAAGACAAGATTATCGCTCAGGGTAATGCTCCGCTGAATGATGACGGTACATTTATTCGTGAAAAGGTAAAAGCACGTCGTGATGCGGATTATCCGGTAGTTACTCCGGACCAGGTAGAATTGATGGACGTCGCTCCTCAGCAGATTGCATCTATTGCGGCTTCATTGATTCCGTTCCTTGAACATGACGATGCGAACCGTGCGTTGATGGGATCTAACATGATGCGCCAGGCAGTTCCTTTGTTGAAGACTGAAGCTCCGATTGTAGGTACAGGTATTGAAAAACAATTGTGTGAAGATTCACGTACACAGATTGCTGCAGAAGGTGATGGTGTGATTGACTTTGTGGATGCTACTACAATTCGTATTTTGTATGACCGTACAGAAGATGAAGAGTTTGTAAGCTTCGAACCGGCATTGAAGGAATATCGTATTCCGAAGTTCCGCAAGACAAACCAGAGCATGACCATTGACTTGCGCCCGATTTGTAATAAAGGACAGCGTGTGAAGAAGGGAGATATTCTGACTGAAGGTTATTCTACTGCAAATGGAGAGCTGGCATTGGGTAAGAACCTGCTGGTAGCTTACATGCCTTGGAAGGGTTACAACTACGAGGATGCTATTGTATTGAACGAACGTGTGGTTCGTGAAGATATTCTGACATCTGTTCACGTAGATGAATATATTCTGGAAGTACGTGAAACTAAACGCGGTATGGAGGAATTGACTTCTGATATTCCGAATGTAAGCGAAGAAGCAACTAAAGATTTGGATGAAAACGGTATCGTACGTATTGGTGCACGTATTGAGCCGGGCGATATCCTGATTGGTAAGATTACTCCGAAGGGAGAATCTGATCCTTCTCCAGAAGAAAAGCTGTTGCGTGCTATCTTTGGTGACAAGGCTGGAGATGTGAAGGATGCTTCATTGAAAGCTTCTCCATCATTGCGCGGTGTGGTTATTGACAAGAAATTATATTCTCGTGTAATCAAGACTCGTAGCGAGAAAAATGCAGATAAGGCTATTCTGCCGAAACTGAATGAAGAATTTGAAGAAAAAGCTGCAGCTCTGAAAGCAATCTTGATTGACAAGTTGCTGGTATTGACAGCTGATAAGGTTTCTCAGGGTGTGAAGGATTATCTGGGAACTGAAGTGATTGCTAAGGGAGCTAAGTTTACTAAATACGATTTGGAATCATTGGATTATACCGTAATTCAGTTGAGCAAGTGGACTGCTGATGCTCATAAGAATGATATGATTCGTGATCTCATCGTAAACTATCTGAAGAAGTACAAGGAACTGGATGCTGAATTGAAACGTAAGAAGTTTGCGTTGACAATCGGTGATGAGTTGCCTTCAGGTATTATTCAGATGGCGAAGGTTTACATTGCTAAGAAACGTAAGATTGGTGTGGGTGATAAGATGGCCGGTCGTCACGGTAACAAGGGTATCGTTTCACGTGTGGTTCGTCAGGAAGATATGCCGTTCTTGGCTGACGGTACACCGGTTGATATCGTATTGAACCCGTTGGGTGTGCCTTCTCGTATGAACATCGGTCAGATTTTCGAAGCCGTACTGGGACGTGCCGGAAAAGAATTGGGCGTGAAGTTTGCAACTCCGATTTTTGATGGTGCTACTTTGGATGACTTGGATGAATGGACTGACAAAGCTGGTCTGCCACGTTATTGTAAGACTTACTTGTATGATGGTGGTACAGGTGATCAGTTTGACCAGCCGGCTACAGTCGGTGTGACTTACATGTTGAAACTGGGTCACATGGTTGAAGACAAGATGCATGCCCGTTCAATCGGTCCGTACTCATTGATTACTCAGCAGCCACTTGGTGGTAAGGCTCAGTTCGGTGGTCAGCGTTTCGGAGAAATGGAGGTTTGGGCAATCGAAGCATTCGGTGCAGCTCATGTACTTCAGGAAATCTTGACTATCAAGTCTGATGACGTAGTAGGACGTTCTAAGGCATACGAAGCAATTGTGAAAGGTGAACCTATGCCGACTCCGGGTATTCCTGAATCTCTCAACGTATTGTTGCATGAACTTAGAGGTTTGTGCTTGAGCATTACGCTGGAATAACTTTTTCAAATGAAGAATGGAAAAGATAACTTCCATTCTTCATGATTAAATTCTTCATTATCATAAAATAAAAAGTATGGCTTTTAGAAAAGATACTAAGATAAAAAGTAATTTCTCAAAGATTACGATCGGTCTGGCATCACCCGAAGAGATTCTGGAAAATTCTTATGGTGAGGTTTTGAAACCGGAAACCATCAACTATCGTACTTATAAACCGGAACGTGACGGTTTGTTCTGCGAACGTATCTTCGGTCCGGTGAAAGACTACGAATGTCATTGCGGTAAGTACAAACGTATTCGCTACAAAGGCATTGTCTGCGACCGATGCGGTGTAGAAGTAACAGAAAAGAAAGTACGTCGTGAGCGTAGTGGTCACATTCAGTTGGTGGTACCTGTAGCTCATATCTGGTATTTCCGTTCATTGCCTAATAAGATTGGTTATCTGCTGGGATTGCCGACAAAGAAGTTGGATGCTATCATTTATTATGAACGTTATGTCGTTATCCAGCCGGGTGTGAAGGCTGAAGATGGTATCAGTAAATATGACTTGTTGTCTGAAGAAGAGTACCTGGATATTATGGAAACTCTTCCGAAAGAAAACCAATACCTGGAAGACAGCGACCCGAATAAGTTCATCGCCAAGATGGGTGCTGAAGCAATCTATGATTTGCTGGTAGGAATTGATTTGGATGCTCTGTCATACGAATTACGTCATAAGGCAAACAGTGATTCTTCACAGCAGCGCAAGAATGAAGCTTTGAAGCGCTTGCAGGTAGTAGAATCTTTCCGTGCATCTCGTGGTCGCAACAAACCGGAATGGATGATTGTACGTATCGTACCGGTTATTCCGCCTGAATTGCGTCCGTTGGTTCCACTGGATGGTGGTCGCTTTGCTACTTCAGACTTGAACGATTTGTATCGTCGTGTAATTATCCGTAACAACCGTTTGGAACGTCTGATTGAAATCAAGGCTCCGGAAGTGATTTTGCGTAATGAGAAACGTATGCTTCAGGAAGCTGTCGATTCATTGTTCGACAACTCTCGTAAGTCGAGTGCAGTGAAGACAGATGCCAACCGTCCGTTGAAATCTTTGTCAGACAGTTTGAAGGGTAAGCAAGGACGTTTCCGTCAGAATTTGTTGGGTAAACGTGTGGACTATTCTGCTCGTTCTGTAATCGTTGTAGGTCCGGAACTGAAGATGGGTGAATGTGGTATTCCTAAGTTGATGGCTGCAGAATTGTACAAACCGTTCATCATCCGTAAGTTGATTGAACGTGGTATTGTGAAGACAGTGAAATCAGCGAAGAAGATCGTAGACCGCAAGGAATCTGTTATCTGGGATATCCTGGAACATGTAATGAAGGGACACCCGGTATTGCTGAACCGTGCCCCGACACTTCACCGTTTGGGTATCCAGGCCTTCCAGCCGAAGATGATCGAAGGAAAAGCTATCCAGCTGCACCCGTTGGCTTGTACCGCGTTCAATGCCGACTTCGATGGTGACCAGATGGCCGTACACTTGCCTTTGAGTAACGAAGCTGTACTGGAAGCTCAGATGTTGATGCTTCAGTCACACAATATTTTGAACCCTGCCAATGGTGCGCCTATCACTGTGCCTGCACAGGATATGGTATTGGGATTGTATTACATCACCAAATTACGTAAGGGTGCCAAAGGTGAAGGTTTGATTTTCTATGGACCGGAAGAAGCAATGATTGCTTACAATGAAGGTAAGGTAGACATTCACGCTATTATCAGCGTAGTGGCTAATGACCTTGATGAAAACGGCAATATTGTGAAGAAGTTGATTAAGGAAACTTCTGTAGGTCGTGTCATTGTAAATGAACTGGTTCCAGATGAATGTGGTTATTTGAATACCGTTATTTCTAAGAAGTCTCTGCGTGATATCATCAGCGACGTTATTAAGGCTGTCGGTGTGGCTCGTGCTTGCGAATTCTTGGATGGTATCAAGAACTTAGGTTATAAGAAAGCATTCGAAGGTGGTCTGTCATTCAACTTGGGTGATATCATTATCCCGAAGGAGAAGGAAGAACTGGTAAAACGTGGTAACGAAGAAATCGAACAGATTATGATGAACTATAACATGGGATTCATCACCGATAACGAACGTTATAACCAGGTAATTGATACTTGGACTCACGTAAACAGTGACTTGTCAGACATTCTATATAAGACTATTAAGAACGACGACCAAGGATTTAACTCTGTATTTATGATGTTGGATTCTGGTGCCCGTGGTTCTAAGGAACAGATCCGTCAGTTGTCTGGTATGCGTGGTTTGATGGCTAAACCGCAGAAAGCTGGTGCTGAGGGTGCACAGATTATTGAAAACCCGATTCTTTCTAACTTTAAGGAAGGTCTTTCGGTGTTGGAATACTTTATCTCTACCCACGGTGCTCGTAAGGGTCTTGCCGATACCGCGTTGAAGACTGCCGATGCTGGATACTTGACTCGTCGTTTGGTTGACGTTTCTCATGACGTGATTATCAACGAAGAAGACTGTGGTACATTGCGTGGTCTGGTTTGTACAGCATTGAAGAATAACGATGAAGTTATCGCTACTCTGTACGAACGTATTTTGGGTCGTGTATCTGTTCATGATATTATCCACCCGACAACTGGTAAGCTGATTGTTGCTGCTGGTGAAGAGATCACAGAAGACATTGCGGAAGAAATCGAAAAATCTCCGATTGAAAGCGTAGAAATCCGCTCTGTATTGACTTGTGAATCTAAGAAGGGTGTATGTGCGAAATGTTACGGACGTAACCTGGCTACCAGCCGTATGGTACAGAAGGGTGAAGCTGTCGGCGTAATCGCTGCTCAGTCAATCGGTGAACCGGGTACTCAGTTGACTCTGCGTACATTCCACGCCGGAGGTATCGCTGGTAACATGGCTGCCAATGCAAGTATCGTAGCTAAGAATGATGCTCGTCTGGAATTCGAAGAATTGCGTACGGTTGATGCTGTAGAAGAAACAGGTGAACCAGTGAAGATTGTTGTAGGTCGTCTGGCCGAAGTTCGCTTTGTGGATGTACATACAGGTATCATCCTTTCTACTCACAACGTTCCTTACGGTTCTAAGCTGTATGCTTCAGACGGTGAGGTGGTAGAAAAGGGTAAGCTGATTGCTAAGTGGGACCCGTTCAACGCTGTTATCGTAACAGAAGCTGCTGGTAAGATTGACTTTGAATCAGTAATTGAAAACGTAACCTATAAGGTAGAATCAGATGAAGCTACTGGTTTACGTGAAATCATTATTACTGAATCTAAGGACAAGACAAAGATTCCGTCATTGCACATCTTGGATGAGAACGGTGGAATTATCCGTACATACAACTTGCCGGTAGGTGGTCACGTAGTAGTAGAAGACAAACAAACCGTGAAGTCGGGTGATATTCTGGTGAAGATTCCGCGTGCCGTAGGTAAGGCGGGTGATATCACCGGTGGTCTTCCACGTGTAACTGAGTTGTTCGAAGCTCGTAATCCGTCTAATCCGGCTGTCGTTTCTGAAATCGATGGTGAAATTACGATGGGTAAGATTAAACGTGGTAACCGTGAAATTATCGTTACATCGAAGACTGGTGACGTTCGTAAGTACCTGGTTGCTCTGTCTAAGCAGATTCTGGTTCAGGAAAACGACTATGTACGTGCCGGAACTCCGTTGTCTGACGGTGCTATTACTCCTGCCGACATCTTGGCCATCAAAGGTCCTACAGCCGTTCAGGAATATATCGTAAATGAAATCCAGGACGTTTACCGTCTGCAGGGTGTGAAGATTAACGATAAGCACTTCGAAATTATCGTTCGTCAGATGATGCGTAAGGTACAGATTGACGAACCGGGTGATACTCGCTTCTTGGAACAGCAGGTTGTAGACCGCATTGAATTCAATGAGGAAAACGACCGTATCTGGGGTAAGAAAGTGGTTGTAGACGCTGGTGATTCTCAGAACTTGCAGCCGGGACAGATTGTTACAGCTCGTAAGCTCCGTGATGAAAACAGTATGCTGAAACGTCGTGACTTGAAACTGGTTGAAGTACGTGATGCAGTTCCTGCTACTTCTACTCAGATTCTGCAGGGTATTACACGTGCTGCATTGCAGACATCAAGCTTCATGTCAGCTGCATCATTCCAGGAAACTACCAAGGTATTGAACGAAGCTGCTATCAACGGTAAGGTTGATAAACTGGAAGGTATGAAAGAGAACGTAATCTGCGGTCACTTGATTCCTGCTGGTACTGGTCAGCGTGAGTTTGAAAAGATTGTGGTAGGTTCTAAAGAAGAATACGATCGCATCTTGGCTAACAAGAAGAATGTATTAGATTACAGTGGAGTTGAATAATCTCAACTACTATCATAAAAAGAGCCGTCTCATTTGAGGCGGCTTTTTTTATGTGCTGATTCGATGTAAGCAGGCATCGTATATTTAAAGTTTTCGTTACTCTGATAATTGACAATTATAATTGTGTAGTACTTGTCATTTCCGCATTATAGGAGGGGAGACTGTATTCCGCTGATGCGTATTGCCCGGCTTTATTTCCTTTTCCAGTATAGCAGGATGAAACGTCCTCCTGTAGCCATCAGCGCGAGGGAAAGTCCGGTATAAAAGACTGCAATAAAGCTTTCCGGCAGCAGGCGTGCGGTACGGATAGTTATACCCAGTGCAATCATGAAAGCCATCACCAGCCAGCCTTTCACGTCAAAAAACGAGAATGGACAGCGTTTGTTGGGGTTACCGGCTGTGATACGCTGTGCATGCTTGCGGTAGAGCTTGTGGAAAATCATGCAGAAAAACAGCAGGAATATCAGACTGGCTTCGCAGACCTTGAGCAGCCAGTAGTGCGCGTCCGTTATCCAGCAGGAAATGCCGATACGGAGAATGTTGATACCAGCAACCAGCCATACGATTCCGGCCGTAAGCAGCAGCGTATTGGAAGATACTCCGTATTTCATATACCCTCAGCTTAGAACCACTTTATTTTCCGGAAAATAACAAAGGCCGTTGCCGAGAGGAAGATGGAGAAACATACAATCAAGGCAAAGGCATGCGGCAGTCCTTCGATGTGAATATCCACGTTCATACCATAGAAACTGGCAATCAGCGTCGGTACCATCAGCACGATGGAAAGACTGGTCATGCGTTTCATGATGGTGTTCACATTGTTGGAGATGATGGAAGCAAAAGCATCCATGGTACCCGTAAGAATGTCGCTGTAGATGTTTACCTGATTGTGTGCCTGTTTCAGTTCGATGAGCACATCTTCTGTCAGTTCCGCATTCTGATAGTCCTTCTCATTAAAGATATTCTGCAATTTGCCTATCATGACCTCGTTGCCACGGATAGACGTATTGAAATATACCAGACTCTTCTGCAGATTCATCAGTCGGAGCAAGTCCTCGTTACGGATGCTACGCTCCAGCTCCTTTTCCGCATTGTTCACTTCGTTGTTGATTTGTTTCAGGTATTTCAGGAACCACACAGCCGACGAGTAAATCAGTCGCAGAATCAGTTCGTATTTATTGGGCACGTTGATACCTTTACGCTGCGTATGTTCGATGAAATCCGGCAGCATCTCCGTAGAGTGATAGCACACCGAAATCACCAGTTCATTGTTCGTAATGATACCGATAGGCACCGTGGCATACGGCACTTTTGAATCAGGAGTCTGTACGGGAATACGCAGAATGGTCAGCAGCCAGTTACCTTCCGTATCCGTACGCGGACGTTCGTCGGTATCGGCAATGTCATTCAAAAAAGACTGGGGAACTTTTAATTGTTCTTGCAGGAAGTGGAAGTCCGCGGCATCCGGACATTCAATGTTAATCCAGCAGTTAGGTTGCCAGTTGGCTTTCTCTACAAAGCCAGCTTCACAAAAAAGATACTTTCTCATCTGTCTGCTCCTTTCCTTCATTTTAAGCCCGGAGGAGCATCTTCAGAGTAAAAGACAGGATTACTCACGACACCCCTTCAGGAAGTGGTTAAAATAATTGTAATACGTTCGCGAGTAATAATCGTCCATATTAGTTCGTTTTAGGGTATAAAAAAAGTTCGTTTATTCAACGAACTCTCAAGCTCTTCAGGTTGGACTTGAACCAACGACCCTCTGATTAACAGTCAGATGCTC
>OJRO01001966.1_pt1 | contig 12236 bp, 10 predicted proteins | sample 1599221 | NCBI WGS metagenome assembly OJRO01 (sample SAMN03922449, study PRJEB24848) | human gut metagenome | isolation source: stool sample | host: Homo sapiens | place: Germany | collected 2009-11
GGCTCGGAGATGTGTATAAGAGACAGCCATCAAGCCGTGGAACATCGACACAATCCGCGAGAAAATGGCACAGGCCAAGGCCAGCGGCTGTTTTGCCGTGGCTATGGACGTGGATGCAGCGGGTCTGCCCTTCCTGAAGAACATGACCCCGCCCGCCGGCAGCAAGAGCGTGGAGGAACTGGCTGAGATCGTGCAGTTGGCCGAGCGCCCCTTCATCGTCAAGGGCGTGATGACCGTTAAGGGCGCACTGAAGGCGAAGCAGGCCGGTGCCGCTGCCATCGTGGTGTCCAACCACGGCGGTCGTGTGCTGGATCAGTGCCCTGCCACCGCCGAGGTGCTGCCGGAGATCGCCGCAGCCCTCAAGGGCACCGGCGTGAAGGTGCTGGTGGACGGCGGCATCCGCACCGGTGTGGATGTGTTCAAGGCGCTGGCACTTGGCGCAGACGGCGTTTTGATCTGCCGCCCCTTTGTGACTGCTGTCTACGGCGGCGGCGCAGAGGGCGTGAAGTGCTACATCGATAAGCTGGCCGGGGAACTGGCCGACACCATGCAGATGTGCGGTGCCCATACGCTGGCCGAGATCACCCCGGATATGGTGCGGGTCTGAGCGTTCTATTATAAGTAACAAAAAAGGAGATGCCCTGCAGGGCATCTCCTTTTTTGTTACTTCAAGGTGCCGTCCAGCACCTGCTGGTAATACCACGGCTTCGGGGCGTGGAAGGTCTTGCCGCTGAGGAAGGCAAAGTCCGGCTGGGTGAAGCGGGGCATGGTCAGCTCCCATGCGCACAGTGCCTGATACTTCAGCTTCAGCTCCCGGTTGGCGCTGTTGTTGCCGTACTTGCTGTCGCCAAGGATGGGGCAGCCGATGCTTGCCATGTGGGCGCGGATCTGGTGGGTGCGGCCGGTGATCAGCTGCACCTTCAGCAGGGCCAGACGGCCGGAGACGGCGATGGTCTCGTACCGGGTCTCCACCTCCTTGGCACCGGGCTGCTTGTCCTCCACGATCTTCACGATGCCGCGGTCAGCATCCTTCAGCAGATAGCCGCCCAAGGTGGCGTCCGGCGGCATGGGACGGCCAAAGGTGACGCAGAGGTAGGTCTTTTGCACCTCGCGGTTTTTGATGGCAGAAAGGAACAGCTCCTCGGCCTCCGGGGTCTTGGCAATGATCACAAGGCCGCTGGTGCCGGTGTCCAGCCGGTGGCACAAGGCGGGGGTGTACAGGTCGTTCTCCTTGTACTCGCCCTGCTTGTTCAGGTACAGCAGCGCACGGTTCAGCAGAGTATCGTCCTCCGGGCCATCCACCGCAACGCCGGCGGGCTTGTTCACGATCAGGATCTGCGGGCAGTCGTACACCACCTGTGCCGGGGTGCGGGCGTTCTTCCATGCGGGGCCTTCCACCCGGCGGTCGGCGTCCAGCACGTCATCCAGAATGAACAGCTTGATCTCATCGCCCGCCATCACGCGGGTGGAAAGCGGCTGTTTTTTGCCGTTCAGCTTGATCTTGTTTTCCCGCAGCGCCTTGTTCAGGCGGCCGGGGGTCAGGGCGGGGTACTGCTGGGTCAGATAATTGTCCAGCCGGGCGGGGGCAAGACATTTTACTTTTAAAATTTTCACGGGAAATTCCTCTCTATCTTAAAATCAGTCGCAATAGAATGGGTTCTTGATTCGTTTTTATTGTAGCGGAACGGAAACGTTCCGTCAAGCAAGAGAAAGAAGGTTTTCGTATGAGATGGAACCATAAAATAGTGACACTTACTGTGCTTTTGGCTATTGGAATAACAATGGTGGGCTGTGGGGCGTCCAGTTCCACGGCTGGAAGCACAGCGGCTTCCACGGCAAGCACGACATCTTCGGAGGCGCAAAAAACGGAAGTACACCCAATGCAAGGTGTTTTACTGAGTGACCCACTTTCGGATGGCACTTATCACATCAGCTTTGAAAGCGATAAAGTATGGGTCGGTGAACGCAAGAATACCATCAACAATGCTGTTGTATACGACTATGACCGGTACACAGCCGCAGATATTGAAGCATTGAGCGAAGGAGATACCATTATAACACATCTAAACGGGACAGAAGAAATTACAGCCCTAACAGTGGAAAGCGTTGAGAGAGAAAACAACTATGTGACCATCAACGGTGGAATAGAAGAAGGTGGTATTGACTTATGCAAAGAGGATGACCACTACCGGACTCTGACATGGGATGATTTTCCCGCTTATTATGAAGTTGGAGTGGCTAAGCAACTTGTTATGGCAGACGATATCGAACTATCGGACGGTGCAGCAGACTTTGAAGCCGACCCAGTGATCGTAAAGGGAGATCGGACGGTTTGTGATGCAATGAGCAATGAAGAAGATGCTTATGGGTGGAATGCAGGAAACACGACCGTGACCATCCAAAACGGCGAGATAACCCGTGCAGACCGCATCTGGGTGCCGTAAATTTTGCTCAAAACCGTTGACAAACGTTTTGCGTATGCTATAATTTAGCTGTACGCAAAGGGGCATTGTGCCTGCCTTGCGGAATGTAAAATTATGACAGATGGCAATGATGGGGTCAGAAATGCACACACCACCGTCCAGAGAGAGCGCCCACGGCTGTAAGGTGCTCCGGTCGGGATCATTTCGCGCCACCCCGGAGCTTCCGGCGAATGTAAACCGGACGCTGCGCAGCGTTAATGCGCCGAAAGCGGCAGGGGACAAGTGATCCTTTGCAATTTGGGTGGTACCACGGAGTTTGATGCACAAGCAGCCTTCGTCCCTTTTGGGATGAGGGCTGTTTTTTGTTTTTTCTCCGTGCCGCCCCTCTGCCATAACAGCATAAAAACGGCGCACAAACGCCAAAGACAATTGAGGAGAGAAAGATCTATGCAATGGACCGGTTTGAATGAACTGCGCGAAAAGTACCTGAGCTTCTTTGAAAGCAAGGGTCATCTGCGTCTGGACAGCTTCCCCCTGGTACCCAAGAACGACCCCAGCCTGCTGCTGATCAACAGCGGCATGGCCCCCATGAAGAAGTGGTTCCTGGCACAGGAGGAGCCGCCCCGCCACCGCGTGACTACCTGCCAGAAGTGCATCCGCACCCCGGATATCGAGCGCGTGGGCATCACTGCCCGCCACGGCACCTTCTTTGAGATGCTGGGCAACTTCTCCTTCCAGGATTACTTCAAGGACGAGGTCATTCCTTGGGCTTGGGAGTTCCTGACCAGTGACGAGTGGATGGCTATCCCCAAGGACCGTCTGCACATCTCTGTCTATGAGGAGGACGACGAGGCCTACGATATCTGGACCAAGAAGGTCGGCATTGCCCCGGATCACATGGTGCGTCTGGGCAAGGAGGACAACTTCTGGGAGCACGGCTCCGGCCCGTGCGGCCCCTGCTCCGAGATCTACTTTGACCGCGGCCCTGAGTACGGCTGCGGCAAGCCGACCTGCGGCGTGGGCTGCGACTGCGACCGCTATATGGAGATCTGGAACCTCGTGTTCAGCCAGTTCGATGCCGACGGCAAGGGCCACTACGAGCGTCTGGCACGCCCCAACATTGATACCGGCATGGGCTTGGAGCGTCTGGCCTGCGTAATGCAGAACGTGGGCAACCTGTTCGAGGTGGATACCGTGCAGAGCGTGCTGCATCATGTGGAGCACATTGCAGGCAAGACCTACAAGCAGGACCCCAAGACTGATATCTCCATCCGCGTCATCACCGACCATATCCGCAGCTGCACCTTTATGGTGTCTGACGGCATCCTGCCTTCCAACGAGGGCCGCGGCTATGTGCTGCGCCGTCTGCTGCGCCGTGCCGCCCGCCACGGCCGTATGCTGGGCATCGACCACCCCTTCCTCGTGGATCTGGTGGAGACCGTCATCCAGTCCAGCGAGTCCGCCTACCCCGAGCTGCGCGAGCATGACGCCTATATCAAGAAGGTCATCGGCACTGAGGAAGCAAACTTTGCCCGCACCATCGATGCCGGCATGAACATCCTGAACAACATGATCGACCGTCTGGAGAAGGCACACCAGAAGCTGCTGAGCGGCATGGACGCCTTCAAGCTGAACGATACCTTCGGCTTCCCGCTGGATCTGACCAAGGAGATCGCCGCCGAGCAGGGTCTGGAGATCGACGAGGACGGCTTCCACGCAGAGATGAAGAAGCAGAAGGAGCGCGCCCGCGCTGAGCGTCTGAAGAAGAACATCTCCGGCTGGAGCGAGGATCTGTTCGGCGCACTGGAGGCCGAGCCCACCGTCTTTACCGGTTACGACACCCTGACCGACAAGGGCACTGTTGTGGCGCTGAGCGATGAAGAGACCCTGACCGATGCCATTGCCACCGACGAGGAGGCAAAGGACGGCGTGCTGGTGGTGCTGGATAAGACCCCCTTCTACGCAGAAATGGGCGGTCAGGCTGCCGACCACGGCGTACTGAATGGTGCCGAGTGCAGCCTGCGCGTGCTGGACGTGAAAAAGACCCCCAAGGGCTACTACGTCCACACCTGCGTGCTGGAGAGCGGTATCGTGAAGGTGGGCGATGTGCTGACCGCACAGGTGGACAAGGGCTACCGCATGGCCATTGCCCGCAACCACACCGCTACCCACCTGCTGCAGGCTGCCCTGCGTGAGGTGCTGGGCGACCATGTGCATCAGGCTGGTTCCTATCAGGATGCCTCCATCACCCACTTCGACTTCACTCACTTCAGCGCCGTGACCCCCGAGGAACTGGCACAGGTGCAGAAGATCGTTAACGATAAGATCTTTGACTCCATGAATGTCACCGTGCAGGAGATGCCGGTGGAGGAAGCCAAGAAGCTGGGCGCAATGGCTCTGTTTGGCGAAAAGTACGGCAAGGTGGTCCGCGTGGTGGATATCGAGGGCTGGTCTACCGAGTTCTGCGGCGGCACCCACGTCAAGAACACCGCCCAGATCGGCGGCTTCAAGATCGTCAGCGAGTCCTCTGTGGCTGCCGGCATCCGCCGTATCGAGGCCGTCACCGGCCGCAACCTGCTGATCCGTGCAAACCTGCAGGAGGCCATGCTGCATGATGTGGCCAACACCCTGAAGGCCAACAACATCACCTCTCTGCCCATCCGTGCCGAGGCCGTCATGGCCGAGAACAAGGCCATGAGCCGCGAGCTGGAGGAGATGAAGGCCAAGATCGCCGCCTCCAAGGTGGACAGCCTGTTCGACAATGCCGAGGAGGCAGACGGCGTGAAGATCGCCTCCGCATACTTTACCGGTACTACTGGTGACACCCTGCGCGGTATGTGCGACAGCATCCGCGACAAGGCCGTGAACCCCGTGGTGGCTGTTCTGGTGGGCAAGGCTGAGGATAAGATCACCATGGCTGTTACCGTGAATAAGCTGGCACAGGAAAAGGGCCTCAAGGCCGGTGTGCTGGTCAAGGAGTTGTCTGCTATTGCCGGCGGCAAGGGCGGCGGCAAGCCGGACTTTGCAATGGCCGGTCTGAAGGACGAGACCAAGATCGACGAGGCACTGGCTGCTGTGAGCGCCATCGTCAAGAAGGCTCTGGGCTAAAAAGGATCCATGTCCCCGCCCGGTGCCGGATGCGCGCCGGGCAGCGGGCTTTTGTAGAAGCAGGAAGGAGTGTTCCCCATGGAAGATTGTCTGTTTTGCATGATCGCAGAGGGCAAGATCCCCTCTAAAAAGCTGTACGAGGATGACCAAGTAGTGGCATTCTACGACATCAACCCGCAGGCAAAGGTGCATTTCCTTGTGGTTCCCCGCAAGCACATCTCCTCTGCCGCTGCGCTGACCGAGGAGGATGGTGCTCTGCTGGGCCACATCTTCACCGTTATCGCAAAGCTGGCCAAGGAGCAGGGACTGGAAAACGGTTACCGCATCATCTCCAACGTGGGCGAGGACGCAGGCCAGACCGTGAAGCATCTGCATTTCCATGTTCTGGGCGGCGAAAAACTGCCTGTCTGATTCCAATACGAAAGGGAGATTTTGATTATGGCTGAAACTTATACCCTGCACGTTGCAGGCCTGACCCGTGAGCTGACCATCTGCAAGGTGAACGACCACATGGACATTGCCGCATTTATCATGCTGGGTGATGCCGAGCTGACCGTGGCCGCTGCTGCGGAGCTGCTGAAAAAGTGCCCGGATTTTGATATCCTGCTCACCGCCGAGGCCAAGGGCATCCCGCTGGCACACGAGATGAGCCGTCAGAGCGGCAAGCCCTACATCTGCGCCCGCAAGGGTGTCAAGCTGTATATGCCGGACCCTGTGGTGGTGGAGGACCAGTCCATTACCACTGCCGGTAAGCAGAAGCTGGTCATCGACCGCAAGGAGCTGGAAAAGATGAACGGCAAGCGGGTGCTGGTGGTAGACGATGTCATCTCCACCGGCGGCTCTCTGAAGGCACTGGACGCGCTGGCAGAAAAGACCCAGTGCACCATCGTGGGTCAGGCCGCTGTTCTGGCCGAGGGCGACGCTTCTGAGCGCAAGGATATCATCTTCCTTGAGCCGCTGCCCCTGTTCTTCCACTAAGCCGGGATGCGCCGCCCGCTCTGCGCGTTCTGCGCCGGAATGATGGGCCTTAGTTTCCTGTGGACTTTTTTGCCGCAAACGGAGCTTTTTATGCCGTTTGCGGCATTTTTTGTTGCCTTTTTGCTGCTGCTTTGCATCCCGGATGGCAGCCGTAAGCTGGCGGTCTGCCTGCTGTTGGGTGCACTGGCAGGGCTTTGCGCGGTGCATACCACGAGCGCCCGGCTGGAGCGTGCCCGGGCAAATTACGCCGGGCGTACCGTGCTGCTGACTGCTGAGGTGGAGCGCGCGGACAGTAACTATTTTTCGGACACAGTGGACGCGACCCTGTGGGTAGAAAGTGTGAACGGCAGCCCGGCGGGGTTCCGCATAGCCTGTGCGGAGCTGCCCGCCTGCACGGCAGGGCAGCGGGTGCAGGGCTGGTTTGCGCTGCAACAACCGGACATGGAAGAACAGACGGCGCAGTATGCAGACGGCATCGCCTTGCAGGCAGAGCCTGTGCCGGAAAAGCCGCAGCTCACCGTACTGGGCGAGAGCGGCAGCTTCCGTGCCCGCACCCACCGCTTGCAGCAAAAACTGAGCGAGAGCCTGTGCCGTGCCATGCACCGGGACACCGGCGGCGTGCTGGCTGCCATGACGGTGGGCGACCGCAGCGGGCTTTCGGCACAGCTGCGCCGCGCCTACCGGGGCGCGGGGCTTTCCCATGTGCTGGTGGTCAGCGGCATGCATGTTTCCATCCTGTGCGGGGATATTCTGAGCGTTTTGCTGCCCTATCGCTGGGAGCAGAGCTACCGCCACCGCAGACGACGCACGGTCTGGAAAAGCCTGCTGGCGCTGGTGCTGATGGGCGTGACCGGCTTTACACCCTCGGTGCGCCGCGCTGCCGTGGCGGTGTGGGTCAGCGCCTTGGGCGTGTGGGTGTGGGGACCGCCGGACGCCCTTACCTCGCTGGCGGCGGCAGGCATCCTGATGACCGCCGTCAACAGCTATGCGGTGTGGGATATCGGCTTTGAACTTTCTTTTGCGGCAGTGGTGGGCACGGTGGCAGGCAACGCCTGCATCCGCCGGATGCGGGACGCCCACGACAGGCGCTTCTGGGTCAAAGCGGGGGAAAATCTGCAAAAGCCGGTCAGACGCCCGTGGTACAGCAAATTGCCGAAGGGCGTGCAGGGGCTTGTAGAGAGTGCCTGCATTGCCGCCTGCGCCTCGGCGGCTACCTTCCCGGTGCTGGTGCTGCGCGGTCTGAGCGTCAGCGCATGGGCGGTGGTTTCCAGCATCGCGGTGCTGTGGATGGTGCAGCCGCTGCTTCTGTTGGGGTTGGCAGTAGCCTTTGTGGGACTGGTGCCGTGGCTGGCACCGGTGCACGGGGTGCTTTCCCGGGCGGCAGACCTGCTCACAGGGCTATTGAACGGCTGGGCGGTCTGGCTCAGCACAAAGCCCGGGGCATCCATTTACTTTGATACCGCTTACGCAGCGCTGGTCTGTCTGCTGCTGTGCGGGCTTGGGGTGCTGGCTTTCCGCTGGCGGGTGCGTCTGCGGGTGGCGCTGCCGGGCATTCTGCTGGCAGCAGCGGTGGGCATCGGGCTGGGCAACGCCCTCAGCCGGGACGTGGTGCACATCGACCTTGTGGGCAGCGCACAGGCGCCTGCGGTGGTAATTGCCCAGAACGACCGGGCGGTGGTGCTGTTCCGGGGCGGCAACGCCGCCCAGCGTGCGGTGGAAAACCAGCTGGCGCGGCGGGGCGTGCGCACCGTGGAGCTGGTGGCAGATCTGCGCATGAATGCAAAAACCGCCTGCACCCTGCCCGCGCAGCAGGGCATCCGGGCAGAGCGTCTGCCGGTCAATGCCAGCCGCAAGCTGCGCTGCACCCCGGCGGCGGTGGAACTGCTGCGCACCCGGGAAGGGTGTCTTGTGCGGCTGAGTATCGGCAACCGGCAGTTTGTGACCCTGAGCGGAAAGGCAGAGCTGGCGCAGCCGCTGCAGACAGAGTGGCTGATCGCTACGCCGAAAAAACCGGAGACAGTGCGGTACCAAAAACTGCTGGCGCTGCGCAGTTACAGCTGGATGCCGCCGGAAACGCAGTACACTGCCTCCCTCAGCCTGCGCCGCACCGGCGGTGAAAGCTAAGGTGTATCTGAAAACAAAGAAAATGACGAATATTTCGCAAGCACAAGCGGGATTTAAGGCAAATAGCCGCAGGAATCCTTTGTGGATTTCAAGGCTGTTTAACGCAAAATCCAGCTGTGCTTGTAGAAATAGACTAAATTTTCGACTTTTCAGATACACCCTGGGGTAATGCTTTGCAATCCGAGCCGAGTGTGGTACAATACAAGGAGCATTTTATAACAGGAAAGGGGCATTTGCATGGCCACGGAAGCAAAACTCCGGCAGCTGGCCGACAAGGGCTGCCCGGTCTACTATTTTTATTCCAGCGAGCGGTATCTGGTACGGCAGGCGGTAGCGGCGGCGGTGCGGGTGCTGTCGGCAGACAGCGACGAGGACGCTACCATCCTGGACGGCGCTGCCCCGGAGCTGGAGCAGCTCATCATGGCGGCGGGTACCATCTCCTTTTTCGGTACCCGGCGCGTGGTGGTGCTGCCGGAAATAGACCCCGCTGCCTACGGCAGCAAGGACTTGGACGAACTGTGCAGCACCCTTTCCAGCTTGGAAAACGCCGTGGCGGTGCTGGGCAGTGTATTCCCGCTGGAACGCAGCAAACTCAAGCTGGGCAAGCAGGCGCAAAAGCTGCAAGCCCAGTGCAAAGCCATCGGCTACGCAGAGGAACTGGCAAAGCCCCGCCCCTTTGAACTGAAAAATCTGATGATGGAGCGCGCAAAGGCGCAGGGCGCAACCTTGCCGGACGGCGCAGCCACCGCATTGCTGGAGCGCTGCGGCGAGGACCCCTTTCTGCTGGAAAACGAGGTGGACAAGCTCTGTGCCCTGTCCGGCTACCAGACCGTGAGCGCCTCCATGGTGGCAGAGATGGGCACGGTAAGCCTTGATGCAGACGTGTTCGAGATGATCCGCATGATCACCGCCAAAAACGCCACCGGAGCCTGCAAAAAGTTACAGACCCTGCTGCGGCTGCAGCAGGAGCCTATCGCCATTACGGCGGCGATGATCGGCAGTTATGTGGATCTGTACCGGGTAAAGCTTGGGGCGGCAAAGCGGAAAAATTACAGTGCGGTGCACAAGGATTTTGGCTATAAGGGCAGCGACTACCGGCTGAAGCGCTCGGCAGAGACTGCCGCCCACTACACCCTGCCCCAGCTGGAAGCCTGCTTGCAGGTGCTGCTGGAGCTGGATCAGAGCCTGAAAAGCCAGCCTGTGGCGGCGCAGACACTGCTGGAAACAGCACTGTGCCGTCTGGCACTGGCGGGGAGCGGAAGATGATGCAAAGCGAGATGATCCATACCGACCGGGTGCTGATCGTGGAGGGCAAATACGATGCCGTCCGTCTGGCGCACCTGACCGATGCCATGATCCTGCTGACGGATGGTTTTGGCATTTATAAAGACAAACAGCGCCAGCAGCTGTTCCGGGCGCTGGCGCAGAAAAACGGCCTGATCTTACTCACGGATTCGGACGCGGCAGGCTTCCGCATCCGCAATTACATCACCAACATGGTGGGTGCGCAGAACGTGGTGCAGGCTTATGTGCCCGCCATCCACGGCAAGGAAAAGCGCAAGGCGCAGCCCGGCAAGGAGGGCCTGCTGGGGGTAGAGGGCGTGGACGACGTCCTTGTGCGGCAGGCGCTGCTGGACGCCTTGGGCGCGGAAGCCGGAGCCGCGCCGGTGCGCCCGGCGGGGCGGCAGATCACCTATACCGATTTATACGAATGGGGGCTTTCCGGCAAGCCCGGCAGCGCCGAGCGCAAGGCTAGACTCTTGAATGCGCTGGGGCTGCCGCCGCGCCTTTCCAAAAAGGAACTGGTGGAGGCTTTCAACCGCCTGTACACTTTTGAACAACTGGACGAATTGCAGTTGAAAATTTTGCAGGAGTGAAAAACTAGCTATTCTTGCCCCACGCCTGCCGCAGCAGTTCCAGCGCGTGGGTCTCCAGCCGGGAAACATAGCTGCGGCTGATGCCCAGCAGCCCGGCGGTCTCCAGCTGGGTCAGGGGCGGCTGCCCTGCCAGCCCGTACCGCAACAGTAAGATCTGCCGCTCCCGAGCCGGCAGAGTGTCCAGCAGCTGCCGAAGCCGTCGGACATCCTCCTGCCGCTCACAGCTGTCCTCCATGCAAAAGCCGTCCTGTATCACGTCTGCTAAGGTCAGCGCCGAGTCTCCGTCGGTCTCCAAAGCTTCCTGTAAGGAGACGGTCTGCCCGCTCTTGCGCTCCCGCCGGAACTGCATGCGGATCTCGTTTTCAATGCAGCGGCTTGCATAAGTGGAAAACCGCGCCTTGCGTGTGGCATCAAAGGTATCTACCGCTTTCATCAGCCCGATGGTGCCGATGGAAACAAGATCCTCTTGATCACCCGGCAGGGCGTAATATTTTTTTACGATATGCGCCACCAACCGCAGATTGTGGCGGATCAGCTTTTCCCGGGCGGCGGCATCTCCGGCGTGCAGGGCGCTGAAAGCGGCGGCCTCCTCCCGGGCTGTGAGCGGACGCGGAAAGCAGCCGCTTTCCAGATGGAGCGCCAGAAACAGAAATTTTGTGGCGAAAAATTGCAGTAAGGTCAGCAGCACACGATATCCCTCCCGGTACATAGTTGTTAGATTGTATGAGCCGGGGCGCGGATAGTTGCCGGAGAAGCCTTTTGTGTGCAGCAGCTTTTCTGCAGGGGAAAAGCGTGGTATACTGAAGGGGATAACTCGTAATTTGTGGAGGGGAGCCTGATGAAAGAAAAGACTTGTCAAACTCGGTGCGGAACGATTCGGTATTGGGTAAGTGTGTCAAACCCGGATACAATTACTCTTGTTTTTCTGCCGGGGTTGACTGCGGATCATAGATTGTTTGATAAGCAGATTCAGTATTTCGAGAACAGGTATAATGTTATCGTCTGGGATGCACCGGCACACGGCTCCTCATGGCCGTTTCGGTTTGATTTTGATCTGTTCGACAAGGCAAAATGGCTGAACGATATCTTAATCCGCGAAGAAATCACAAAGCCTGTCATTGTTGGGCAGTCCATGGGTGGATATGTGGGACAGGCTTATGCACAGCTTTACCCAGACAAAATGACGGGTTTTGTCTCCATTGACTCTGCACCGTTGCAACGAAGCTATGTGACGGCAGTTGAGATATGGCTTTTGAAACGGATGGAGCCGGTATATGCTCACTATCCGTGGAAATGGCTCCTGAAATCGGGGTCGGAAGGCGTTGCTACGTCTGATTACGGTAGAAATCTCATGCGTGAAATGATGCTGACTTATGACGGAAACCAGAAACGCTATGCACAAATTGCCGGACATGGTTTTCGTATTTTGGCAGCGGCCATAGAAAAGAATCTGCCGTATGAGATCAAGTGCCCGGCTTTATTGATATGCGGCACACAAGATCACGCAGGTTCGTGTATACGGTACAACAAAGCATGGCATCGCAATATGAAAATCCCATTGACGTGGATCGAAGGAGCAGGGCATAATTCCAATACAGACAAACCCGAACAGGTGAATCGGCTGATAGATGAATTTGCTGCAAATATTTTATAACAGGAAACTTAGCAATTCAACTTTTTAATACAGCAGCAACAGCGTTGAATTGCGTATCGCAAATATGCTGTT
>OJRO01002005.1_pt1 | contig 12008 bp, 9 predicted proteins | sample 1599221 | NCBI WGS metagenome assembly OJRO01 (sample SAMN03922449, study PRJEB24848) | human gut metagenome | isolation source: stool sample | host: Homo sapiens | place: Germany | collected 2009-11
ACACAAGGAGTATCGTCGGCAGCGTCAGATGTGTATAAGAGACAGGGTATGTTCTCTATGATGAACTACTACCTTCCATTAAAGGGTATGGCTTCAATGCACTGCTCAGCTAACACAGATATGAACGGTGAAAACACAGCAATCTTCTTCGGTCTTTCAGGTACAGGTAAGACTACACTTTCAACAGACCCTAAGAGACTTCTCATCGGTGATGACGAACACGGCTGGGATGACAACGGTGTATTCAACTTTGAAGGCGGCTGCTACGCTAAGGTTATCAACCTTGATAAGGAATCTGAACCGGATATCTACAACGCAATTAAGAGAAACGCTCTCCTTGAAAACGTTACTCTTGATGCAAACGGTAAGATTGACTTCGCTGATAAGAGCGTAACAGAAAACACCCGTGTTTCTTACCCAATCGACCACATTAAGAATATTGTACGTCCGATTTCTTCAGCTCCTGCTGCTAAGAACGTTATCTTCCTTTCAGCTGATGCTTTCGGTGTACTGCCTCCAGTATCTATCCTGACACCGGAACAGACACAGTACTACTTCCTTTCAGGATTTACAGCTAAGCTTGCAGGTACAGAACGTGGTATCACAGAACCTACCCCTACATTCTCAGCTTGCTTCGGACAGGCATTCCTTGAGTTACATCCTACAAAGTATGCTGCTGAACTTGTTAAGAAGATGGAAAAGAGCGGAGCTAAGGCTTACTTAGTTAATACAGGTTGGAACGGAACAGGTAAGAGAATCTCTATTAAGGATACTCGTGGTATCATCGACGCTATCCTTTCAGGTGCTATTAAGACAGCTCCTACAAAGCAGATTCCAATGTTCAACTTTGAAGTACCTACAGAACTTCCGGGCGTTGACTCAGGTATCCTTGATCCTAGAGATACATACGCTGATGCTTCTGAATGGGAAACAAAGGCTAAGGATTTAGCTGAAAGATTCAACAAGAACTTCGTTAAGTACACAGGCAACGAAGCTGGTAAGGCTTTAGTAGCTGCCGGTCCTCAGCTTTAATCTGAAACTTCAATTAAATACTATAGGTCTTTGCCTATGATTTACAGCGGCTGTTGCTTTTTAAAGGAACAGCCGCTGTATTTATCTGAATCTATAAATAAAAACACCGAATATCTCTTATTGTAGAGATACTCGGCATTTTGGTCTGACTTTTGTTGAATTTTCGTATTTTGCGGGTTTTTACCGGTCAATTTCCGCTGCGTGTGCAAGTGCCGCATCAATATTGGCACAGAAGTTTTCTTCTCCGACCAGTTCCACAAAGCCTGCTTTTTCCATCATCGCACGCGGCTGTTCCTGTACATGGGAAAGCACCAGCGTAATGCCCTTCTTTTTGCAGATTTCATGAATATTCGTTAATGAGCGCAATGCGGTTACGTCCATTGCCGGTACACCGCGCATACGGATAATAACTACCTTAATGCCCGGTTCTGCCGAAATTTCCAGAAATTTATCTGCGGCGGCAAAGAACATCGGTCCGATAATTTCGTAAACCAGTGTATGCTTTGGCACAACCTTTAAAGAAATCTTATCCGGGTCATTATTTTCATCAATCTCACTTCCAAGGTACTTCCAGCTCTTTACCGCTGTAACATCGGACATTCTCTTTAAGAATAAAAGCGCTGCCAGTACGATACCGACTTCGATTGCCACAACAAGGTCAAATACAACAGTCAGTACAAAGGTAACAAGTAGCACGGCAACATCACTCTTTGGGGATTTGCGCACTAATTTAACAAATTCTCTCCAGCCGCTCATGTTATATGCAACCATAAACAAAATGGCGGCAATCGCAGGCATTGGAATCCATGCGGCATACGGCATTAATACAACAAGTACTAAAAGCAGTGTCACGGAATGAACCATTCCCGCAACCGGTGTTCGTCCACCGTTTTTTACATTGGCTGCGGTTCTTGCAATCGCACCTGTCGCCGGGATACCGCCAAACAGCGCTGATACAATGTTTCCGGCGCCCTGCGCAACCAGTTCCATATTCGGCTTGTGGCGGCTGCCAATCATACCGTCGGATACGACACAGGATAACAGGGATTCAATTCCTGCAAGCACCGCAATTGTCAGTGCATCCGGGAATAAATCACGAATCATGCCAAGACTTATTTTCGGCATGGAAATGCCCGGTACTTTATTGGATATTGTATACAAATCGCCAATCGTCTTTACATTCATGTGAAGCAGCTTTACCATTAAAATTGCTACGATAACTGCAATCAATGACGGTGGAATTTTTTCCGTGACCTTTGGAAACACAATCAGAATCGCAAGGGATACCAGTCCGACAATTAATGCCTGCACCTGAATTGTTCCGATACACGCAACACATTCTTTAACCTTGTCTATGGTTTCCACCGGTGAATATGTAAATGTCAGTCCCAAAAAGTCCTTGACCTGTCCGATAACAATCGTTACGGCAATACCAAAGGTAAAGCCCGATGTAATCGTATACGGAATAAAACGGATTAAATTTCCGAACTTTAAAAGTCCCATTATAATAAGAAGGATTCCCGCCATAACGGTTGCCACAACAAGACCTTCCATCTGGTGTTCTGCGACAATTCCGGCTACAATCGTTGCAAATGCGGCGGTCGGTCCTGCAATCTGCACACGGCTTCCGCCCAGAAACGAAATGACAAATCCGGCAAAAATTGCCGTGTAAATACCCTGTTCCGGTCCAACACCGGAAGCAAGGGCTAACGCAATCGACAGCGGAAGCGCAATAATCGCCACAATAATACCGGCAATCACGTCTTTTACAAACTGCTCTTTTGAATATCCTTTCATGCAGTCAAACAACTTTGGTACAAACTGATTCATTTTTCTAACCTTTCTCTTTCTTTTCTTTGAAACACGCTGTTATACACCACATCCACGCGTGACAGCATTTCCTCTTACAGGCATGTCCAATTATAAATTTAATGTAAAAATTTTATAAACAAAAAACGTTTCTATTATAGCACACCTGCATAAATTTGCAAGCAAAAAAAGCAGGCCGGAATGTGCCGTCCCTCAAAGGATAAACCTTTTGGGAAACGGTCATTCCGACCCGCTTTATATGTCATACCTTATAAGTCCTGTCTTATATACTATGGCTTTATGTGTTTATAAACCAATACAAATGCACTGCGAGCTGTTTATGACTCAGATTCTACCGCATTATCATTTAAGAAATTCTGTACCTTCTGATACAGCACTTCGTAACCGACTTCTGAATTCATTTCATTGCCGTAGTTGTCTAAGATTTCCTGATAATTTGTGTATCCGTAGTAATCTGCAAGCTGTGCACCCATGTCGTTAATTTCATCGGCAGAAACCGTGATTTTTTCATTCGATGCAATCAGTGTCAGCACCATTTTTTCAAGAAGGTACTGCTGTGCATATTCTACTGCATAATCATTAAAAGCGTCCTGTGATTCAAATCCGTATACCTGTGAAAGATATGAATCTAAATCAGAAATGCCGTAAGATGAACCGTATGAGTTAAACTCTGACTCAACATTAGACTTTAATGTATTTACAAGGCTGTCTAATTCTTCCTGCGGATAACCGCTTGGTGTCAGATTTTCGCTGAGCTTGGAATAAACTGCCTGATATTTGTCACTTGCAAATGTAGATTCTGCCTGTGATGTCAGGTAATCCTTTACATAGCTTCTTAATTCAGCAACTGTTGTTGCTTCTACGCCGAGTGTAGACGCATTTTCAGCAACCCATGCATCTGTCAAATCCGGCACAGTGCTTTTCTGGATAGACTTTACAGTTACAACGAAAATAACATCTTTTCCCGCAAGGTCAGAGCTTGAGTAGTCTGAAGAGAACGTACACGGAATATTATATTCCTGACCGACTGTCAGACCGATAAGTCCCTGGTCTAAATCGGTAATAAACTTGCCTGAACCGATGGTATAGCTGGCATCCGTTGCTGTACCGCCTGAGAACGCTTCTCCGTTTAACAGACCGCTGTAATCAAGCTTTACCGTATCGCCGGAAGCCGTCACGCCTTCTGTAACCGTTTCTGTTGTAGCTGTCTGTGATAATAACTTTGAAATGTAGCTTTCTACGTCATCATCAGATACCGTAAGAGATGAACGGTCTACAGATACTTCAACGCCCTTGTAATCCGGCAGTGTTACATACTGCTTGTAAACATCTGCATTGGATGTAATTGTTCCTGCATATTCTTCTGCTGTAACCTCTTTATTTACTGTAGATGCCGCATTATCCTGTGATGTCTTCTTGCCTCCGCAGGCTGTCAGGGACACTGCTAAAGATGCGGCAAGCATAACACCGAAAAATCTTTTTTTCATAAATCAAATTTCCTTTCGTTTCATCATTCCTATATTTTGATGTGTCACAATTTTACATGACTATATTGTTATAGCATAAATCATGATAAAAAAAAAGCCGTTTCACATTTTTTTCATGATTCCGGCGCAATTCTTCTTAATTTTTATAGATTTTATACGAAATATCCGCTATAATCATTTTGTTATGAAAATATTTTTTAGAAAAATGAAAACGGCTTTTTTTACACCGCTGCTGATACTCTGCATGCTTTCGACCTGCGGCTGCCAGACACGGCTCTCTGACCCGGTCACCGTCACCGGATATAAGCTCAATACTTATGTACAGATTTCTTCCTATATAAATGTATCCAAATCCGTTTTAAACGGCTGTCTGGATTTGTGCGATACGTATGAACAGCTCTGCTCCCGTACTTTAGAGAGCAGTACGCTTTATGCCGTGAACCACCACCAGACCGATGAAATTCCGGCAGAGCTTGGTGAGCTGATTGCCACCGGCTTAGACTACTGCCGCATTTCCGGCGGTGCGTTTGATATCACTATCGGAAGTGTCTCACAACTCTGGGATTTTACCGCAGAACAGCCGGCCGTTCCGGATGCTGCCGCCATTGCCAATGCATTGCAATATGTCGATTATACAAAAGTGGAACTTACACCGCTTGAGAACGGCAATTACCGCATTACCATGCCGGAGGGTACGATATTGGATCTCGGTGCGATTGCAAAGGGCTATATTGCGGATAAGATCAAAGATTATCTGTTAGCACACGATGTCACAAGTGCCATGATTAATCTGGGCGGCAATGTGCTGTGTGTCGGCGGAAAAAGTGACTCAAAGGATTTTACGGTCGGTGTAAAAAAGCCATTTACACAAAGCAATGAACTTTTGCTGACGTTAAATCTGCGGGACTGCTCTGTGGTGTCTTCCGGCACGTATGAACGGTATTTCTATGAAAATGATACCTTTTATCATCACATTTTAAATCCCGCAACCGGTTATCCTTACGACAACCGGCTGACAGATGTCACCATACTCTCTGCCGTTTCGCTGGACGGCGACTGTTTAAGCACCACGTGTTTTGCACTGGGGTTAGACGACGGTCTGGCACTCATTGAATCGCTGGACAATATCGAAGCCGTCTTTGTCACCACGGATGGAAGCATTTACTATTCCAGCGGCATGAGCCGGTATCTGAATGAGTGATACCGCAAATAAAAATTTGGAGGAAAAATCCTCTCCTCGCTTTAGGAGAAATGTGAGTAAACTCACATAGGATTTTCCTTCGGAAAACATGGAGGATTATATGATTCGTTCTTTTCTTGTTATTGTGTTCCTGATCCTGTTCTTTATCTTCAGCCTGATTGCGCTGCCGGTTGAATGGGTTATCGGAAAATTCAATCCCGATGTAAAGGCAGTTTCTTCCCTGCGGATTGTGCAGGGCGCTTTTCACATCATTTTATTTTTAGCCGGTGTGCATACAACTGTGACCGGACTGGAAAATATCCCGGACGATGAGCCGGTTTTATTTATCGGAAACCACCGCGGATTTTTTGATGTGATTATTTCTTATACGTATATGAAACGTCCGACCGGATTTGTTGCCAAAAAGGAAATGAAAAAGGCGCTGATTATCCGCCGCTGGATGGACAATTTATTCTGTCTGTTCTTAGACCGTGAAAATATGAAGGAAGGCTTAAAAACCATTTTAAAGGGAATTGACTACATTAAAGACGGCAAATCCATTGTTATTTTTCCGGAAGGCACACGCAATAAAGGCGAAGGTGTTCAGGATTTCCATGCCGGAAGCTTTAAATTTGCAGAAAAAACAGGCTGTAAGATTATTCCGATGGTACAGACCAATACCGACTGCATTTTTGAACGTCAGTTTCCGCGCTTAAAGGCAACACACACCACGCTCGCTTTCGGCAAACCGATTGATGTTAATTCTTTCCCAAAGGAAGAACGCAAAAAAATTGCCGCCTATACGCATGATGTCATTGTAGAAATGTATGAAAAAGAATAACTTTTTTCTTTTCAAATACGGGCATATATGCTATACTTTTATAGATATTTTAATAATTTAGGAGGACGATACTATGCCAGTCTGGGGAATCGTTTTATTAGTAATTTTCGTCATTTTACTTGCCGTATTTATCGGTTTAATGATTTTTGGAAACAAGCTCCGTAAACAGCAGGACGAACAGCAGGCGCAGATTGATGCGGCAAAGCAGGTGATGTCCATGTTAATCATTGATAAAAAGAAGATGAAGCTTAAAGATGCCAATCTTCCAAAGATGGTTTTAGAGCAGACACCAAAGTATCTGCGCGGCAGTAAGATGCCTATTGTAAAAGCTAAAATCGGACCGAGAATCATGACACTTATGGCAGACCCGAAGGTTTTTGACCAGCTTCCGGTTAAAGCCGAAGTCAAAGCTGAAGTCAGCGGTATTTACATTACAGGAATCAAATCTGTACGCGGCGGTAAAGTCGTTGCAGAACCGGCTCCGAAGAAAAAAGGACTTAAAAAATTTTTCAGTAAGAACAAATAATTGATTTACATAAGGGCTGTTGCAGAAAGTATTCCTATTTTTTGCACAGCCCTTTCATCTAATTGAGTGCCATGTATCCGATGATACATAAGAATGGAGGATTTATGCGTAATCTCACACTTTTAACAGATTTATATGAACTGACTATGATGCAGGGATATTTTAAAACCGACAATAACCGCACGGTTATTTTCGATGCCTTTCACAGAAAAAATCCATGTGACGGCGCTTATGCGATTTCCTGCGGCTTAGAACAGGTCATTGACTACATTAAGAATCTTCATTTTACAGAAGATGATATTGCATACCTGCGTAGTCTGTCTATCTTTGATGAAGACTTTCTGGAATATTTAAGTAACTTCCACTTCACAGGTGATATTTATGCCATTCCGGAAGGTACGGTCATTTTCCCGCGTGAACCGATTGTCAAGGTCATCGCACCGATTATGGAAGCACAGCTTGTTGAAACGGCTATTTTAAATATTATCAACCACCAAAGTTTAATTGCCACAAAGGCCGCCCGTGTCTGCTACGCCGCAAAGGGCGACGGTATTATGGAATTCGGTCTGCGCCGCGCACAGGGACCGGACGCCGGTATTTACGGTGCAAGAGCCGCTGTTATTGCAGGCTGTGTCGGTACAAGCAATGTCCTGACCGGTCAGATGTTTGGTGTGCCGGTAAAGGGAACACACGCCCACAGCTGGATTATGAGCTTTCCGGATGAATATACTGCATTTAAAACCTATGCCGATTTGTATCCGAATGCGTGTATCCTGCTTGTCGATACGTATGACACCCTGCGTTCCGGTGTACCGAATGCGATTCGCGTATTTAAGGAAATGCGTGAAAAAGGCATTGATTTAAAGGGCTACGGTATCCGTCTGGATTCCGGCGATTTAGCTTATCTGACAAAGAAAGCGCGTAAAATGTTAGACGATGCCGGATTTGAAGATGCCATTATTTCCGCTTCCAGCGACTTAGACGAATATCTGATTGACTCCTTAAAGACACAGGGTGCGGCGATTACTTCATGGGGTGTCGGAACCAATCTGATTACTTCTAAGGACAACCCGGCATTCGGCGGTGTTTATAAGCTTGCCGCAGTGATGGGCGATGACGGCACATTTATTCCGAAAATCAAGCTGTCCGAAAATTCAGAGAAAATCACAAATCCGGGCAACAAGACGGTTTACCGTGTCTACGATGCCGACGGCATGATTAAAGCGGATTTAATCACGCTGGCCGATGAAACGTATGATGAATCACAGCCTCTGCTTTTATTTGACCCTGTGGAAACGTGGAAAAAGACACTGATGGAGCCGGGCGAGTATTCTATGCGTGAGATTATGGTGAAAGTATTTGATAAGGGCGAGTGTGTTTACGATTCGCCAAATGTCATGGACATTCAGAAATACTGCAAACAGGAGCAGGCAACGCTTTGGGATGAATCCAAGCGGCTGATTAATCCTCAGGTTGTTCATGTCGATTTATCACAGAAGCTTTATGATTTAAAGCAGGAACTCCTGCACAATTACGGACGGGAAAAGCTGTAGCAATACGGCTTCCCGCCCTTTTTTAATTGGCTTTTCTATTTTTCGAGTGTATTTAACAGTTCATACAGAAGCGTATACAACTGTGCAGCTTTTTCCTGCGGAAGTGCCGCGCATGCCATCATTTTCTGCGGAATCAGCACCGCTTCGTCTTTTAAGTCTTCTCCCTTTGGCGTAATGGCGGCAATTAATACCCGCTCGTCTTCTTCGCTTCGGGTACGTGTCACATATCCTTTCTGCTCTAATTTTTTTAAGAGCGGCGTGAGTGTTCCGGAATCTAAAAACAGGCATTTGCCCAGTTCCTTGACACTGATTTGCTTTTTTTCCCACAGCACCATCATGGCGATGTACTGTGTATAGGTTAAATCTATTTTTTCAAGAAATGGTGTATACCGCTTGATAATCTCTCTGGAGCAGGCATACAGCGGAAAACACAGCCCGCCGGGCATTTCATGATTATCTGACGGACTGTGTTTTAACTCATTTTTTACTTTTGATTCTGCTCAAGCTGTTCCAGCTTTTCCGCCATTTCCCGTAACCGGTGTCTGGCTGCTTCCAGTTCTTCTTTTTGTGTGTCAATAGTTGCTTTCTGTGAATCAATCGTTTCCTGCATTTCATCTATCATGTACTGCACCGTATTTCTATCCAGTTGAATCAATTCCTTTGAAAACATTTCCATCACCTTTTCCACATTCTGGCACATGACATAAATTTCTTCGTACATTTCTTTAAACTCCGGGTACTGACTGATTAGTTCAATGATAATCTCCGGTTCGTCTGTACTTAGAAATGTGAGCCACGCTTCTGTCTTATTCCTAAGATTATTGTGGTAGATTCCACGGAAAATGTCAAGCGGTATGAACACATATTTTTGCAGTAATTCCAGTTCCAGACCTGTGTCTGACTGCTGTTTGAATTTGTGAATGTAGTTTTGTGGATATTCATGAAATTCTTTGATACTTGTTTCAAAAAATACGATCGTATAGACGGATTTTATATCCTTATAACTGAAGGCTTTTTTCTTTTCGCCTTTGACCCTTTTATACTGTCTGAGCAATAAATCCGAGGAATAACAGGCACTTCTCTGTCCCGGAAATCTGTACCCGATTTTCTGGACTTCGACATTGGCAAGACTGGTATCGGCAAGTTCTACTAAGATGTCCATAATCAAAAGCGACTGTTCATCGGCAAGCCTCGTAGAATCGCCCGGAAGCACTCTTTTAATTGTAACGCTCTGCCCCAGTAAAAGGGATAGCAATTCATTGAGCCGCTCCGGCGTGTTTTCAGGATTCATAATTTCTTTAAAGAACGCATCGTATAAAATTTTGACACCTTTTACTCCCGTGCAGTAATCTAAAAATTCTTCCTGCTGTTCTTCATCCCATTCCCGATATTTTTCTAAAAGTTTTGGATTCTCGCGGATTTCTCTTTTAATATCCTCCCGCTCACGAATCATCGGAAAATACTGTTTTAATTTTGTTGTGCTTTTTGGCAATCGCATCGCCCCTTTCTTTCGCATTTTATTCATCATTCAACAATATTTATAAATATTGTTGATGTATATAATATACTTCATATAATAAACCTTGTCAATATATTTTTTACACTATACAAATAGCATTTAAAACCATTTTCCTCCGTCCTGACAAAGTCCCTTTAATACAAAAAGAGCAGACACAAAAATCCTTTCTGTATCTGCTCTCTATCCGCTTTTACCGGCTTATCCTAAAAGAAATCCACCGCTAAAATTCATGATTTAATTTTAAATTATTCTACTGTATAAATCCAGCCCTTAGGTGCTTCTAGCTTGCCCATTTGAATACCTGTTAAAGTATCGTACAGCTTCTGGATTGTAGGACCCATCTTTTCCATACCGCTTGGCATGCAGATTTCCTTGCCGTGGTCAACAATCTTACCAACCGGTGAGATAACAGCTGCTGTACCGCAAAGACCACATTCTGCAAAATCCTTTACTTCTTCCAGTGTAACTTCACGTTCTTCAACCTTCAGTCCTAAAATTTCCTTCGCAACATATACGAGTGAACGACGTGTAATAGAAGGAAGAATACTGCTTGACTTTGGTGTTACAACTGTACCGTCTTTTGTAACGAACAGGAAGTTTGCACCGCCTGTTTCTTCTACCTTTGTTCTTGTTGCCGGGTCTAAGTACATATTTTCTGCGTAGCCTTCTTTATGTGCTGTTACGATTGCATGTAAGCTCATGGCATAATTTAAACCGGCCTTGATATGACCTGTTCCGTGAGGTGCTGCTCTATCGAAATCAGATACCTTAATTGTAAGAGGCTTTGCGCCGCCCTTGAAATACGGACCAACCGGTGTTGTAAGAATTCTGAACTGATATTCATCAGCCGGTTTTACACCGATAACCGGATTGCTGCCGAACATATATGGACGGATGTATAATGTAGCGCCTGAACCAAATGGCGGTACCCATGCTGCATTTGCCTTTACTGTATCTGTAACAGCCTGTACAAACTTGTCTACAGGGAATGGCGGCATTTCCAGTCTTTCGCAGGAATCATGCATTCTCTGTGCATTGAGGTCCGGACGGAACATAACAATATGACCGTCTTCTGTTGTATAAGCCTTTAAACCTTCAAAACAAGTCTGTGCATACTGAAGTACACCTGCACACTCATTTAACACGACCTTATCATCATCTGTAATGACTCCGTCATCCCACGCTCCGTCTTTATAATTTGCTACAAATCTTTTATCTGTCTTTACATAACCGAATCCAAGATTTGCCCAGTCAAGATTTTTCTTTTCCATCTTCATTACTCCCTTTCGCGTCTAGTCGGATTGTTACGAAATGATATCTTTTACTTCATTCCACGCAATTCTTAACAGTTATTTTACTGCGATACCTTGTGAAAGTCAATATCCCAGTTTCTGCATTTTTAGGAAGTTTCATCATTTTATTCCCGATCTAATAATGACTGATAAAATGCCGCATAATCTTCACGTTGTTCTGCCGTAAACGCAATGGCAGTTCTTGGGTGCTGGTTCTGCTGTCCTGTCAGCATATACTGTACATCACAGCCCCATACAAGCCCTGTCTTCTTTAACGGAAGCATCTGGTTCTGTAAAAATTTTAATACCGGATTCAAACTGTACTTCGGATTTCTAAGGAAGCCTAACAGCAGTTCCATGTTGCAGTTTCCTGCACCGCGTCCCATGCCGCTCATCGTTGCATCCAGATAGCTGACACCTACGGTGCAGGCTTCAATCGTATTTGCAAATGCAAGCTGCTGGTTGTTGTGTGCATGGATACCGACCTTCTTGCCGTATTTTTCTGCAACCTTCAAATACTTATCCGCCAGTCTGCGGATCTGTTCCGGATATAAAGAACCATAGCTGTCAACCAGATAAATCGTGCCGACCTCGCTCTGTGCCAGTAAATCCAGTGCCAGATCCAGCTCAGATTCTGCCGCTGTGGAAACTGCCATAATATTAATCGTGGTTTCATAGCCCATCTCCGCACAGTAATGACTGTCTCTTATACACATCTCCGAGCCCACGAGACTAAGGCGAATCTCGT
>OJRO01002015.1_pt1 | contig 11966 bp, 9 predicted proteins | sample 1599221 | NCBI WGS metagenome assembly OJRO01 (sample SAMN03922449, study PRJEB24848) | human gut metagenome | isolation source: stool sample | host: Homo sapiens | place: Germany | collected 2009-11
ATCTACACAAGGAGTATCGTCGGCAGCGTCAGATGTGTATAAGAGACAGATTAAAGGGCATGACAAAGAATCTTTGATGGAAATATGCAAATTTTTGGGTGTTCCTCATCCGCGTACGGCCAATCCAGATAAGATGGGCTATGAAGAGGCTATAAACTATGTTGGTTACCCATGTTTGATAAAACCCAATCTGAGTGCCGGAGCCAAAGGTATTAAGATCATTCGGAATAAGGCGGATTTTGATAATTATTTTCAGGATATTACATCTCATTTCGGGAAGTCTACTATACAAGAGTTTATACCTCAGACCGGCAAACAGTTGAAGGTGCAAATATATAGGGCAGAGAATGGGCAGGTTGTAGCATCAAGTTGTTACGAGAAATGTCGTTATTATCCTATCGACGGTGGCACCAGTACTTGTAATAAGGTTGTAAAACGAGATGATCTGGTTGTGCGCTATTCAAAAATCCTTGATTATTTAAATTGGGTTGGGATAGCGGATTTTGATTGTATTGAGGATCCTCGGAGCAATGAAGTGTTGTTGATGGAAATTAACCCGAGGGTTCCAGGGACGATTAAGGCTTCTTTTCTTGCGGGGGTAAATATTGCGGAGATAATGTTGTGCCATGTAACCGGGATGCCTTATAAGAAATATGAATACAAAACTGATTTTTATATGAGAAACCTGGCGACTGAAATCTTGTGGTTTTTCGCTTCCCGCGAGCGTTTTAAGAGTAAACCTTGTTGGTTTAAGTTTTGGGGCTTCGATCTTTTTTATGTGGATGGCTCTTGGGGAGATCCTATGCCTATGATCGCTGGGGTCTTGTCTGGAATAAAAAAAATGGCTAATTCCGATTTTAGGAAGAGTAAAAGAAAAAGTTGACTGATGCGCGATCTTAAATATGATATTGCACGAAGTTTTGCAATGATATGGATTGTTGGTATATACCATATGTCTGAATATGTATCATTGCCCTTACATACTCAGCAATGGGCTCGAATTGTTACCTGGAGTTGTTTAGGGGTGTTTACGTTTATATCTGCGTATTTCCTTTCCGGGAAAAATACTTTTTTTAATTTTTCTGATATATTTTTATTTTATAAAAAGAGGTTGCTTCGTTTCTACCCTCTTTTTTTCGTTGCAGCCATTACAATGTTATTGATTGATTTCAATGATTGGGATCAGACATGGCGAGGGCTTTTAGGCGTCTCATCATATTATGCTCCTCAAATCAATACGCTATGGTATATATCTATGCTCATAGGTTTTTATCTGATTACCCCCCCCCTTGTCCTATGTGGAAAATTACAATATAAATTATTGTTATATACAATTATCATCCTTGGAATTTGCATTTGTAAATTTATATTTAGAACCGGAGTTGATAATCGGGTTTTTTATTATTTTACAATATATGTGTTGGGGGTTGTATTTGCTCGACACGTTTCGATTTCAGGGCAAATGAAATTGTATGCATCCAAATGTTTTTGGGGGGGCGCCCTTTTCGCATTGTTGTTGGGTGTAAGTGTTTGGGCGGCAAATTATTTCATAATGTTAGCTGGCGGAATCATAGGCATGGTGTGCCTGTTAATTTGGTCTAGTCGGTTGGCGAGAATTCCTTATCTTACTAAGATGATCCGCTTTTTGAGTTATGGAAGTATGGCTGCGTATTTATTTCATCGTCAAATCTATTACTGGGGTTTGGCATTATGGGATCCGTCAGATATAGGTGTAAAGATCGGATATCTGACTTTAATTCTGCTCCCTATTATCTTTATTGTGGCCTATGGTATACAGAAGGGGTATGATAAAGTAATAACTGATTGCCGTCAATAAAATACTACGACAAAATGAATATATTGACATTCGATGTCGAAGAGTGGTTCCATCTGCTTGACAATGATTCCACGCGCTCTGAAGTTGAATGGATTAAATATCCGGTACGCATTCATGAGAATATGGATCGTATTTTCAGGATTCTTGACGATACGAATTCAAAGGCGACGTTTTTCATTATCGGTTGGATTGCCAAAACCTATCCGGACCTTGTTAAACGTATTGCTGAACGATATGAAATCGGTAGCCATACGATGAATCACCAATTGGTCTGGCAACAGGATCGGGCCACTTTTAAAGAAGATGTAAGTTCTTCTATAAAATTGCTTGAGGATATAACCGGAAAACCGGTTAAATACTTTCGAGCGCCAGGCTTTTCTATTCGGGAAAGTGAACCTTGGGCATTTGAAGTAATCAAAGAATGCGGAATAGAAATTGATTGTTCTGTTTTTCCCGCACATCATGCCCATGGTGGAATCCCTTCTTATGGCAGGGCTATTCCGAGTATTATTAAATATGAGGATGTCGAGCTAAAAGAGTTCCCAATATGTACTAAAGAATTGTTTGGGCGTCATCTGATATTTTCCGGGGGCGGATATTTCAGATTATTTCCTTATTGGCTGATAAAAAAGTGGGCGATTGAAAAACAGGATTATCTGATTTCTTATATCCATCCTCGGGATTTGGATGCAGGTCAGCCTGTTATAAAAGAACTCCCTTTTCGCCGAAAATTCAAATCGTATGTGGGGCTTGGAAAAGCAGAAAGAAAGCTACGGCGCATGTTGACCGATTTCTGTTTTACAGATATTTCTGAGGCCGCAAAACAGATTGATTGGACGCAGGCGCCGATAATAACCTTAAAGTAATGAAACCGACCGACAGGATGTTGTTGCAACTGCTTTCTGCCGCGATAAATGCACAGAATCCGACCCTCGATAGGGCATTGTCCGATTCGGAGTGGAACCTGGTATATGGACAGGCGGCAAAGCAGGGCGTTCTGGCTGTGATGTGGGAAAGTGTCCGGCGGTTGCCGCAGGATTTGCAGCTGGTGCGGAGTTTGAAACTGCAATGGGCGTATGGGGTGGAGCAGATTGTTTCTAGGTCAAAGAGGCAGATGCAGGAAGCAGCCCGTTTCGCGGCTCTCTGCGCCGATGCCGGATGCCGGTTGATCCTGCTTAAAGGAATCGGATTGTCCCGCTATTACCCCGTCCCGTTACAGCGCGAATGCGGTGATATAGATATTCTTTTGCCGGAAGGATTCGAGATCGGGAACGAGATCGCGAAGTCGCATGGGATGACGATTTCCGGCCTGGATTACAAACATAACCATATCTATTCGAATGGTATCATGTTCGAAAATCATCGTTATCTGACCTCGTTCAAGGGAAAGAACGATATCAGACGCTTGGAGAAAATACTGCAAAATGCTATAAAAGAGGGGAATTTTGCACCGTTCGGCGATGCCGGGTTTTATGCGTTGTCTCCTACGGCCAACGCTCTGTATATTACCTACCATAGCTTCTTTCATTTCTTGATCGAGGGGATAACTCTGCGCCATTTGCTCGATTGGGCTTTGTTTGTCAAGGCTGAACAGGACACGATAGACTGGATCCGTTTTTATAGTATTTGCGACGATCTGGGTTTCTCGCGGTTTGCGAATACGTTGAATGCCATTGCCGCCGATGTCTGGGGAATTTCTTTGGCAAATCCGGGTATGTCGTTTGACCGCTGTTTATTGGACAGGGTGTTGGACGATGTGTTGGCCCAAAGGAGGCACGTCAGCGGATTGCCCCTCTATAAAAGGCGGCCGTTATTGATCTGTAATATGTTGTTGTCGCGGTGGAAATACAGGCAACTATATGGACGCAGTTTTCTCGGGGAGATGATGCGATCGGTATCTGGTGTTCTATTCGATCGTTCCCCTGAATTGGAGTAAGTTACTGTTGACTCGTATTCATCGGATAATTGGAATATGAAGTATTTGCTCATCTGGGCGGTATTCCTCGTCCTGTTCTATATTTTCCTGCGGTGGGTTATTCGCCGGACGCCGGTCACGGAGGACGACGACCTGAAAGTGCGGCGTATCTCCCGCCTTCTGGAACGCCTTAATGAAAAGTGGAACCCAAATAGAAAATAATAAAGGGGCTGTCTAAAACTTGTTAGACAGCCCCTTTCGATTGTACGGCTCGGCACCTGCGTACGTGTTTGGCGGCGGCCATGTTTGCGGCAAACCTTGTTACGCCTCGGCTACGACGGTCGCGTGAGCAGGCTCCCCCGCGGTGATGCCGTGCCGGGATTTTATCTTTTGCGATGCATTCCCGGTATCGGGCGCGTTGTCCGGCTGCCTCCCGGCCGTTCTCCCTTGGAGGACGTCGTTTTGGCGCTAAGCTCCCGCGTGGCTTTTTTGCCGGCTCCTGCTTTGTCTCCCGGGCGTGCGCTTTGGGGGCGGGATGCTTTCGCCGGCACGCCCTTCGATCCCTTTCTGTCCGGCACCTCTTTTTTTTCAGCCGGCCGTTCACCGAAGAAATAGGCTTTCTGCCGCCGTTTCTCCTCCTGCGAACGGGCGACGTAGACTTTTTCATGTGTATAGGGGTTCTCCCCGGTGTAGAACATCACCGACGAGAGGGTCATTGGCGTCGGGGTGAGATCCTGTACCTGTTCGAGGTTGAAATGGAGCTTGCCGAGTACTTTCGCCGACAGCGAGCACATGTCACGTTCGGTGCAGCCCGGGTGTGACGAGATAAAGTAAGGGATCAGTTGGTAGGGCAGCCCCTCGCGGCGGCAGATATGCTGGAAATCGGCGTTCAGTTGCTCGAAAAGTGCGAACGGAGGCTTGCGCATCAGTTTCAGCACGGCATCTTCGGTGTGTTCGGGGGCGACCTTCAGGCGTCCCGAGGTGTGGTGTTTCACGACCGTGGCGAGGTAAGGGCTGTCGTCGAACAGGTCGTAACGGATGCCGCTGCCGACAAAGGCCTTCTTGATGCCCTTCACGGCTCGGATCTTTTCGTACAAAGCCAACAGAGGCCGGTGGTCGTTGTCCAGGTTTGGGCACATCTTCGGGTGCAGGCACGACGGACGGCGGCACCTGCGGCACAATTCCTTGTCGCGGCCGCCCATGCGGTACATGTTGGCCGAAGGTGCACCGACGTCCGAGAGGTAACCCCTGAAGCCGGGCATCGAGGCGATTCGCCGCACCTCGTCGAGGATCGAGCGCTCGCTGCGCGAGTTGATGAATTTGCCCTGGTGAGCCGATATGGTGCAGAACGAACAGCCGCCGAAGCATCCCCGGTGGATGTTGACCGAGTGCTTGATCATCTCCCACGCCGGGATGTCTCCTTTGCCGTTATAGCGCGGGTGCGGTGCCCGTTCGTAAGGCAGGTCGAACGAGTGGTCGAGCTCTTCGGTCGTGAGCGTCGTGTTGGGCGGCGTGACGACCACGTAGCGGTCGCCGACGGCCTCGACCAGCGTCGCTGTCGGTTCCATCAGGTTGCTCTGTGTCTCGATGACCGTGAAATTCTCCCCGAAAGCCCGATTGTCGCGCGCACACTCCTCGTAGGAGTGCAGCCGGATCGTCTCCGCCGGGTCGAGCCGCTCCACGTAATCTTTGCCGGCCATGAACGCCACCTGCCGCAGTTTGCGCAGCAACTTGGCATTGTATCCGTTGCGCAGTGCCCGGGCGACCTGCTGCACGACCCGTTCGCCCATGCCGTAGATCAGCAGGTCGGCGCCGCTTTCGGCCAGCACCGAAGGCTTGAGCGAGTCGTTCCAGTAGTCGTAGTGCGTCAGCCGCCGCAGCGAGGCTTCGATTCCCCCGACCACCACCGGGACGTGCGGGAACAATCGCTTGACGATTTGCGTGTAGACCCTGACGGCATAGTCGGGCCGAAACCCCGCTTTGCCGCCGGGCGTATAGGCGTCGTTGCTCCTGAGGCGGATGTTGGCCGTGTAGTGGTTGACCATCGAATCCATCGACCCGGCGGTAATGCCGAAGAAGAGCCTCGGCGTGCCCAACTTGGTGAAGTCGCGCAGGTCGTCCCGCCAGTTGGGCTGCGGCACGATGGCCACGCGGTAGCCTTCGGCTTCGAGCAGGCGGCCGATCACTGCCGCGCCGAATGCCGGATGGTCGATGTAGGCGTCGCCCGAAAAGAGGATGACGTCCAACTGCTCCCACCCGCGTGCGCGGACTTCCTTTATCGTGGTCGGTAAAAACAAGGTACGGTGAGTTTTTTTGTTTCGTCCCGGAGTAATTCCGGTCTGTATCGTGTGTTTGAGGGGTGCGGGCCGGCGGCTTTATGCTTGGGGGTTGCCGTTTTTGGTGCCCGCAGATGCGAGCCGCCGTATTGCCGTGAGTCAGTCCGCTGCCGTGCCGTTTATCCGTTATCCGTCTCTTTCGATGCCGCTGCGTAGGTTTCCCATTTGCCGAGCAGCGCACGGAAATCGGCGGGCAGTTCGCTCTCGAAATATACCGTTTCGCGGGTCGTCGGGTGTACGAACCCGAGTGACCGCGCGTGCAGTGCATGGCGGGACAGCACGGCGAAGCAGTTTTCGACGAATTGCCTGTATTTCGAGAAGGTCGTGCCCTTCAGGATGCGGTCGCCGCCATAGCGTTCGTCGTTGAAGAGCGGATGTCCCTGCCACGACATGTGGACGCGTATCTGGTGCGTGCGGCCCGTTTCGAGCCGGCATTCGACCAGCGTCACATAGCCGTAACGTTTCAGCACCCGCCAGTGGGTCACGGCGTGCTTGCCGTCCGACCCGTCTTCGAATACGAACATCTTCTGCCGGTCGCGGGGGCTGCGGCCGATGTTGCCCGTGATCGTCCCCTCGTCCTGGTCGAAATTGCCCCACACGAGTGCCACATAACGGCGCTGGATCGTATGGTCGAAGAATTGCTTGGCCAGCCGTGCGTGCGCCTGTTCGTTCTTGGCCACCACGAGTAACCCCGACGTGTTCTTGTCGATGCGGTGCACCAGCCCGGCGCGCATGTCGCCCTCCTGGAACAGGGGCAGGTTGCGCAGGTGGTACGTGAGTGCGTTTACGAGCGTACCGCTGTAATTTCCGTGCCCGGGATGCACCACCAGCCCGGCGGGCTTGTTGACGATCAGCAGGTCGTCGTCCTCGTAGGGGATTTCGAGCGGGATATCTTCGGGGATGATCTCCACTTCGCGCCGCGGGTAGGGCATCACGATCTGGATACGGTCGAGCGGCTTGACCTTGTAGCTCGATTTCGCGGGCTTGCCGTTCACGAGGATGTTGCCGCAGTCGGCAGCCGCCTGGATACGGTTGCGCGAGCATTTCTCCATGCGTACGGTCAGGAACTTGTCCAGCCGCAGCGGGGTTTGCCCCTTGTCGGCTACGACCGCAAAGTGCTCATACAGCCCGGCTCCCTCGCCGTCCTCTTCCGTGGCTTCCGATCCCTGGTCGAGTTCGGGATCCTCCTCTATGTAGCGTTCGTCGGCCATCAGTCGAAAAATCCTTCGTCGTTTCCGGCTGCCGCAGGCTCGTCGGCCGGCTGTTCCTCTGCGGAGCCTGCCGCCGCCCGTTCGAACTCCGCCTGAGCCAGTGAATCCGCATGTTCGCGTTCGGATTGCAATCGCTCTTCGGCCGCCTCCTTCGCCTGCTTTTCGGCTATGGCGCGGTATTGGGCGAGTTTCTTCTCGTCGAGCGTCAGCCTGAGGTCGACGCGCGAGCCCAGCCCGGCGCTCCGCTCGGCCGTGGGATGCTGGATATAGACGCGGGCATCCTTCTGGTTCAGGAGGTTGATCCCTTCGTCGAAATCCACCTTGCCGACGTTGAGCCCCAGTTCCCACAGGCGGCCCTTGGCCTCCTTGAGCGGGAACCCGACCAGACGCGGTACGACCGTCGTGCCGTAGCCGCCTTCGACACCCACATAGAGCGTCACGCCCGAGCCCAGTTCGGCCTCGATCTTGCTCGTCGCCGCTACGGGGCGGCCGTCGCAGTATTCGTCCAGTACGTAGTTGGTCGCCATGTCGGCGCGGTAGACCAGCTCGTCGATCTCCAGCCCCGCGATCTCCAGCATGTTCTTGGCCTGCCGCAGCGAACGTCCCGCCACGTAGGGCACGGGCACCATCTTCTGGCGGAAGGAGTTGATCGTGATGTAGACCGTGCGGCCGGGCTTGACCTCCACGCCCCCTTCGGGCAGCTGGTCGAGGACGATGCCCCCTTCGTAAGCCGGCACGAACAGCGAGTCGTTGATGTGCAGCTTGAGGTCGTACTTGCGGGCCATGCGCTGTGCCTGGTCGAGCTTCACGCCCGAAAAGTCGGGCACCGTGCGCCGTGCGCCGTGGCGCGTGCCGACCTGCATGACGATGTGGGCCGCGACGGCCATCGCCAGGATGATCGCCCCGATCAGTACGAGGTTGTATGCCAGTAGGTTTTTCCGGAGCCGTTTCCAGTAATATGCCAGTTTCTCCATTCGGGGTAGGGTTATATTTCGTTATAGAAGGTATCGCGTTCCACGGCGCGGTAGCCGGCCGCCCGGACGATGCGGTGCATGTCGTCGATGCTCATCGAAGGCTTCCGGTCTTCGGCCCCGGCCATCGAGTAGATCCTCGTCGTGTCGTCGATCGTGCCGTCGATGTCGTCGGCGCCGAACGCCAATGCCAGTTCGGTCGTCGCCTTGCCGTACATCACCCAGTAAGCCTTGACGTGGGGTATGTTGTCCAGGTAGATCCGGCTCATGGCCAGCATCCGCAGGTCTTCGATCACCGACACTTCGCCGATTTCGGACATCGGGTTGCCGAAATTGCGGTATTTGAGCGGGATGAAGGCGTTGAACCCGCCTGTGAGGTCTTGCAGTTCCCTGAGGCGCCGCAGGTGGTCGATGCGGTGGCGGAGTTCCTCGACATGCCCGTAGAGGATCGTGGCGTTGGTCGGGATGCCGAGCCGGTGCGCCGCCTCGTGCACTCCGAGCCATTCGGCCGTTGAGCCCTTCTCGGGACATATCCGCTGCCGGATCCGCTCGTCGAATATCTCCGCCCCTCCACCCGGTATGGCGTCCATCCCGGCCTGCTTGAGCTGCCGCAACCCCTCCTGCGTCGTCAGTCCCGCCTTGCGGATCATGTACGATAGTTCGATCGCCGTAAATGCCTTGACGGCCGTCCCGGGCAGTATGGACTTCACGCGGCGGATCATGTCGGTGTAGTAATCCAGCCCGTGGTCGGGGTGTACCCCGCCTACGATATGCACTTCGGTGATGCCTTTTCCCTGCCGTTCGCGGGCGATTTGTTCGATTTCGTCCATCGTATAGTCCCATGCTTCGGGGTCGCCCGCCGGACGCCGGTAGGAGCAGAACCGGCAGTTGAAGACGCAGCGGTTCGTCGGCTCGATGTGGAAATTGCGGTTGTAGTACACCTTGTCGCCGCTTACGCGCCGTTTGGCTGCGGTCGCCAGTTCGCCCAGCAACCACAGCGGAGCCTCGCGCCAGAGCCGTGCGGCTTCGGCGTCGTCGATGCGCTCTGCGCGGCGCACCTTGGCGGCTATGTCGTCGATGTGTCGCATGTTATTTCGGGGCCTTCCGGTAGAGGTAGATGGCGATGAACAGGTAGATGATATTGGGTAGCCATACGGCCAGCCCGGGCGGCAGGGTGCCGCTCTTGGCGAACTCCTCGAAGAAGCGGTTGAAGAGGATGTACGAGAAACAGAGTCCCGTGCCGATGCCGATATGGAGCCCCGTGCCGCCCCGCACCTTGCGCGAGGAGAGCGATACGCCGATCAGCGTCAGGATGAAGGTTGAAAGCGGATAGGCGAAGCGGGCGTGCTTTTCCACCTCGATGATGTTGATCGAATCGGAACCCTTGGCGCGCTGCTGGTCGAGGAACTCGTTCAGTTCCGTGATGTTCATGGTCTGTATCAGGTCGTTGATTTCGCCCAGTTCGGCCACTTCGAGGTTGATGAGTGTATCGAGGTTGCGGAACTGCTCGAATTTCTCGACGCCCAGCGAGTCGAATTCGCGCTTGGTGTAGCGCGGTGCCGTCCAGCGTTTGGTCTCGGGGTTGAATTTCACGTCGGCAGCTTCGAGCGAGCGGGTCATCGTGCCGCTGTAATACTCCTCCAGCGCGAGGAACGACGCCTGCTGCGAACCGTCGTTGTAGCCGCGGATGTAGGCGAACGTCCCCGGCTCGATCTGCCGGTAGATGTGGCGGTTGAACTTGGCGTTCTGCTTGCGTTTTATGTACTGCGACTCGAAATTGACGATGTGCCGCTGCGAAATGGGTATCAGCCAGAGGTTCAGCGTCAGCGAAAGGCTGCCGATGATCAGCGCCCCGAGGAAATAGGGCCACATCAGGCGGCGGAACGACATGCCGCCCGAGAGCATGGCGACGATCTCGGTCTGGTAGGCCATCTTCGAGGTGAAGAAGATGCAGGCGATGAAGGTGAACAGTCCGCTGAACTGGTTGATGAAGAACGGGATGAAATTCAGGTAGTAGTCGAATATCACCTCGTTGAGCGGGGCGTGCAGTTCCGTGAAGTCGTCGATCTTCTCCACGTAGTCGAACAGTACGACCACGACGATAATCATCGCGATGGCGAAGAAGTAGGTCGCGAGGAATTTCCCCAGTATGTAGCGGTCTAAGATCTTAAACCCCGGAAATCGTAATTTCATCGCACAAAGATACAATTTGTTTTCATGCCTCGGACGCAGTGCCGCCATTATTCGCTTCGTGGCCCGTGGCCCGACGGGTTTGCCTCCTGCCCTCCCCCGGCCTCGGTTCTTTACAGGCGCCTTTGGAGTTTGCCGACCATCGCCTCCTTCCACGGCTTGAAATCCCCGGCCGCGATGTGCTGGCGGGCCATCGTCACCAGCCGCAGGTAGAAGGCGATGTTGTGCAGCGAGGCGATCTGCGCCGCCAGCATTTCGCCGCATGTCACCAGGTGGTGCAGGTAGGCCTTCGTATAGAGCGTGTCGACGAACGCCGTGCCCTCGGGGTCGATCGGCGAGAAGTCGTCCTCCCATTTCTTGTTGCGGATGTTGATGACGCCTTCGGCCGTGAACAGCTGCCCGTTGCGGCCGTTGCGCGTCGGCATCACGCAGTCGAACATGTCCACGCCGCGCTCGATCCCTTCGAGGATGTTCACCGGCGTGCCCACGCCCATTAAATAACGGGGACGGTCTTCGGGCAGTATGGCGTTGACCACTTCGATCATCTCGTACATCACCTCGGTCGGTTCGCCGACCGCCAGTCCGCCGATGGCATACCCGTCGGCGCCGTACTGTTGCACGTTTTCGGCCGCATGCGCCCGGAGGTCGGGGTATGTGCATCCCTGTACGATGGGGAACAGCGCCTGGTAGTGGCCGTATTTGGGCTCGGTCTGATGGTAGCGGTCGAAGCAGCGATCCAGCCATCGCTCGGTCAGCGCCAGCGATTTGGCCGCGTATTCGCGCGGGGCGTCGCCCGGGGGGCATTCGTCGAAAGCCATCATGATGTCGGCGCCGATCGTGCGCTCGGTGTCCACGACGCTTTCGGGGGTGAAGAGGTGTTTCGAACCGTCGATATGCGATCGGAAATGGCATCCCTCCTCCTTGAGCTTGCGGCAAGCTGCGAGCGAGAAGACCTGGAAGCCGCCGCTGTCGGTGAGCATTGGCCCTTCCCAGGTCGAGAAACGGTGTACGCCCCCCGCCTTTTCGATGATCTCCATGCCGGGGCGCATGTAGAGGTGGTAGGTGTTCGCCAGGATGATCTGCGCCCGGGCCTCGTCGCGCACGTCGCGGTGGAAAATGCCTTTGACCGTGGCGGCTGTACCCACAGGCATGAAAATCGGGGTGCGGATGACGCCGTGGTCTGTCGCCAGTTCGCCCGCGCGGGCTTTGGACGCCGGATCCTTATGCTGTAATGTAAACTTCATGCTCATATATTCGGCAAAAATACATAAAATAATCTGATTTGGGAATTCTGAATTCTGAATTGTTTTGTACCTTTGCACATATTTCGCCTGTATGCAATTTTTTGATACTTTTCTGACATGCTACGGCTGGGAAGGCATTGCCCTCGCAGGGGCCGTGCTCGCCATGTTCGGCGTGCAGTTGTACTACTATATTTTCGTTTACGGCCGTATTCCCGGCTACAAGAACAACCGCCGCCCGGCCGTGCTGGAGGCCTGTCTCTTA
>OJRO01002025.1_pt1 | contig 11914 bp, 8 predicted proteins | sample 1599221 | NCBI WGS metagenome assembly OJRO01 (sample SAMN03922449, study PRJEB24848) | human gut metagenome | isolation source: stool sample | host: Homo sapiens | place: Germany | collected 2009-11
ATCCAAGGTACAACTTTCGGTACTGTAGCCAATATGGATGGGCAGTTCATGTTGTCTTATCCCGAAAATACTAAAAATGACGAACTAATGATCAGCTTTATCGGTATGCAGACGGTTAAGGAGAAAATTGGTAACAGACATGTCTTCAATGTAAAAATGGAAAGTGAAGTAACTAATCTGGACGAGGTTGTCGTAGTAGGTTATGGTACTTCCTCCATTAAGGACTTGACCGGTTCTGTTGCTTCAGTAGGTTTAAAACAATTGAGCCAATTAAACACTCCTAATGTAACCTCCATGCTTCAAAACTTGGCTGCCGGTGTACAGGTATCCCAAAATACAGGTGTTCCGGGTGAAACTGTCCGTGTACGTGTGCGGGGTGCCACGTCATTGACCGGTTCCAATGAACCCTTGTATGTGATCGACGGAGTTCCTGTAGAAGATCCCAGTATGCTGGATGCAATTTCGCCCAATGATATCCAGTCTATGGACGTACTGAAAGACGCTTCTGCGGCTGCTATCTATGGTTCTCGCGCCGCAAATGGTGTAGTTATCGTTACCACTAAAAAAGGAGTGGAAGGTTCCAAACCTACCGTCAGCTTCAACTACAATGTTACCACTGATGTTCAAATTAAGAACTTCCGTATTTTATATGGTGATGAATGGCGGGAAACAGTACGCCGCTTTGCCAAAGAAACCTTGGTATATGATCCGTCCAACCAATATGCATTGGAAATTCTTGAACCTAATTCCACTGCATTAGGCAGTGCCAACACCAATTGGTTTGATGAAGTGAAACAAACTGCTATCCGCCATAATGCCGACTTGACTGTAAGCGGAGGCAGTAAAGTATCTAAATACCTTATTTCATTATCAGTATTCGATCAGCAAGGTATGGTCAAAGGAGGTGACTTAAGCCGATATAACGCACGTGTGTCTACAGAAATGAACGTGCTGCCTATCCTTCGTTTTGGTATTAATGCCAATATGAGTTATACAGACCAAAATAATGCGAACACATCACTATTTAGTGCGCAAGGATTCCGTCCTGACCTTCCTATATATAATGATAACGGTGAATTTGATATGTCCACAGGTCAAGCCAACCCGGTAGCCAACACCTATAAGAAAAATCATGATAATATTTACCGCATCATGGGAACCGTATACGGAGAAGTTGATATTTGGAAAGGATTCCGGTTTCGTTCCAGTTTATCGGGTAATTTACAATTTACTGAAAACAATTCATTCAGTCCAAGTTTTCTAAGTACTAGAAATGAAGCCAGTGGGTCAGAATATCATTATAAATATTCAAAAACCGTATTCGACAATACATTGAATTATAACTATGAGTTCAACAAGAATCATGTTTTGGATGCCGTAGCCGGTATCTCCTTTGAACGTGGTATAAGCCGTAGTACAAGAATGAATAGCCAGACTTATCCGGATAATGATATTTACACCAATTTAGGAAGTGCCGCAAGCATCTCATCTTGGGGTAACGGATATAATGCAAGTGGTCTGTTCTCTTCATTTGCCCGTATCAATTATAAATTAATGGAGCGCTACCTGTTCACTTTTACAGGGCGTTATGATGGTTCATCCATGTTTGGTTCGAACAACCGTTATGGTTTCTTCCCTTCAGGAGCCATTGCATGGCGTATCTCTCAGGAAAAATTCATGAAAAACCTGACATTCATTAATGATTTGAAATTACGTGCCAGCGTAGGTACTACCGGTACCCAAAACTTAACCAGCTTCTCTAATCGTGATTTATACGAAGCAACCAGTTATAATAACCTGTCAGCCATTATACATAAACAAGTGGGTAACCGCGACATCCGTTGGGAAAAATCGACCCAATATGATTTAGGTCTTGATTTCGCATTGTTCGATTACCGACTGACCGGTTCTATCTCCGGCTATATCAAAGATACCAAAGACTTGATCTGGTCATTTGATTTCCCGCCCAGTGCAACCGGTGGCTCTATGCAGATGAACCGTAATATCGGAGCATTGACCAACCGCGGTATTGAAATAAACCTGGTAGGCCGTGTATTATCTACTAAAGACTGGAACTTGGACCTGACCTTGAATATGTCACATAACAAGAATAAAGTCACCAAACTGGTTGAAGAAGGTAGAGCACAATCAGCTATGAATGTAGTAGTTCAAGGCAGCTATGCCGACCAAGTATTGGCTGTAGGCTATCCAATGGGAGCTTTCCATGGTTATGAATATGCCGGGATCATACAAGATCAAGCCAGAATAGATGAATTGAATGCCTATGCTAAATCAAAGGGACAAAGTTATTACGATGGTAACTCATTAAAACCGGGACATTTGGAAATTAAGGATTTAAATGGAGATGGAATCATCAACTACAATGACCGTGTTATTATCGGTAATCCGGATCCGGATCTGTTCGGCGGTCTGACTGCCAATTTATCTTATAAACAATTCAGCCTGTTCGCCAACTTCGGATATCAGATCGGTGGTTTGAAGATTTATAACAAAACATTGCAGAATCTACCCGGACAATTAACCGGTTTGATTGACTATGGATTGAATGACAGATGGTCTGACACCAACAAAGATGCCAAATACCCGGCCTTGTATATAGGTGACGGTGTACCTAGACTAACCGATCATGAATTGTTTAATGCCTCCTTCTTCCGTTTGCAGGAAGTGCGTCTGACTTATAATTTACCTTTAAACAAAGTAATTAAAGGACAACTATTTGTCTCGGCTACCAATTTGTTCACGCTCACCTCTTATCCGGGAACAGACCCTGCTACCGTAAACAGTAACAGCAACTATGGCGGTAACTATGAAACCTCCACTTATCCGGGTTTCCGCTCTTTCTCGGCTGGTTTAAAAATTAACTTATAATCATTTAAATGTATAATCGAATGAAAAAATATATATTCTTAGCTTTACTTACAATGGGCGTTTCCTCGTGCCAGTTGGTAGATGTCTTGGACCAAAAGCCCGAATTCGAAGCAGATTTAGACGGTGCCATCACAACACCCGCTGCTGTAGAGTTAGCCTTAAACGGAATCTATTACTCCTTGCCCGGAAATGGATTCAATGTCATATTTCCTACAGTAAGTGGTTCCTTCAAAGCCGGGACCATGTGGCGTCAAGAAATTGTCAGCGCCGGTAATGCCGTTTACTACTCCGAACGAATGTTGCCTACCCTATCATTCAGTGATGCAACGGAATGGGATGCAGATTACGCTGTAATCAAAAACGCCAACTTCCTGGAAACAGCCTGTAACCGCATGAGTGACGGAGAGTTCTCCGGAAACCGTAGAGCCGAAGTGTTAGGTGAAATAGCCTATTTACGCGCTTTGGCCTACTTCAATATCTTGGTTCGTTACTGCGAATTTTGGGATATGAATAGTGAATACGGGGTTGTCATGCGTAATGAAGCTCCATCCGTATCCAATGCTCTAAAGGCACGTAGCTCCGTAGCCGATTCTTATCAATATATTCTGGATCAACTGGAAATAGCTATTGAAAAAGCTCCTGATTGGAAAAAGCTTTCACAAGCTTCTAAAGAAGCAGCCAAGGCATTAAAGGCAAGAGTATTGCTGTATGCAGGAAAATACACAGAAGCGGTAGCAGCAGTTAATGATGCAATTGATACAAATTCTCCATTGCCGGAAGCAAACTATGGTGACGTTTTTGATAAGTTTTCAACAACCAAAGAGATTCTATTCGCTCGTGTATTCGACCAAAAAGATGCCACCAACACTTCAACCCGTCAGCAATGTTACGGTAACAGCCCCACGAAAAAACAAGGTTACTGGGGGCCCACCAATGAGTATGTGGAACTGGTGGGGGATGATCCTCGCGCCGATGCCATCTTCTCTAAAGTAGACAGCCTGATGGACAGCCGCAGTTCTGCGGTAGCCTACAACCTGAAATCGGTAAAGAAGCTGCTGAATGATGCCAATGACATGCCTGTCATCTTCAGCCGTGTTTCTGAACTTTATCTGATAAAAGCCGAAGCCTTGTATCGTTCGGGAGCCTCTATATCCGAAGCCTACGCACCGATCCGTAAACTACGCGAAAGAGCAGGAGCCGAAATAATTCTTCCAGCCAATAACGAAGAACTGGAAACCGCCATATTCAACGAATGGATGCTGGAATTGTCTTTCGAGAACTGGCATGAATGGTTTGCCATGATCCGTTTTGCAGGATACACAGAGAAACCCGATTTCACCCGTCTGCTTGCTTTGAACAAGACGTTAAGAGAAGCTTTGGAAAAAGAATATGAAAAATCGGAAGCACAAGGAGACAATTATTACCAACGCATCATAGACCGCCGTATCGATGCCATTCCGTCGTCAGAAATCAGTTCTAATCTGGAATGTAAACAAAACCCTGGTTATTAACATATTAAATTCAAAGACATGAAAAAATATATCTTACTCATTTTCGCATGTATCTATGCGATTCACTTAAATGCCCAGAATGCAGGAATCAATTTCCTGCACGGCACTACTTGGGCAGAAGCCGTAGCCAAGGCCAAAGCAGAAAATAAACTGATATTCATTGATTTCTATACCCAATGGTGCGGACCTTGCCTGAATATGGCACAAACCGTATTCTCATTGCCTACAGTGGGTTACTACTATAACCAAACTTTCATCAACCTCAAAATTGATGCTGAAGAAGGTGAAGGAATTACATTAGCCAAGAAATACGGTGTACGCAGTTATCCCACCTATGCATTCATAGATCCTGCCACCGAAGAAATCGTTCATCGCAGCAGCAGCCGTCAGACTCCCGAACAGTTTATTCAGACAGGAAAAGATGCAAACATTCCTACCAAACGCTCTTTTTACCTGCAAGAGCAATATACCAAGGGGAACAGAGAACGTGCATTCTTGATTGATTACATCAATTATCACTATTCAGTCTATGCACGCAATAACGTACAAGCCGCTTTTGATGAATTAATAAAAGGAGGTGCCAAACTGACTGATCCGAATGTATGGGAAGTATATGTAAACACCATCAATGGCATGAACCCGTACCTGAAGCAAGTATCAGACAATTATGCGGATTTCTGCCAGCGTTTCGGCAAAAAAGCTGTTGACGCTAAATTGGCAAAAGAAACTTCATACGGCGAATTGGCGGAAATTGAAGCCTTATGCAACTATGAAGGAAAAGATTTCAATCTGAAAATGATCCGTATCAATAATGATATCCGGGAACAAAAGTATGAAGCGGCAGCTACCCAGATTGATGCGATGATTGCAGACACCACAGTCAATCAGCAAGAGTTAATCAGTAGACTGAAATTTATCGCCCGTTTGGGATACAAAGCAGAGGAACTTCCCGAATTCTGGTTCAACAAATGTGTAGGCTATCTGCAATACATTGCTTATAACCAAACAGACAGAGATGATGCTTTCATCCATCAGGAATATGCAGCCGCCTTGGAAATGGTACTTCGCAAACTGAACGGCAAAGCCCCCATCCCTGCCTGCCTCAGCACAGAACCCGCATACGGAAAGAAAGTCTATAACATGCGTCCCGATGCATTGAAAATGAAACCTAAAAGAAAAAAATAAGATGAGAACTCTAAAATCCATCATGGTACTTGGCCTTGCGCTGAGTACCTTTACCGCTACAGAAGCTGCAAAGCTCACTTTTAAGGTCACCAATCCCAATGAGAAGGTCAAAGTGAGATTGACTTTCAGCCAAAGTGGCGAACAAAAAGAAGTGGCGATTGATGCCGCTGGAAACGGCAACATAGAAATCACAGGATTCACTCCGCAATATGTAACCATGCAATACACACGCGGACGCCGTACTCTTTATCTGGATCCCAATCAAGACCTTACCTTGTCATTCGACAGTGACAACATGTGGAGAAACACAACCTTTGAAGGAGCAGGTGCCGCTATCAACACCTATCTGGGAAGCAAAGAGCTCCAATCACTCGGTATGCCCGATATGAAAATGCAAGAGGCCGCCCTCATACACAAAGGGGACAGCCTGTACGCAGCCAATTGCCAAGTATTGGAAGCCGCAAAACTTCCAGCCGATTTCACTACACAGGAAAAAATACGTTTGCAATTCTATACGTATTATTATTTCTCCAAATACGCTTTGTATCATCCTCATTTTGGAAAGGATGACAACTATATTCCTTCCAAAGCATATTATGAAAAACTGGAAGCTATTACTCCGATCAATGCCAGTTTATTAGCTCTAAAAGAATATAAGGCTTTTCTTCCCGATGCTATCAGTGCCTTTAGTAATAAAGGAAAAACAGTTGCATCAAGTTCTACAGAACAAAGTGTAAACTACGTAGATGCAACCATACAGGATGAAAAGGTTGCAGAATTTCTGATTGACCAATTTGTTTATAACTTTGTAGACAATAACGGGCTGGATGAAGCAGACGGGCTGATTGTCCTATTCCGCAAACATGTGAAGGATGCAAAGTCCATAGAAAAATTCAACGCACTTTGTACCAAGTGGGAAAAATTAAGATCAGGCAATCCCTCAGCAGCTAGCTTCTCCTATCCGGATATCAATGGAAAAACAGTATCTTTGGCAGATTTGAAAGGGAAATATATCTATATTGACGTGTGGGCTACCTGGGTGTGGCCCTTGCCGTGGAGAACTTCCTGCGTTAAAGGAATTGGAAGAGAAATATGCAGGAAAGGATATTCATTTTGTCAGCCTGTCATGCGACAAGAACAAAAAGGCATGGGAGAACATGGTAACAAAGGATCAACTAAAAGGGATCCAGTTACACATGGGAACAGACAGGACCTTTATGGATGCTTACCTCATCAACGGCATTCCCCGTTTTATCCTGCTGGATCGGGATGGCAAAATCATCTCTGCCAATATGACCCGTCCGTCAGATCCCAAGACAGCAGAGAAGTTCAATGAACTGTTAGGACTATAAAACTCTCTCTTATATTAAACATTAATCTAACGATAGGCTTTCTTCGTGAGGAGAGGGCCTATTCTATTTGTTTTAGCCAGGAGAACGATACAGAAAGAGAATAAAAGACACGAACTATACAGATCTTACAGTATTGTCTAAAACACCTGTAATTTCCGTATAATTCGTGCCCGAACAATTTAAATACGATGATTTTTATTGTAGGAATGAAATCAGCACACCGGCAGCCACGGCAGAACCGATAACTCCTGAAATGTTACTTGCCATACAATATTGAAGCACATGATTTTTGGGGTCATACTTCAAAGCAATTTCATTAGCCACACGGCTGGCCATGGGCACAGCACTCAAACCTGTAGCCCCAATCAGTGGATTGATCTTCTTCTTAGTGAAAAGATTCACCAACTTCACAAACAAGATACCACCGGAAATAGACAAGGCAAACGCCAAGAAACCACCTATCACAATACCGATAGTAGTCCAATTCAAAAATGCCTCCGTAGTCATTGTCGCACCGACTGACAACCCCAAGAAGATAGTTGCCGCATTCATGATACTATTTGAAGCTGCATCAAACAAACGTGAAGTATCACTACCTATTTCCTTAATCAAGTTACCAAACATCAACATACCAATCAAAGGCACTGCACTTGGCACAAACAGAGCGACCACCGTAGTCACTACAATCGGAAATACAATCTTCAGCACACGAAGATTCTTGATTTCTACCGAAGAAGGATATTTCTTTTCCTGTTCCTTCATATTGATACTCAATTCTTTCTTCGTACACCAGATTTTCACAACCAACGGAATGATAACGGGTACCAGAGCCATATACGAATAAGCGGCAATAGCAATCGGCCCTAGCAAATGGGGAGCCAGTTTAATAGTGGTAAAGATAGCGGTAGGACCGTCTGCTCCACCAATAATACCCAATGAAGCCGCCTCTTTCGGAGTGAACCCCATCAAGATAGCTACCAACAATACTGTGAAAATACCCAACTGTGCAGCAGCTCCGAAAATAGAAAGCCGCAAATTACGCAACATCGGACCAAAGTCTGTCAAAGCACCTACCCCCATAAAAATGATAGGCGGAAGAAAACCGGTCTTAATCAACATGTAGTAGATAAAGTTCATCAGGCCCAAGTCGTGCGCAATTTCGTGCAACGGCATTTCCCAGATGTTCTTCAGTGCTCCATTCACCATTACCATGCCGTTTTCATCGGCCTGGACAACCCCCATCTCACCACCGGGAAAGTTAGCCAGCAACACTCCGAAAGCTATCGGAATCAGCAGCAGCGGTTCGTACTTTTTCTTGATCCCCAAGTAAAGTAAGATGAACGCAATGGCATACATTATCAAGAATTGCGGTTCAGCAATAATATTGCTGAAAGCAGTCATATCATAAAGTCTTTCAAATATATCTTCCATTATACTATTTTCATTAATACGTCATCCTCTGAAACCGTGTCACCCGAATTAGCGCAAATAGCAGTTATAGTACCGTCATATTCCGCACGGATCGCATTATAGGTCTTCATTGCTTCGACGTAACAAATCACATCACCTTTATTAACCTTTTCACCCACCTTCTTCGGAGTTTCCTGGGCATTCTTTACTAGGAAGAATTTACCTTCCAACGGAGAAAGCACATCTTTCCCTTCCCCTACCGGAGCAGGAGCAGCTTGTGCGGGAACTGCACCCGAAGCAGCTGTCAGCGTAGCAGGATCTACAGCACCATATGCCACTGTAACGCGATAAGGTTGCCCGTTCACATCCACCGTCAATACCTTGGTCTTGTTTTCAGCTTCGACAGGAGTAGTGGCATTCGCTTTCTCCTCACGACGTTTCTTCACATCTGCCAAGAAGTCTTCTTTTGCCTTCCCGCTCTTATAAGCTTCATACTGGGCCGGATGCATGGCATACTCAAACAGTTCTTCGTCATCCTGTCCTTTATCCCATTGTTTTTCAAGCATCATCTTGCGATATTTTTCCAACTGGTCGGGATAATTGTCCTGCGGATTGCCATCAAAGAACTTGCGGCCTTCACGTTCTGCCTTTTCAATAATTTCAGGGGCCAGTTTACCCGGTAAACGTCCCGCTTTACCCAAAATCATATCCCAAATATCATCGGCAATCATTCCCCAACGTTCCTTACCTTTCTCCATAGCCATTACATTCATCATGGCAAGGTTCTTCACATACTGGCTGAACGGAGTAACCAAAGGAGGATAACCCACACGCGGCCATACGTAAGCAACTTCATTGAACAACTTGATCAACAATTCATCCTGAGTCATAAACGGCAGGTTACGTTTTGCCTTGTACTTGTTGATAGATTCCAGATTCGTTTCAAGATCGGCCATCAAACTTCCCATCATGCCGCCCGGCAATCCCGGAGCAATCAGTAAAGAATTCATCAGACGGTTTTTGGGACTGATATATAAACCAAGGAAATCATCCATAAACTCCTGAATCATGGAACGCACTTTCATATACGCTTCCATATTAATTTCGGGCACTTTAAATCCGGCATCTTTCAACATGGCTTGCACACTAATCAAATCAGCATGGCCGGTTCCCCATGACAATGGTTCCATACCTACATCAATATAGTCGCAACCAGCCTGGCATACTTCCAAAATAGAAGCCATATTGAATCCGGGTCCCGCATGAGAGTGATACTGTATAGGAATATTTTTAATCTTCTTGATTCCGGCAACAATCTTTCCCAATGAAACGGGACGTCCGATGCCGGCCATATCTTTAATACAGATTTCATCGGCTCCGGCTTCTATAAGCTGCTTGGCCATATTCACATAATATTCCACAGTATGTATCGGAGAAAAAGTGATACAGAGCGAACATTGTGAAATCATTCCGGCTTCGTGAGCATAGCCGATAGAAGGGATAATATTGCGGACATCATTCAATCCGCAGAAAGTACGGGTAATATCTGTTCCTTGCGCATGTTTAACCTTATAGAATAATTTACGGACATCTGCCGGGACGGGACTCATGCGGAGACCGTTCAGCGCACGGTCCAGCATATGAGTCTGGATGCCTGCTTCGTGGAAGGGTTTCGTCCACTCGCGCACAGCTCTATTCGGATTTTCACCAAACAATAAATTTACCTGTTCAAAACCACCACCATTTGTTTCCACACGGGCGAAACAGCCCATTTCAATAATAGCCGGGGCAACCTTAACCAACTGGTCTACACGAGGCACGTACTTACCCGCACTCTGCCACATATCGCGGAAGACCAGACTAAATTTTACTTCTCTTTCCATTTTTGATAAATGTGTTTTTCTTTTTTTGGATTATAACTTCTCAATCTTTATCACCTGACCTTTACCTGCTGTCAAAATCTCAACTGCCGCCTTAATAGCATCCATAGCACCAGTATCTGCCGTAGGTGCTACAGCAGGTGCTTTTTTGGGGGTCTCTTCGGGGGCCACTTTGTTGACAACAGTAATAAGGTACTTGCTTAGATAGATAACGATGAGGAGAATGACAAAGACGGTCGCCATACCGACCACCATCAACATCAATCCAACTCCTATGTTCTCCATAATTTTCAGTGTTATTAATAGTACTTACTACACTCATAGGTTATTCAAAGCCTAAAAAGTGCTCAAATTTAGCCATTTCGGCTTTACTTCTATCATAAATGGAATACAAAATATGCAAAATTATCAGAAAATAAGAAGAGTCTAAAGAAATGTGCTTAAAATCCGGAACAGTCATCAGGTCAAGAAATTAACAGTACCTTCATCCACTGTAAAAGGAAATTGAATCTGCCTGCCCGATGACACTCCGAAAGGTGGTTTTGTGATTTTTTAAAGAAGGATTTCATTTAATGGTTTCCGCTTCTTTTCTGTAGGTTCATCCTCCGCATAACCGACCGGAATCAAAACGGCCGGTTCCAAATTTTCCGGCAGTCCCAAAACCTCACTGCATTGCGGAGCATCAAAATTACAAACCCAACAAGTACCCAGTCCTTGTTCGGCAGCAGCCAGACAAAGATGTTCTACTGCAATAGCAATATCAATATCAGCATGATCCTTATTATCGGCACGGCGATGCCAAGACTCATTATGATCCACACAAGCCACTATGATACAAGGAGCCGTAGCAAGCCATTCCCGTTTATAACATGAATACAACGCTTTCAGTACGGCCTCATCTGTAACAATACGGAAACGCCATGGTTGAAAATTAACTGCAGATGGTGCAAAACGTACACATTCCATGATATAATCCAACTTTTCAGCCTCAACAGGACGATTGGCATATTTGCGTGCAGAATAGCGCGCCTTCACTAATTCTAGAAAGTTCATAAGCATTATTATTAGTTTGCATACAAAAATAGTAACTTTGCACCGATAAAAGAAGTACAAATATGAAGAAACTTGTAATATTCGACCTGGACGGCACATTACTGAACACCATTGCCGACCTGGCTGCCGCCACCAACCAAGCCTTACAATATTATGGCTATCCTACACATGAAACGGAAGCATACCGCTTTTTTGTAGGAAACGGAATCAATAAATTATTTGAGCGTGCTCTGCCTGAAGGGGAACGTACGGAAGAGAATGTATTAAAGATACGTTCACAATTCATCCCCTATTATGATGAGCACAATGCCGATTTAAGCCGCCCTTATCCCGGTATCTCCGAATTATTAAAAACACTGCAACAGCAAGGGATCATGATAGCGGTCGCCTCCAATAAATACCAGGCAGCTACCCGAAAGTTAATAGCACACTATTTTCCAGAAATAAACTTTGTGGAAGTACTGGGACAACGCGAAGGTATCCCCGCAAAACCCGATCCATCCATCATAAACGAAATCATGACAAAAGCAGGAGTCAAACAGGAAGATATACTTTATGTAGGTGATTCTAATGTAGATATGCAAACAGCGCATCATGCCGGAGTAACAGCTATAGGTGTGGCATGGGGATTCCG
>OJRO01002028.1_pt1 | contig 11901 bp, 9 predicted proteins | sample 1599221 | NCBI WGS metagenome assembly OJRO01 (sample SAMN03922449, study PRJEB24848) | human gut metagenome | isolation source: stool sample | host: Homo sapiens | place: Germany | collected 2009-11
ATCGTATGCCATAAGGTTAATCATGTTGTTGCCGAGCGCACGGCCCATCAGAAATTCCATAGACATATAGCAGACAATTTTAACATCCTGCTTTTCGTATTCCTTGTGGGTTGCAATCCATTTATCAATGATAATATTCTTCACAGAATACGCAACTGCCTGAAACTTCTGCTGATCATCACATTCATCGATATTCTTACGATACAGAAGCTTACAATTATCCTTGATATCCTTTTTAAATTCCTCTTTGTTAAAAGTATTTGTTCTAACCATCTGCGTCCCTCCGCTCACAAAAAGTTTCTGTCTTTTCTTTAAGAAAGTAATAATATACCAATAATTATACACTGCGAACCAGATTTATGCAACATCAGTATCTTTTTTGCTTTCCTATGAATTCCATCTTATTTTCTTGTCAGTTCGTAGTACACAATACTGCCCTGCAACAGTTTTACTTCTTTACGCTCGCCGATTTCATAATACGGCGCAAGCTTTGCCAGATGCTCCTCCTCATGGACATTTATCATGTACGGGTTTACAATCAGTACCGCCTTATCCTTTCCCTCTGATACCATTTTGGAAGAAAAATATTTTACTTCATTATAGAATTCCATTTCCTGTGTATTTTCATTCTCATAAAAAACTCTCTTTTTCGTTTTTTCATCCCAGTTTAAGTAATAAAACGGAAGATTGCCGCAAATAAATGAACCGTTGCTGTCCGGGATATAAATATCCGTTGTATCCGGGTGGTAATCCACATCTGCAAGCACTTTATCATATGCCTTGTCAATATACGTATACTGCGTATTATAAATGAGGTAATCCCCGTAATAAATGCTGTTGATATCGCTGACCTTTCCCGTAAAACAAAGCGTTGTATTTCCGGTATCCAGCTTTAAAAACAACCCTCTTGTCACCGGGTCAACCGTAAATACGCACTCACCGGCAAGTAAAACGCCAAATACTGCCGTCACTGCCATGCCTGCATATTTTTTCTTTAAAAATGTGCTTTCCGGCAATTCTGCCGCAAAAAGCGCCATACAATAAAAAAATATCAGATACAGCAAAACATCACCCGCTACATTATATCTTGCCACCGATGCCGTAATATACAGACATGAAAACGATAAAAATGCAACAAATGCTCCGGCGATACCGCAGATTTTACACGATGCCTGAATTTTTTTCCTGCCTTTTACTTTTAAAATAAACCACCACGCAACCGCAATGACAATACCGGCTGTCAGTATCCAATTGAAATTTAACAAAAACTGTTGTTTTAATTTAACTGCCACAAATGCCGGCTGAAAGCCCAGACAATTCTCTCCTGTGCTGTCCCAGCGCAGTCCCGGTTCTTCATTTCCGTTTTGTGTCCACGTTGCAATACCACCGATAAACTTTGTATAATACAGCTGTAACAGTGTCACTGCAAGAATTGCATATAACTTTACATCTTTAAAAATTGCTTTTACGGCATGGCTTCTCTTTTCTGCAATATGCTGGATAAAAATGCCAAACACCAGTCCGCCGACCAGCACCAGTCCTGTTTCTTTCGTCTGAAAGCACAGAAGCGAAAAAAACGCCGCAAGAACCGCCTTGTCATACACATAGCTGTATAACAGAAATATAAAAAATACCGCCAGTGCATAGTCCGGATTAAAATACATGGTCATACCGAAAAACAGTGGTGAAAATGACAGTAAAAATGTACACACCGCTGCTTTTCCTTCTGTAACCTGCGGCAGGATTTTTAAGAATATGCGGTACACACACCACAGCGCCAGTGTCGTCAGAATCAGGCTGGTCAGTGTAACACCGATGACTTCCTGCGAAAAAGCAAGTTCTCCCGGCAGATATACAAGGCAGAATCCCAGTGTCGGATGTCCGCACAGCGCATAATTTTCCACGAACTCTTTAAAACCCGTATATTCAAAATGATGTGTTCCGAGAATCAGCCGATAATAATATTCTCCCGAATCCCAGCGCGGAAGCTGTGAAAGCAGCGGCACACGGCATAAAACTGCAATAAAAATAAGAATCAGTACCCACTTATGCGTATTGAAAAATTGTCGTATATTTTGCAGCGAAGCATTTTCCATACACAGATTTAACAGATATTCTGTGATAAAATAAGCCGCAGCGAAAAAAATCATTGCCAGATAGAAAATACTCCGGCTGTCTGCTGCCACCATATACAGCTTATAAAGTCCGGTTGCCAGACAGAATGTCATCGGAACAATACAGACAACCGCAATCTGACCTGCGTATTTTTTCAGATACCGGCACACCAGAGCAATCAGCACTGCTGTCACTGCCATTGCCGCTATCAGGATACAAAGTGGTCTTTTACCTCTCCATTCCAGTATATAGCCGCCGTAAATCAACGATGTCACCAGCATCAGCAGCACTGCCGCCACTGCATGATACACTTTTTTTAGAAACTCCATATTCATCTCCATTCTTTCTTTACGCTTAAAACACAAATTGCATCAGGCATATTTTTGAAATAACCTGATGCAATTTGTCCGTTGCAGTACTGTGCAGTGTTACACTAAATTCTCTCTACGCCCAGTGTTACCTGCTCACCATTAATATTCCATTCTTTTGTAAAGCCTTTTGCTTCTCCCTCTGTAATGTCTTCTGCCAGAACAATCTTTGTAATCTGTGCTGCATTTTTGTCAATCAGTGCAGAAATCTTGTCATTTCCGCTGACCGTTACATGAATCTTATCCATTACTTCAAATCCTGCATCCTTACGCATGGTCTGAATCTTGCTGATGACTTCACGGATAAAGCCTTCTTCTAAGAGTTCCGGTGTTAAATTCGTATCCATAACAACCGTAATGCCCTTATCGGAGCTTGCCACAAAGCCTTCCTGCTGTGTCATTTCAATTAACAGATCTGCCTTTTCAAGCTGGATATCCTGTCCGTTTGCCTGTAAGGTGATAAATCCAACCTTATTTAACTCATCCATTGCGGCATTGCCGTCAAGTTCACCAAGCTGCTTTCTGATTTCACCTAAGAACTTGCCGTACTTCGGTCCGAGTGTCTTTAACTGCGGCTTAAATGTGTAAGAAGTGAAATCTCTGACATCGTCCTTGTATTCAACTTTCTTTACATTTAATTCGTCTGCGATAATATCGGTAAAGAAATCATCCAGCTTCCACGGCGCTTTAATGAACATCTGTCCGATTGGCTGTCTGTTCTTGATATTGGTTGCGTTACGGCATGCACGTCCGATAACAACGGCATTTAATACGTCTTCCATGTTGTCTTCAAGCTGCTTGTCAATCCATTCCTTATGCACTTCCGGGAAGTCACACAGATGAACGCTGATTGGCGCATTTTTATCAATGCTGCATACAAGATTTCTGTAAATGCTTTCTGTCATAAACGGAATCATCGGTGCGGCTGTCTTACACAGCGTAACCAGTGTTGTATACAATGTCATGTATGCATTAATCTTATCCTGTTCCATGCCCTTTGCCCAGAAACGTTCACGGCAGCGTCTTACATACCAGTTAGAAAGCTCGTCTACAAAGTCTTCCAACACTCTGGCTGTTTCCGTAATCTTATAATTTTCAAGATTGTTGTCCACTTCTTTGACAACCGTATTTAACTTGGAAAGAATCCACTTATCCATAACCGGAAGCTTATCGTATTCCAGTGTATATTTTGTTGCATCAAAATTATCAATATTTGCATACAATACGAAGAACGCATACGTATTCCAGATGGTTCCCATGAACTTTCTCTGACCTTCCGTTACTGCCTTGTCGTGGAAACGGTTTGGCAGCCACGGAGCGGAATTTTCATAGAAATACCAGCGGATTGCATCTGCGCCGTGTGTCTGTAACGCATCAAACGGGTCTACGGCATTTCCCTTGGACTTACTCATCTTCTGTCCGTCTGCATCCTGGACGTGTCCTAAAACGATAACATTTTCATAAGGTGCTTTGTTAAACAGCAGCGTTGAAATCGCAAGCAGTGAGTAGAACCAGCCTCGTGTCTGGTCTACGGCTTCAGAAATAAATTTTGCCGGGAACTGCTGTTCAAAAATTTCCTTATTTTCAAACGGATAGTGGTGCTGTGCAAACGGCATTGAACCGGAGTCAAACCAGCAGTCGATAACTTCCGGCACACGTTTCATCGTACCCTGGCACTTCGGACACTTGCAGGTTACCGCATCAATATACGGTCTGTGTAATTCGATATCGTCCGGACAGTTGTCGGATTTTTCTTTTAATTCCTCAATGCTTCCGATAGACATCATTTCTCCGCAGTCTTCACACTGCCAGATATTGAGCGGCGTACCCCAGTATCTGTTTCTTGAAATACCCCAGTCCTGAACATTTTCAAGCCATGCACCGAAACGTCCCTTACCGATTGTTTCAGGAATCCAGTTGATGGTGTTGTTGTTGCGGATTAAGTCATCCTTTACTTCTGTCATCTTGATAAACCATGATTCTCTTGCATAGTAAATCAGCGGTGTATCACATCTCCAGCAGAACGGATAATCATGTTCAAACTTCGGCGCATCAAATAACTTGCCTTCCTTGTCTAAATCCTTTAATACTTCCGGGTCTGCCTTCTTTACAAATAATCCGGCATATGGTGTTTCTTCTGTCAATTCACCCTTACCGTCTACGAACTGTACAAACGGAAGGTCATATTTTCTGCCGACCTTGGCATCGTCTTCACCGAATGCAGGGGCGATATGAACGATACCGGTACCGTCTGACATCGTAACATACGTATCACAGGTTACAAAATGTCCTTTCTTATGCTGCTTTTCGGCAACTTCAGCCGCACATGCATATAACGGTTCGTATTCCTTGTATTCTAAATCTTTACCTGTATATTTTTCAACAACTTCGTAGTCAACACCTGCGCCGCTTCCGAGTTCCTTACCTTCTTCAGCCTGAACGCCTGCCACAGTCTGACCTGCCTTAACAGCCAGTCCGCCAAGTACCTTGTCAAGCAGGGCTTCTGCCATATAGTAGGTATAACCGTCTGCCGCTTTTACCTTGACATAAGTTTCTTCCGGATTAACACAGAGCGCAACGTTTGACGGAAGTGTCCATGGTGTTGTTGTCCATGCAAGAAAATACGCATCTTCTCCCTTTACCTTGAAACGTACGACTGCGGAACGTTCCTTGACATTTTTATAACCCTGCGCTACTTCGTGTGAAGACAGCGGAGTACCGCAGCGTGGGCAGTAAGGTACAATCTTAAAGCCCTTGTATAACAGACCCTTGTCCCAGATCTGCTTTAAAGCCCACCATTCTGATTCAATAAAGTTATTATCATAGGTAACATACGGATGTTCCATATCTGCCCAGAAACCAACGGTTGATGAGAAATCTTCCCACATACCCTTGTACTTCCAGACACTTTCCTTACAATGCTTGATAAAAGGTTCCAGACCGTATTCTTCAATCTGTTCCTTGCCGTCTAAGCCTAACATCTTTTCAACTTCAAGTTCTACCGGCAGTCCGTGTGTATCCCATCCTGCCTTACGAGGAACCATGTAACCCTTCATTGTACGGTATCTTGGAATCATATCCTTAATAACACGTGTCAGCACGTGTCCGATATGCGGCTTTCCGTTTGCAGTAGGCGGTCCGTCATAAAATGTGTACACTTCACCTTTTCTGCGGTTGTCTATACTTTTCCGGAAAATGTCATTATCCTTCCAGAACTTTTCTACTTCTTTTTCTCTTTCTACGAACTTCATATCCGGTGATACTTTTTCGTAAACCATATTGATACTTCCTTTCCTGCCCTCCGGCAAATAACTTCTATTTATAAACTACTGATTTTTGAGGTTTTGCACATTTCCGCGCCGAGCGCGGTCGTCTGCGGCAAACTGCAACTTCGCGCGAGTGCGCATCATCGGTACGTAGTGCCTTTTGTGTAATATTACACAAAAAACCTCCGCCGTAATACGGCGGAGGGTAAAATCATTCGTTCTATCCAAAATCCAAAACCAATTACGACATACCAGCATATGCGTCCCCTGTAACGGTGGGATTACCGTCCTCATTTACTTACAGGTTTCCTGCTTTCAGTTTGGATGCTTGGAAGTGATGTTCAGATAAATTCTACTTGCACCGGCTCTCACCCTCCCGGCTCGCTTTTGCGTTCAAAGATATCCTACTGTCTTCGTCATAGCATTTAGGTTCATTTTATAAGAGATTATGGTTCTTGTCAAGAATTTTACGCTAATTATTTGCTTCCAGCCTTTTACTGATTTTAGCAAAATCAATTTTAAGTTCCCCGTTATAAATTCCCACAGGAATCTTATCCTGAAATCCGAAAATACTGACCGTATCTTCCGCATCATCATTCTGTGCAAATGTATAGACAATCACTTTCATATCCTTCGGGTCAATCATCCAGTATTCACGGACGCCTGCGTTGGCATATTTATAGGTCTTAACACCAATATCCTTTCTTCTTGTGGACTTTGACAAAACCTCTGCCACAAAATCCGGTGCGCCGTAAATACACCGGTTAATATCCTTGCTTCTGTCACACAGGATAATCACATCCGGCTCCACCATCGTCTTATCATCACAGTCGAGCTGAACATCGACCGGCGCTATATAAGTCATACAACTGCCTTCTTTTTCCTCGATAAATTTCTCAATCTGATAGCACATCTGCAATGCAATAATCTGATGTAGAGTTGTCGGTGCTGTCATTTCATAAAGGACACCGTCAATCAGTTCATATCTTTTATCCTCCGGCAGTGCATAATAATCTTCAAGCGTATATTCCCCCTGCTTCTTCTGTCCGTACGGTACTGCCGTTTCACAAACCCTGTCCGACTGATTTACCCCAGCATCCGCCCCGTACTGCCGAGACTCCATATACAGCCCCTTTGTGCTTTCCGCGGCTTTGGGCGGATTTTCCGGCTTTAACACGCGTTCCAGCGCCTGAAGCGTTTCGTATCTTGGCGACTTTGTAACACCTGTGAATATCTTCTGAATCGTGCCTTTGGGAATTCCCGTAAGCTGTGACAGCCGGTCATACGAATAACCGTACTGCTGTTTATAATACTGCATCTGTGATAAATTCATGGCAATCATCCTTTCTATTGGCAATGCAAAAACGGATATAATATGATACAAATTCATTATGTATCATATTATATCCGTTTGTCAAGAATGGACTGCCGTAAATATTATTTCCCATTGATATCATTATAATAGAACTGTAACAGCCCCACCCGTGCTTTCGTCCCCGTTTTTTCATTTATGCTGGCAATATGGCGGTAAAATGCCGCTCGCGACATGCCAATCTCATGCGCAATCTCCTGTGCAGTCTTATCCGAGGTCACAAGTGCCTGCAAAACCTCCCGTTCCCGCTGTGTCAGCCCGTACTTCCCGCAAAATGCCGCAAATGAATCGTCAGAATCCGGGCAACGCTCCGTATCAATGCCGGTATCATCAGCCGTTCCACTAATATTCTCATCGGTATTCCCCACAGATAGCGGCTGTTTTTCCTGTTCCCCGAATTTCTTTTCTTTCACCGGACTTTGATACAAGAACAGCAGAATGCTGATTACCACAAACAGCACAATGGCAGCAATCATCATATAATATCCGTTTCCCATTTCAAACCGTGTCGTAATAAATACCGTAATCAGCGCACAAAAATTATTCACCGCACGCCCCATGCCTGCCCAACAGCCGGGGTGTTTCATTTCCGGTGCTATTTCCATAAATCCCGCCGTGAAATATACGGAAAAAAAGCCCGCTGACAGGTAAAATACGACCAGTCCCACAATAAACGGCATTCCAAGCATCATACTCATCATACAGATTGTCGATAACATCATCACGCAGTACATCACCATGTGCATATACCGCGATTCTCGAATGTCATACAGCATGCCTGCCGCAAGTCCGCTCACGGCAAGCAGAAGTCGCGGCCACTGTACGACGTCCGCACTGCCCTCTGCATGAACCAGCGTGACCGCATTATCCAGCTCCGCAAATATAAATGTCATAAAAAATACGATTGCCGCCAGTAAAAATGCCCTGACACGCTTTTCTGTGACTTGTATACGCTCTTGCGCATACACCTCTCTACCACTGTCTTTCTTTCCATTTGAATCCATGCTCAACTTTTCTTCCTCAACAGCCGGCATATTTTCATCTTCCCGCAGGTGTACCGCCCTTTCATGAAAAAAAAGCAGTCCCACTGCCGCAATGACAAATACCGCCGTTTCCGTCACTTTATCTTTTAAAAACCGGTGTTCTAAAAACTGTAAGCAGATGCCAAGCGCATAAGCAATTCCCGCAGGCACCGCAAGTCCTTTTCCTGCCTGCTTTTGCAGTGCCATATCCATATGGACTGCACTGCCTGTCATGCCAAGCATAAAAAATAAAAGACAGCCGCTTAACAGCAGCACACTGTAATTTTTATGCAGACATATTATCATAATAGAAACGGTGCAAAGCACTCCTTCCGCCCCTTCTAACAGCACTCTGTATCTGCGGTGTCCTGCATTTCTTATCCGCTCCGGTAACATTCCATATGCCAGAAATCCCATGGCACTGACCCCCAGCACGTAGCTTTGCGCCCGCACAACGCCGGTGGAATCCGTCACTGCCGCCATGAGATTGTCAAATAAATACTCCAGCCCCAAAAAGACAAAAAAGAATACACCCAATCTTACAATCGCCGTCCATACCGTCTTTTCTTTTAACTGTGCAAACATTTCATTTTCCTGCTTTCTTCATATAATAAAGCACAATACGCTGTTTCTCAGCTCTTTGCTTTCTAAGAATTAAAACAAAAACAGGAGCATCGACAGCCAGTACGATTACTGCCTGAAAATACTCCTGCCGTCTGTTTTATTTTAAAAATTATCTCTGTACATCAAAGGAAGCATTGTTCATCAGACTCTTAATCTGTGCAACACTTGTAATATTCGTATCGCCGCGGATAGAATGTTTCATTACGGAAGAAGCCACTGCGAAGTTGACAACATCTTCCGGATCCATATTTTCCATCAACGCATAAATCAGACCTGATGAGAACGCATCGCCACCGCCGACACGGTCAACGATATCGAAATTAATGGTCTTGCTTTCGTAAGTCTCCCCATTGGTATAGAAGAATGCCTTTAAGGAGTTGTTGCTTCCTGAATGGACATAGCGGACTGTTCTTGCAATCGCCTTCATATGGTACTGCTTATCAATCGCCTTAAATACTCTGTCCATATCCTTAAATGAAGGGTCCATGGTCAGACCGTCTTTTACATCGGTTCCGTCTTCATTGTATACATGAATCGGCTCAATACCGATTAATACATCTACATATGGAAGATACTTGCTTAATACATCTCTTGCCGTTCCAAAAGACCAAAGCGTGCTTCTGAAATTCGGGTCAAAGCTGACTGTCAATCCCAGCTTCTTTGCAACCTTTACCGCCTTATCAATCATACGGCGGCAGTTGTAAGAAAGCGCCGGTGTGATACCGCTTAAATGCAGCCAGTCATAATCCTTTAATATATCTTCAAAGTCAACATCACTATAATCATATTCTGCAAATGCGGAGTTTCCTCTGTCATAAATAACCTGGGAAGCTCTTACGGCAACACCTTCCTCAAGGTAATACAGACCCATTCTTCCGTCTGCCTTGATAATGTGCTTTGTATGTACATCATTTGCCTTTAAGTAATTAATCGTAGACTTTCCTAAATCGGTATTCGGAAGTACCGTAAAAAATGTACTGTCTACGCCAAGATTTGCCAATGATACTGCAACATTTGCTTCCGCACCGCCATAATTTACGATAAAATCATGTGTTGTAACAATTTTTTCATAATTCGGCGGAGATAATCTTAACATCAGTTCTCCAATTGCTATAAATTTCATGTTGTCTCCTTCTCTGTATTTTCACAGTCGTATAAACGCTAATACTACAAAATAATCATACTACGGATTGCACTAAAATGCAAACATAAATCTTGCCGTCTTTTATCTGCCTGCCAATCTGCCAAGCACAACCCATAACAGCGGATTTACGGACACACTGCCGTCTGTAATGCCCTCAAAAATGCAGAATCCGATAACGGCTGTCACCGCCGCGTCAGCATACCTTTTCATGCTTCCCCTCATTTTCTATTTTTGTTGCATATTATCTGCGTGTAAGCTATAATAAACTTACGAAATTTTCACACGGAACAGGATTTAAGAGGTACATAATATGGATACATTTGCAACACTCAATTCCATTTTGGTAAAGCTTTTCAACGACATTTTAAATATCGAAGAAAAGGCATTAATTACAGAAGAATTTAAAGATATTTCCGTAACGGATATGCACATTATCGAAGCAATTGGTATTGCAGAACCTCGTACCATGTCTATGATTTCAAAGTCCCTCGGTGTCACAATGGGCACACTGACAACCGGTATCAACGGACTGGTCCGCAAAGGCTACGTTGTCCGCAACCGCAGTGACCGTGACCGCCGTATCGTATACGCTTCGCTGACCGAAAAAGGAATTGCCGCATATCATCATCACATGAAATTCCATAAGAGTATGATTGACAGCATTATGCAGGATTTAAGCGAAGATGAAGCCGTTGTGTTAAATAAGACCTTTAACCGTCTGGAAACATTTTTCGGACAGTGGACAGATAAACATTAAAAAGCTGCGTCTTATAAACGCAGCTTTTTTTATTCATGAAAGAGTGTACTGCGGTACTTCTTTAATGCCACTCTGAGCAGACTGCCTAATACACCGCAGACAATCACTTCCCCAAGTCCCACGGTCAGCATAAAATACCACAGCATGCCTTCTGTACCATACGCATATTTTAATACAAACGGCACGATAACAGTGTTTGCAAGTATCGGCGGCAGTGGCGCTGCCCACGGGTGTTTGCGCAGCATATAGGTTCCGACTGCACCAATCAGTGTCGCAAGACTGCCAAAAACAATATCCCAGATAACCGCACCACCCGTAATATTAGCAATCAGGCAGCCGATAAAAAGTCCCGGCACTGCCGCCGGTGTAAATACCAGAAGAATTGTAAGTGCTTCCGCAACCCTGAACTGTATCGGACCAAAGCTCCAGTAGTCAAAGACAAATACCAGCACGACATAAATTGCCGCAATGACCGCTCCCTGCGTAATAAACGTTGTTTTTTTCATTTTCATCTGTATATTCCTCATTTCCTTGTATTTCAGCCGGTATACTATCCATCCTCCCCAAAGCTGTTGCAGTAAATATCCAGAAATCTAGATACCATACCACACTGTCTTCCGATTTCCTCATAATTTTCCACCGTCATCGGCGGTACAGTCTGCCAGCCTAACATTTTATACTGTTGGCAGACCTTTGGATTATCTGATATTTTTGGAAAATTCCGGTATTCCCTTAAATACTCAAATCCCAGCCCGTAATCCTTCTTTGCCTGCTTCATCGCTGCCTTTCTGTCTTTAAAAATAGGCATTCCGTCTTTATTTGCACCTATCGCATAAGCCTCTCCATACTGCTGCCAGCGCTCAACCAGTTCCTGATTGTCACATTCGCCCACAACTGTCCCATAACAAATTTCACGCCGTATTACCGGCACTGCCACTATCGCCGCAATCAAAACTACGGTCACTGCCACTGCGGCTATAATCCTTTTCTTTGCAAGTGCGTTATTTATCATAGAATCACCCCTTTACAGCATTTCAACAGCCTGTTCAAATTCCTTTTGTGTCTGAACAAATTGATAAGGTTCATATTCGCCATATGCAGACGGTCTGCTGATTGTCACAAATTGAATCCTGTCATAACCAAATTTTTTTATTAAACCGCTCTTAAACTCGGCAAGCTGCTTTCCGTGTGTTGTCTGCCTGTCTCTTATACACATCTGACGCTGCCGACGAT
>OJRO01002029.1_pt1 | contig 11872 bp, 12 predicted proteins | sample 1599221 | NCBI WGS metagenome assembly OJRO01 (sample SAMN03922449, study PRJEB24848) | human gut metagenome | isolation source: stool sample | host: Homo sapiens | place: Germany | collected 2009-11
AGATCTACACAAGGAGTATCGTCGGCAGCGTCAGATGTGTATAAGAGACAGTATAGAAACTGATGAGATACAATCCGCTGAGTCCGACAAGAGCATAAATGATGCGTGACAGCCAGCTCATGCTGCCGAATAAAAACGCGACCAGATTAAAGTTGAAGAAACCGATCAGTCCCCAGTTGACGGCGCCGATGATGGTAAGTGTCAGCGCGGTGCAGTCCATAGCTTTGTTGTTCATGAGATTCCCTCCTTACAGGCAATAGTGTGAGCGGACAAGACAAAAATTATACATACTACAAGCTGTGATTGCAGAATGTCGAAAAACGAAGTAAGATAAAATCATAAATGAGAAATACGAAAGGACGGCAGAACAATGAAATACGACTTTACTTCCATTATGGATCGCAGTGGCAAAGACTCGATCGCAGTAGACCAGATTCCGATTCCGGGAGCACAGGTAAAAGAAGGCTTTGACCGCATTCCAATGTGGGTTGCTGACATGAATTTTCCGACCGTGCCGACGGTTGTGGAGGCCATGATGGGGCGAGTGCAGCATCCGGCTTATGGATATTTCGATCCAACGAAAGAATACTATGATTCCATCATCCGGTGGCAGGAAACGCGCAATGGCGTGACCGGACTGAAGCCGGAGCATATCGGTTATGAAAACGGTGTGCTTGGTGGTGTGATCAGCGCCCTGAATGTGATGTGTTCCAAAGGGGACAGCGTATTGCTCCATTCCCCGACTTATATCGGCTTTACCATGAGTCTGGAAAACAACGGATATCATATTGTACATTCTCCGCTGGTAAAGGATGAAAACGGAGTCTGGCGCATGAATTTTGAGGATATGGAGAAGAAAATCGCGGAGAAGCACATTCATGCAGCCGTATTCTGTTCTCCGCACAACCCATGCGGCCGCGTGTGGGAGCGCTGGGAGATTGAGAAGGCCATGGAGCTTTATAAAAAGTATGATGTCTTTGTAATCTCAGATGAGATCTGGTCTGATCTGATTCTGGAAGGACACAAACACATTCCAACTCAGTCCGTGAGTGAGGATGCCAGAAACCGCACGGTGGCTATGTACGCGCCATCAAAAACCTTCAACCTGGCCGGTCTGGTGGGAAGCTACCATATTATTTATAACACCTGGCTGCGGGAGCGCGTTCTGAAAGAGTCTTCCTTATCTCATTATAATGCAATGAATGTGCTTTCCATGCACGCGCTGGTTGGAGCGTACAAACCGGAGGGCTATGAGTGGCTGGATGAGCTGCGCCAGGTGCTGACCGGCAATGTAGAATTTGCCTGCAGATATATTCAGGATCATTTTGAAGGTATCGAGGTATCAAAGCCGGAAGGAACCTACATGCTGTTTCTGGACTGCACAAAGTGGTGTGAGAAGCATGGGAAGACGATCGATGAGCTGCAGAGAGCCGGTGTAGAGGTCGGAGTCATCTGGCAGGACGGCAGACCCTTCCATGGTCCGTGCCATATCCGCATGAATCTGGCGCTGCCATTCAGCCGGGTGCAGGAGGCATTTGAACGGTTGGACCGCTACGTATTTCATGCAAATTGAAAAAAAAGAGTTGACGAAATGGGAAACATCTGCTATATTAATATCAGTAACAATTACTAATATTAATCAAGAACAACAAGTTAGAATATCACACATCAAATAAGAAAAGGAGATCTGAGTTATGAAAAAATGGGTTTGTACTGTATGCGGTTATGTTTATGAGGGTGAGGCTGCTCCGGAGATCTGCCCGGTTTGTAAGGCACCGGCTTCCAAGTTCAAAGAGCAGGAGGGCGAGATGACCTGGGCTGCTGAGCATGTTGTTGGTGTTGCAGAGGGCGTGAGCGAGGATATCCTGGCAGACCTTCGCGCAAACTTCGAGGGTGAGTGCTCTGAGGTTGGTATGTATCTGGCTATGGCAAGAGTTGCTCACAGAGAAGGCTATCCGGAGATCGGACTCTACTGGGAGAAGGCAGCATTTGAGGAAGCGGAGCACGCTGCAAAGTTTGCAGAGCTGTTAGGTGAGGTCGTAACCGATTCCACCAAGAAAAACCTGGAGATGAGAGTAGCTGCAGAGCACGGCGCAACCGAGGGCAAGTTCGACCTGGCTAAGCGCGCGAAAGCAGCTAACCTTGACGCGATCCATGACACTGTTCATGAGATGGCAAAAGACGAGGCAAGACATGGCCGTGCATTTGAGGGTCTGTTAAAGAGATATTTTGGCTAAATAAGAGATGTAAATAAGAGATAACAAATAAGAAGGGCCGCTGTGTACAGTGGTCCTTCTTATTGTGGAAATTTCAGCGTGTATGATTCAGGTTTTTTCTTCCTGAAGCTTTTTCTGTTCTTCCTTTACCAGCAGCTTTTCTTCCTGAAGCTCCCTCCGTTCTTTCTTTTCCAGAACTTCCAGATCTTCTTCCTCCTCGATTAGCATCAGAAGGAAGCAGAGAATCAGAATTCCGCAGGAAATCCATATGGTGCGGTAGGAAAAATACGTGGTCAGGTGACCGCCGCAGGCTGCGCCAATGGCAAAGGAGGTGATGGCAGTCAGATAGATGGACGCGGTTTTTCCTTCTTCTTTCTTTTTTCCGGTTATAAACCGGTAGAGATGATCCATACCACTTCGCAGATTGCCGATACACATGGTGCTGGCATAGGCGCTGCCGCTGACCGTGCGGAAGGACTGCACCTGCATGGCACAGGCAAAGGAGGTAAGCGCGTTTGCTAGCCAGTTTACCTGTGGCGGCAGAAAGCCGACCACAAAGAGCAGCAGGATTTCCATTACCAGAACCAGATGACGCCAGTGAATCTTTCCGGTGTGGCGGCATTTGCTGCGGATAAAGCAGGCAGTAAGAACGCCAAGCGCAAAACAGAATACCGGGAGAAAATACCGGATGGAATCACGAAAGTCCTCTGAGATCAGATAGCAGCCCATCAGAACAATATTTCCGGTCTGCGCGTTTGCAAAAACATGGTCGCGTAAAAAATAAGAACAGGCATCCTGGGTTCCGCCGGACAGATTCAGCAGAATCATGATGATCAGTGAGTCAGACATTTGATATCCGTGCTTTCGGTTCATGAGCATCCCTTCTTTCAGCTTCATGTTTTATCACTTATTCCGGATAAAATCAATCCATTTTTCCACACTTCCGTTCATATATTTTCCCTTTTTCCACACAATACCAATTTCCTGCTGGATAAGCGGTGTGATTGGGATGCCTTTCACGCCGTTCATGTTTTTGACCAGAGAAGAGTAGAGCACGGCGCCGCAGTTTCCATTTTGCAGAAACCGCTCAATGGTGTAGAGCTGGCTTGCGTGCATGATGATATTTGGGGTGATGCCGGCATTCTCAAAGCGGGCATTCAGGGTTGTATTCTGCACGGAGTCTGTATTGTACATGATGATAGGCTCGTCTTTCAGCATTTCTATGGAAAGTTCTTTTATCTTCGCCAGATGATGTTCCTTGGAAACACAGAACACCAGGTGTTCTGTCTGGAGGCGGAAAGAGTTCATCTTGTCGATGTTGTAAAAATGCATATTGACCAGAGCCAGATCCAGCGTCTCATCCTGTACCAGGGAAGCGGCACGGATGGAACCATACTCAAAGAGCTCCACCGGGATCTCCGGGTACAGCTTGTTAAATTCCAGGACGATCTCCGGGAAAAAGATTGTGCTTAACAGCGGAGGGATGCCGATGCGGATAGGCGGAATCTGCTTGCCCAGGTCGTAAAACTGCTGGGTGGTCTGCTTGATGGAGGCCAGAAGCTCCCTGGCTTTCTGGTAGAACAGTTCGCCTTCGGTGGTCAGAGTCAGATGATTTTTGGACCGGACGAAAAGGCTTACCGAAAATTCCTTCTCCAGTTCCTTGATGGCGTTAGAAATTGCTGGCTGTGTGACGTAGAGTTTCTGGGCAGCCTGGGTAATACTGTGGTACTGGCTGACCGTGCAGAAGTATTCTAATTGGACAATTTTCATAAAGCCCCCTCTCCTTGTTTTTGCGGATTTTACCGGCTTATTGGAAAAAATTCACGAAAAAGCCGGGTTCATTGCCTAAAATTATACCATGAAATTGGGGGATTGTGCCGAAAAACAAAAGAAAGCTTTAACCTTTTTTTATAGGGGTATCATTTTTAGTAAATATACAAGCACAGACGCAACCGATATAATGATGCCATAAACAACAGGTATAAAAGGAGATTGAGATGATGACCAGTAAAGAAAAACAGGTTGAGCAGCTTACTACTTATATGGCGAACTTCGTATCCCATATCGGTAAAGTACTGCCGGATGACATCATTGCCAAATTAGATGAACTGGCAGAGAAGGAGGACAGTCCGCTGTCCAAAGTAATCTATGAGACCATGAAAAAGAACCAGGTATTAGCAAAGACTTTAAACCGTCCGAGCTGCCAGGATACTGGTGTGTTACAGTTCTGGGTAAAATGTGGCACCAGCTTCCCGTTAATCGGTGAGCTGGAGGCTCTGTTAAAAGAGGCTGTTGTAAAGGCAACCTTCGAGGCTCCGCTTCGTCACAACAGTGTTGAGACCTTCGATGAGTACAACACCGGCAAGAACGTAGGTAAGGGTACCCCGACTGTATTCTGGGATATCGTTCCGGACAGCGACAAGTGCGAGATCTACACCTACATGGCAGGCGGCGGCTGTACCCTTCCGGGTAAGGCAATGGTTCTGATGCCAGGCGCAGGCTATGAGGGTGTTACCCGTTTCGTTATGGATGTTATGACCTCCTATGGCTTAAACGCATGCCCGCCGCTCTTAGTTGGCGTTGGTGTCGCAACTTCCGTAGAGACCGCAGCTCTGCTTTCCAAGAAAGCCCTGATGCGTCCGTTAGGAAGCCACAACGAGAACGAGCGCGCAGCTTCCATGGAGAAACTTCTGGAAGACGGCATCAACGCGATCGGCCTTGGACCGCAGGGTATGGGCGGTAAGTATTCCGTTATGGGCGTACATATCGAGAACACCGCAAGACATCCTTCCACCATCGGCGTAGCCGTAAACGTAGGATGCTGGTCTCATCGCCGCGGTCACATTATCTTTGATAAGGATCTGAACTATACCATTACTACACATTCGGGGGTGACTTTATAATGCTGGAACTGAAAGATGGAAAGAAAATTCTGACGACTCCGGTTTCTGAGGAGGATTTAAAAGACATTCACATTGGTGACATTGTATACTTAAACGGAAGCATGACTACCTGCCGTGACGTGGCACACCGTCGCCTGGTAGAGGGAGGACGTGAACTGCCGGTTGATGTACGTGACGCTGCAATCTTCCATGCAGGCCCGATCATCCGCCCGCTTGAGAATGATAAGTTTGAGATGGTTTCTGTAGGACCGACCACCTCCATGCGTATGGAGAAATTCGAGAAAGAGTTCGTAGAGAAGACCGGTGTTAAGGTCATCATCGGTAAGGGCGGCATGGGCCCTAACACCGAGTATGCCTGCAAGAACTACAAAGCAATCCACTGTGTATTCCCGGCTGGAAACGCGGTTGTGGCAGCTACTGAGGTAGAAGAGATTGTCCGCGCTGAGTGGAGAGACCTGGGTATGCCGGAGACTCTGTGGAACTGCCGTGTCAAAGAGTTTGGTCCGCTGATCGTATCCATCGATACCGAAGGACGCAACCTGTTCGAGGAGAACAAGGTAGTCTTCAACGAGAGAAAAGAAAAAGCGATCGAAGAGATCTGCAAGCACGTAAGCTTCATTAAATAAGCTTTATTCGACCGAAATTCATTTCAACCAAATAAACGTAATGTCCAATTTTGCCGAAAAAAACGCTCCGCGAGGGTGCAAAGCGCCAGTGGCGCTTGTTATGCACCGACCGGAGTGGAACGTAGTGCGCACTCGGCGCAAAGGCAGATGGTTGCCGAAGCAACCGCGCCTCGGCGCGAGAATGTGCCAAGGCACATTCTTTTTCATATGATAGGAAATTCCTCCACTCGGAGGAAACCATACTAAAAATGCCCGCTTTTATGCGGGCACCAAAACAAGACGATTACTGAAAGAAGTCGATATAGAAACCTTCTTCGGGTTCTTCGCCATCCCAGTTATCATCTTCAGTTAAAAAATAGTGCATATCCAAAAGATCAGCATCCGACATACTCTTCACAAGTTTTGCGGTCATACCTTCTGGTGGATTTTGGATGTATTTGTTACGGAGTTCCTCTAAAGCTTTTTTATCCATGATTTATGATGCCTCCCGTCTGTTGATAAATACAGTATGAAGCAGACGGGAAGAGAAATCAAGCGGAACGGCATTTAAATTTGGCCAAGGTCCTTTCGTACATTTCTTCCAGAGGAATCCGTTTGTGATTGAAATAAAGATCAGTCAGAGTCATACCAATCTTGCAGTTAGGGCAGCAAAGAGGATCATATCCAAAGGACAGAGCGATGTTATTACGCCATTTTGTAAAACTGCGAATGATGGGCTGTCTGTTTTTCGGAATGGCACGCCTGAGCTTTTTGTCATTGTTCCGGTGTCTGGCATAAAGACCATAATAGCGGATCATTTTGTAGTGATGTTCCGGGATGTGCTGGATGAGCAAAGAAATAAAATCCAGCGCAGGGATACATTTTTTAACAAAAGCATTGTCTTCATGGCGATGATAATGGAAAGTAACATTTTTACCATCATAAGAATCAATGCGGTTTAAGGCAATGACAGGGCGTCCAAGATAGCGGCTGATATATTTGGTGACTGTTTTAGTATCGCAAAGATTAGGTTTGGCATAGACGTAGAAGCCGTTGGAATCTTTTTTATAAATGGCAGCTTTGATCTTTTTGAAGGATGGTCCGATCTGTTTTTCCATTTCGTTTAGCAGAGCAGTTTGAAAAGACATACGGAGCAAGGTGTAGTCAAAATGTTTAACAATGCGCCAAAAGCCGTCATCTGAAAAGCCGCCTTCTGTAACCAGGCAATGGATATGAGGGTTCCATTCAAGAGGACGCCCGAAGGTATGAAGAACACAAATAAAACCAGGGACAAAGTTCCTGGACATGTTTAACTTGAAAAACATACGAAGAACGACACTGCGTACAGCATGAAACAAGCAGTCAAGAAGAGAACGGTCTTCCAGGAAGAAATGGCGAAGATCTTCATCAATAGTAAAGACACAGTGACGGTGAGAGCATTGGATGAGTTGGAAAGCCATGGAGTTGGCTCTGTCCTGGCAATATTTGATGCCGCAAGTTGGGCAGAACTTGCTTTTGCAACGGAAAGGAACAAATTTAAGGTTACTGCATTTGGGACAGGAATACATTGCACCGCCGAAAGCCGGGTCACCGCAGTTAATCATTTTTGTTACGTTATCAATGACAACCTGACGTGGATGCAAGATGTATACCATTTCTTCGTAATGGTCATTAAAAATGTTTTGGAGTATGTTCATAAGATAATTATGACGCAAAAGAAGAAAAAAGAAAACCCCACCCCTCAAGATTGAGGGGCAGGGGAGTTGAAGTGTCGAAGACACTTTTTCATTTCCCAGGAAATATAGTATCCGTCAATTGACAAAATCAGATTGATGAGTGTATAGTAAAGCTCAGCAAATTACAGTGGTGACGCTAAAGAAAAACTGCGGAAATTTATAATTTATGAAAAAACAGAGGTAGACATCTATGGAAAATCTGATATTCAGCCTGAATGCCACGATTCCCATCTTTTTGATGATGGTGCTGGGCGTGTTTTTCAGGAAAACAGGGCTTTTGAAGGAAAATATGATCAATGGCCTGAACCAGTTTGTGTTTAAGGCAACGCTGCCGGTATTGCTGTTTGGCGACCTGGCAAAGCAGGATTTTGCCGAGGCATGGAATGGAAAATTTGTAGCGTTCTGCTTTGTGGTGACACTGGTGAGCATTTCTCTTGTAGCGCTGATGTCCATGGCGCTGAAAGACAAATCCCAGCGCGGGGAATTCATTCAGGGTGCATACCGCAGCAGTGCGGCGATCCTTGGCATTGCGTTTATCACGAATATCTATGGCAATTCCGGCATGGCACCGCTGATGATCATTGGCAGTGTGCCGCTTTATAACATTATGGCAGTTGTCGTTCTTTCCTTCACAAAACCGGGACAGAATGGGATGAGTCCGGAACTGATCAAAAAGACCTTAAAGGGAATTGCGACCAATCCGATCATTCTGGGAATTCTGGCAGGTGCATTGTGGTCAGTCTTACGGCTTCCGATGCCAACAATCCTGACAAAGACGGTTTCCAGTCTTGGCGGTCTGACAACACCTCTCGGACTGATGGCAATGGGCGCTGCCTTTAACTGGAGCGAAGCGAAATCCGGCATGGGGCCGGCATTCGCGGCAAGCTTCATGAAGCTGATCGGTCTGTGTACGCTCTTTCTTCCGGTGGCGGTGCTTCTGGGCTTTCGCGAGGCAGAGCTGATCGCAATTTTGGTCATGCTGGGTTCCAGCACCACCGTCAGCAGCTACGTTATGGCCCGGAATATGGGACACAGCGGTGTTTTAAGCTCCAGCATTGTGGCAATCACCACACTGGGAAGCGCGTTTTCCCTGACATTCTGGCTGTATGTGTTAAAGACTCTGGCACTGATCTGAACAGATCAGGTATAAGCAGTCGGTTGTAAATAACTAAAGTATAAATAAGTGAACTGCATAGGCAATTGAATTACCGAGCATCTGATTACGAAGCATAGCTCCGTAGCTTCAGAGGTGCGTCCATGACACCCGTACTGCTACCCAGATGGGTTACACAGCTACTTTTATTGTTTTTGTACTGCTCAGCCCGGTTACGGGCATATCAATTTCTTTGCCGGATACGGCATGATACTTTCTCAAAATGTTATAAGCTCCTACTGCATCTGCATTGTAGATCACGGTATCTACAATGTAGATGCCACGCTTTTTTCGATTTCTTTTCTCTGCATAAATGTGCGATACTTCTTCTGACTGCGGCGGACATTGACTGGAATAGCTTTCTTCCTGTCTTATCAGGCAAATCCCTTTCATTTTAAGCTTATATTCTAACTGCATATAGATACGGGCATATGGCAAACTGTGAAGCTTCTGGTTGGTTTTCCTCCCCAGGTTTCTCTCTTTACGAATCCCCTTTATATCTCCAATTACAACCGTATGAATATCATTCTTTACACAATAGTTCGTGATATATCGTGTCATCTTATGAATATAATCTTTGATACAGTCATTTTTCTTTCGATAGAGTTTCTGCAGATGCTTAGATGTTTTCAGATCCTCCATTTCCCTTGCAGCCTGGATCCTGCCCCATTGTGACTGGACTCTCGCGATTTCCTTGTTATAGAAATAAGAAAGAGAAAGATATTCCCTTCCAATAATAAAAGTTTTCCCTACATTATCATAACAAGTCATAAGATTATGCAAGCCCAGATCAATCGACAGATAATGTCCATTGTCCTCTTCTGGCAAAACATCTTCCACCTCATAAATAACAAGGATCCTGCTGGTTCCGTCATTTGCCGGAGGATATATTTTTATCTGTTTTATGATATCCATGTTTGAAAAAACAGGATTTTTCAAATAAAGGTATGCAGCACGAATATCATACGTATGAGCCATATATTCCTTCAGCTTTTTGGGTAAAGAAAGTCTTACATTATAAGAGCCGTTTTCATGTTGAATACCATTTTGCATATACGTAATCGGCATTTTATCTTTCTTATATCTTGGTGTTCCCGGATTCTCGATACCTCCACTTTCTTTTAACCGGTAAAAAGATTTCCATGACTTGTCCAAAAGCTTGCAGATTTCCTGTGCAGTCTGTGACGGGAGTGATTTGAACCACAGATCATCTTTATGCTTGGACTTCTGATAATACCAGTCAGGATATTTCTCCAATCCCAGATTTTTGTAGTTGGTTCTTTCATAATTGCAAACATTCCAAAGCTTGTAAGCCGCATAACACATGTGTCCTACAATATTTGCATCATTTTTATTTAATACAATGGTTGTTTCATGTGTTAACAGCATATTTTCCCTCCTTCTAGTAAGATTTGCTCTGATGCTCGATATAGCGTCGGATATTTTCTTCCGACACCGAACCGATTGTTTCTACATAATATGAGTGATTCCAAAGCTGACCTTTCCAAAGTTTCTGGCGGATCGCCGGATATTTTTCAAAGAGTTTTCTTCCGGTAATTCCTTTTAAATACTTTACAATATCTGTCACTGACAGTTTCGGCGGTGCAGACACAAAGCAATGGATATGATCACCTTCACCAACTTCAAAAAGATGAACCGTAAAACCTTTATCGGATGCTATCTTCTGAACCAGTTCTTTCAGATAAATCTCAATCTCTGCTGATAAAATTTTCCTGCGATATTTCACAGACCACACCACATGGTAATTAATATTATATACACAAGTTCTCGAATATATTAAATTATCTTTCATACACATAGTATACTATTAGATGGAAAGAAATGCAAGGAAAATCGAACATATTTTCGATTTTACTTGCATTTCAGACGCTTTCATCTCGGCAATTGAATAACCGAGGATTCTCGCTTATTATCCTAAAACATAATTGATTAAAACAAAACCCCCCGGGGCGTAGCTTCTACACTGCGTTCCGGGGGGTTATCGTCTTTACTTATCAATATTTACTTGGACTTAACTTCCTTCCATGCCTCATTATAAAGCTCATCCACATCATCGCCCAGGTACTTTAATACCTCGGCATTCTTGATGGAGTCGATGTCCGGGAAAACTGCCTTGTTGTTCTGCATGTCCTCATCTAACAGCTCAAATGTGCCCTTGTTCGGGGTGGAGTAGGTGATGTACTCAAAGTTCTTCTTTGCGATGTCCGGTCTGCACAGGAAGTTGATCCACTTCTCAGCATTCTCTTTGTTTTTCGCATTTTTCGGGATGACCCAGCAGTCGATGAACAGGTCGGTGCCCTCTTCTGGGATCACATATTCCAGGTTGTCGGTGCCGTCCTCGCCCTGAATGTAGAGCATCTCGCCGGAGTAGATGATGCCGACAGCGGCCTCGCCGCCGATCATCTTGTCACGAACCTGGTCTACCACATAAGCCTGGACCAGTGGCTTCTGGTCGATCAGATCCTGCTTGGCCTTGTTGATCTCATCCGGGTTGGTGCTGTTTAAGGAGTAGCCGTTTTTCTTTAGACCGGTCATGAAGGCGCTGCGGATGCTGTCCTGCATGAGGATCTCGCCGCTTAAGCGCTCATCCCACAGGTCTGCCCATTTGGTCGGTGCCGGAACGCCAAGCTCCTGCAGGCGCTCCTTATTGTAGAGGATGCCGATGGTGCCCCAGGTGTACGGAACGGCGTATTTGTTTTCCGGATCGAAGGATTTTGACAGCTCCATGTAAAGGGGATCAATCTGGTCAATGTTTGGTACATTATCAAAGTTGATCTCAGCCAGAAGGTCGTGCTCGCGCATTTTCTGGATCATGAAATCAGACGGACATACCGCATCGTAGGCAATGCCGCCGGCCTCGATGACCGGATACATCTCCTCGTTGGTCTCGAACAGGTCATAGACAACCTTGATTCCGGTTTCTTCCTCGAATTCATCAATGACGGTTTCATCAATGTACTCGCCCCAGTTGTAAACATAGAGCTCTCCGGCGTCACCGGATGCGGCGGAATCACCGGAATTACCGGAAGCAGAGCTGTCAGACGCAGAAGCGCCGCAGCCGGTTACAGCAAGTGCCGCTGCGGACAGTGCCGCAGCAGATACGATCCATCTTTTTTTCATTTTCTCAATCTCCTCTTGTATTGTGTAATATGTCTGAATTTTATTTAGTTTGCTTTGACTTCTTTCCAGAGCTCATTGTAAACCTGTCTCTTATACACATCTGACGCTGCCGACGATA
>OJRO01002030.1_pt1 | contig 11858 bp, 13 predicted proteins | sample 1599221 | NCBI WGS metagenome assembly OJRO01 (sample SAMN03922449, study PRJEB24848) | human gut metagenome | isolation source: stool sample | host: Homo sapiens | place: Germany | collected 2009-11
TAAGAATCCATGATGTTAATTAATAGACACTAGTGAAATTTTGCCGAGTTGGGTATACGAACGAACATTGAAAAATGACATGCTGATGTAACGCACTCTTAGTAACAAAATGTTGCGAAAGGGTGCGTTTTTCTGTGAAGGTATTTTTATAAATGGTAAGGGTATTTTATAAAAGTCAGTATTACAAGCGGTATTTCAGACATAAAAAATGGTCTCTAAAAAGCGGTAATCCATTTACAGATTTTCTTCGTTATACTGATAATTTTAAGAGATGCATTTCTGTATAATGATGAAATCGTTGTACTCAGACCAAAGTGTCGGACAAAGTCTTTAGCCTTTTCTGGAAAACTATACAGTATCTGCATTTCTGCTAATGGAGAATTATAGCTGCTCCACAGAACTTATGTTTTTATAGGTGCTAGAAAACCTAATAGTATCTGATTTTATGTAAGAAGCATCCGACCCTGCATTTATTATTTCAGTACGAGGTTTTATATTAAATTTCTTCATATTGTGGTGGTATGAGGTGAAAAGATATGAATGAAAAATCTGACATTCAAAAGCACAGCAACAATAGTCGCAAAAGAAGGCAGCTCAATGGGAGCCGATGCGCAGAAGATAACCACAGATGTGACAGGAAATGATACAGCAGGAATGTCTGTTGATGAACATTCTAATACACTAAAGACGTTGGATGAGGTATTTGAAGGAAATAGGTTAGATTATGACAATACTGCATTTAAAATAAGAAGTGGAGTTGATGGAGTCTCAAAATCTGTAGGTAATGCTGATATAGTATATGGCAAAATAACATATATATTAGATGACGTAGATGGAGATATTTTGGGAATATATGATGCTAAAACAGGAGTACTAACCCAGCAATTTGTATATGATTCAGATTTGGGTTGGTTATTAAAATGAATTGAGGAGAATTGAGGATGGCGATATGTATTGTGAATATGGTGGCTTAAAATACAAAATTAAAAAGAAAAATAATAAATACATAATTACATCAAGAGTAAGAAAGGAGGGATTTACAAATTATATTGATGTACTAGGAAATAAGCACTCTGAGTTATATATGAAAATTGTTAAGGCAAACGAGGTAGATATAATATACAATGAAGATGTATTTATAAAATATAAAGATAAATATTTTCAATTATTTGCAGATAAAGTATCTAGAAATGCAGTGCTTGCTGATTCATATATGATATGGACCAATTCAGAGCAATTGGCACAGGAATATATTTTTGAAAAGAAAGAGCAATTCGTATTTATTAAGTATATAACAAGAAAAGAAATTGGAGCTGTAAAAATAGTGAAAACTCCAGTATTGGATTTTAAAGATATTGAGCAATCGGAAGAGATAATAGAGGGAGATGCTTTAGATAGTTGGCTTTCTGAATTAATTTAAATTTATGTATCCGCATAATTAGTCAGTGTATCAGCGGGATTCCAAGATCTAAAAAGGTTTTGAAATCCTATTGTGTCTTACCGGAAATCAGCCTAAAAGTTCATCCAAAAGTTAATAGAGTTAGGAATTGGCGAAGATGTTGCAGAAGACTTGCTCAAGGATTATTTGAATTGGAAAGAAAGACCGGAAATTATAGGAGAAAACAATATTTCAGATGGTGTTGAAATTGCGGGAAATAATGTAACATCTAAATATGGATATTATGGAAAGGCTGCGGCATGGGATGTTGGTGATGTTCATATGAAAGGTGGAGCAGGGCAGATGAATACAATTTATAGTTGGGGAACTTTGAAAGATACAGGAATAATTTCGGATTTAGGTACAGCAGTAATTAATTAGTGGAAAGGAAAATAATGAGTAATATATTAAATGAAGAGATTAAAAAAAATTTATATGGAATTGTTCAAGAAAATATAGACGATTATGAATATTTCCATTTTGGAGAATTTGTCGAAAAGCCAAATCAGTGTGGGTGCTTTGAACGGAATGAAAATTGGTACACATACGTAATAGACGAAAAGAATTTTTGCACATTTGGAGGACCATACAGTAGAAACGGAATAATATGTGCTTGTACAATGATATTACCAATTACAATGGTAAAAGAACAGTACAATTTTACTGAAGAGGAATTTAATATTTATTTGCATAATCATTTTCATTCATTAGAAGAAATAGATAAAAATGTAAATTCCAACAAGGCATGATAAAAAGTCAGAGAGACATTTCGAGTGAGGGAGATTTTTGGTATGCGTTTTTAGATAAATATTTACAAACACGCGGTTGGTTATAATTTTAATTATGTCTTCACATAAGAACACCTGCCACCTAAACAATTAATCACGTAATCACGATCTTTAAATTAATCGGAATGGCTCTCACTGAAGGTGATGAAATACATGGAGATTAGTTAAAAGAACATATGGCGAAATTTGCATCTTGGTGAAGTATATATAACAATCCTGTCAGCCATCCACAGCGCGAAATCTGACATTCAAAAGCACAGCAACAATAGTCGCCAAAGAAGGCATCTCAATGGGAGCCGGAGCCGGTGCGCAGAAGATAACCACAGATGTGACAGGAAATGATACAGCAGGAATGGTTGCCGGTATGGTTGCAAGTGGAGTAACTGCAAAGGGGCTGAATGGAATTGAAGCAGAGGCGAACAAGCTGGCGAAAGCCCCAAAAGGGATTGATGGAGTAACCGAGGGAACCGGAAATGTAGCGGAAGATGTTGGGAAGGTTGTTGAGTGGTAAGGCTATAGGTACTGATGAATTAGTTGTAAGAGATACTAAATTTTTAGATGCAGATGAAAATATTGATTGGGAAAAGTGGGCACCAAATGGTGGGCGAGTACCAGGAACAATCAAGGAAAATCAAACTATTCCTGCAGGAACTATTATTGACAGATATGGAAGTCAATGGGGAAAATATACATCACCAGCAGGAGTACCATATGAACAAAGGGCACTTCCATATATTGAGAACCCAAATGCATATCATAAATATGAAGTATTAAAACCAATTGATAACGTTACAATATCTGAGATTGCACCTGCATTTGAACAAGTTGGGGGTGGAATACAGTATGAATTACCCAATAATATTAAAAAATTAAAAGAATTAGACTATATAAAGGAGATTAAATAAATGACTAGAGAGGTATTAGAAAAAAAATTAAAAATAGCTGGAATTCCAGATTATATTTATAATCTGACAGGACAAGGAAAAAATGATGAATGTTTATGCTTGGAAAAAATTCAGGATAAGTGGTCGGTTTATTATTTAGAAAGAGGTATTAAGACAACAAATGAAATTTTTGACTCTGAAAATGATGCGTGTCAATTTTTGTATGACCAATTAATGAATTAAAAAACATATTATTAGGGTTATACTCTGGAACTCCCAACAACCTATAGCCTCTGCATGTCTATTAATTAACCATCATAGCTGTTGCGAAGCAATTAAGAATCCATGATGTTAATTAATAGACACTAGCGAAATTTTGCCGAGCTGGGTATACGAACAAATATTGCAAAATGAATATGCTGATGTAACGCACTCCTAGCAACAGAATATTGCGAAAGCTTTGAAGCAAAAGAAAAAAACAATCCTCAGGGCACAAACAGCTCTGAGGGATTTTTTTCGCAAAAAATGAAAAAAGTAGAGAAATTTTTCCGGTGTGACTGCTGTGTGACCACCATAGTGTATACTGTAATGTAGAAAGAAATAACAAAGAAAACGATATTAAATCGGGAATAAAATGTGAGGTGAAGAGTGATTAATGAGAAAACTGAATTTTTACCACTGGGAAGTATCGTGGTTGTAAAGGGATATTAATTCCTGTTGACAATATTAAATTAAATAAATAGGGAAATTAATGTGTATGAATAATATTACAAAAAATAGATTGATTCAGGTTGGAAAGAACAACGAAAAATTAATACTGATTTGATCCGAAAGAAATATGATGAAATTGGATTAGAATATCCAGAAGTTGTAGATAAATTCTTAAAAGAATATGGCATGTTAAATATAAATCCTAGAGATAAGTGCTATTTTGATGTTTCGTTTAATGCAATCAAAGCAATTGGATGTAATCTTGATGGTTCATATTTTAAAGAGTGTTTAGCTGAATATGATATAAATGAAACAGTATATCCAATTGGAGAAGCTTGTAGAAAGAATTTATTAGTACTAATGACATTAACAGAATCGTTTTATTGTTTTACAGATGGGCTATTATTATTTTTGGGTGGTTCAGTTGATGAAATGCTTGATTGTATAGTAGGAGAATGTAGAAAGCCAATAGAAATTGAATAGGTGATAATTGATGAAGACAAGATTCCAAAAGATATGTCAAAGCGGATGTGTATGCAGTTTGAAGTATCTAGAATTGATATTTGGTAATATCAAATGCAATTTGATAATGAAATTATTGAGGCTGCAGAACATGAAGGAAAAGTATAGAGATTTCCATTTTGGAGAATTTATCGAAAAGCCAAATCAGTGTGGATATTTTGAACAAAATGGAAATTGGTATACATACGTAATAGATGAAAGAAATTTTTGTATATTTACAGGACCATTTAATGGGAGCGCAATAATATATGCGTTTTCTATAGAAGCTGGAAATGGAAGATTATGGGAAAGCGAAAAATATAAGTTTTGATAAAAATACAGGAGAAATACAAGGGATGATGATTACAAAATAAAATTGATGAATAAGTAATGCCTGCTGATTAAGAAGATATCTGTAATTTCTAAATTTTATGTTTGCATCGCTTATACCATAATCAGAACAAATGCACAGTGGTATATTATTTTTTTAATATTTAGAGTGACAAAACAATATATTTATAATAAAATGATATTGTTAAATTATTAATAAAAAGCATACTAAAGAGAGGAGAAAGTTATGCAGGACATTAGTATCATTGGAATTATTGTTACAGTTGTTGTTCTTGTTATCCTGTTGTTTATGGCAATCGGATACGTGAAGGCACCGCCTGATATGGCGTATATCATTTCAGGTGTGAAGAAAAAGTCAAAGGTAGTTATCGGAAAGGCGAGCATACGTATTCCGTTTTTTGAGCGTCTTGATAAGCTGAATCTCAGACTGATACCTATCGATGTAAAGACGAGCAATGCAGTACCGACAGCAGATTATATCAATATCAACGTCGATGCTACGGTAAACGTAAAGATCAGTAATAATCCTGAAAAGCTACGCCTTGCGGCTGAGAATTTCCTTAACAAAAACACAGAGTATATTGCTGGTGTTGCCAGAGAGGTTCTCGAGGGTAATGTACGTGAGATTGTTGGAAAAATGAAGCTTGAAGAGATGGTCTCAGACCGTCAGAAGTTTGCCAATCTGGTAAAAGAGAATGCAGAGCCTGATCTTGCGGCAATGGGACTTGATATCATCAGCTTTAATGTGCAGAATTTTGTGGATGGCAACGAGGTAATAGAGAATCCTGGTATCGACAATATCGTAAAGATTAAAAAGGCCGCCGCCATCGCAAGGGCAGAGAGTGAGAGAGACATCAAGGTAGCTCAGGCTTCGGCTGACAAAGAGTCAAATGATGCAGCGGTTGCAGCACAGACAGAGATTGCCAAGAAACAGAATGAGCTCGCTATCAAGAAATCAGAACTTCAGATGGAGGCTGATACAAAGAAGGCTATGGCGGATGCGGCTTACGATATTCAGAAGGAGGAGCAGCGTAAGACCATTGAGGTTGCCACAGCAAACGCTGATATTGCAAAGCAGGAGCGAGAGATTGAGTTAAAGCAGAAAGAGGTTGCAGTAACAGAGCAGTCTCTTGAGGCAGAGGTCAAGAAAAAGGCTGAAGCCAATAAATACGCGGCACAGCAGCAAGCAGAGGCACAGCTCTACCAGCGTCAGAAGGAAGCTGAGGCAAGACAGTTCGAGGCACAGCGTCAGGCGGAGGCACAGAAAGCAGAGGCAGAAGCCATGAGATATGCCAAGGAGCAGGAAGCTGCCGGTATCCGTGCAGTCGGAGAGGCAGAAGCATCAGCTATCCAGGCAAAGGGTATTGCAGAGGCTGAGGCTATGGAGAAAAAGGCAGAGGCATATGCCAAGTACAATAAGGCAGCCGTTGCAGAGATGATGATTAAGGTGCTGCCTGATATCGCAGCCAAGGTTGCAGAGCCACTTGGACAAATCGACAAGATTACTATTATCGGTGGCGGTGATGGCGAAAATGGTGTAGGCAAGGTTGCCGGAAATGTACCGGTTGTAATGGCAAAGGTATTTGAGAGTATGAAAGAGGCAACAGGTATTGATTTATCTGAGATTATCAACGCTGATTCATATGACGCAAAGGTAAATCGCAACGTAAATGTAACCGGACTTGATGGAGTAAATCTCGTTGTAAATGCGGATACGGACAAAAACGGTGAAAAGACTGAAAATTAAATAGTGTTATATTAATCCGCTATACGATAGGTGAGTATAGCGGATTTTTAATATTTTCTGAAAAAAGACAAATATTTGAAAATTACAGGATTATATGATATATTTTGTTGCATAAAAGCAGATTGCCTGTACATGGTGACATATATAAATAATGAAGAGGAAAATCTATGAACGATAAAAGAAAGATAATAGCAATATTTATAATTGTTGCGATAGTAGCTGCACTGGCTGCAGTAGCCACATTTTTTGTGATTAAATCAGCAAAAAACGAGGCTAAAGGCTCGTCACAGATGACGGAAACAGCCACAGAGGATAGTTCAGACAAGGACGACCCGCAGCATACAGGAGACAATGCCGGCTCAATGAGTGTGACATCTGATGATGGGGCTTCTGCGGATGAGACACAGATACTGTCTGCAAGCTCTGTTGCGGAAAACAGTAACCTGACCTTCGGAATTGATGTATCTAAATATCAGGGCACTATAAAGTGGGACAAGGTTGCCGCAGGCGGAATTGATTTTGCAATGATACGTGTGGGCTACAGAACCCAGAAAACAGGCGAGATGTGTGTTGATACAAATGCAAGATACAACATGCAGGAGGCGCAGAAAAATGGCATAAAGGTTGGAGTGTATTTCTTCTCATCAGCAGTAAATGAAACAGAAGCCATTGAGGAGGCAGACTGGGTAGCAGACTACATATCAAAATATCAGATTACATATCCGGTGGCATTTGACTGCGAGGGCTTCACTGACTCAGCCAGCAGACAGTATGGCATGTCATCAGAGGCACGCACCAAAGTAGCTGAGGCATTTTTGCAGGAAATATATAATAAAGGATATACACCTATGTTTTACGCTGCAATGAATGAGTTGTCGGCAAACAGCCAGTGGGATACTAAAACGCTTGAGAGCAGGTACAAAATCTGGGTGTCACAATATCCGGATACAGCTTATCCGGAAACACCACAGTCATCTTATGAGGGCACACATGCTATGTGGCAGTATACCAATAAGGGAAAGGTGTCAGGGATTGATAAGCCGGTAGATTTGAATGTGGCATACTTTGGTTTTGATGAGACAGAGTCTGCAAAAAATGGTGATGCGGCTGACAATGCAGCAGCTGATCCGGAAGCAAATATGAAGTTTTCGGATGTAAATGAGACTGTAACTGCCAAGGAGAGCGTTAACCTGAGGGATATTCCAAGTCAGGGCAATGACAGCACAATTAAGGCAACGCTCAATAACGGTGATACGGCAGCAAGAACAGGAGTCAGTGACAGTGGATGGTCACGTATTGAATATAATGGACAGACGTATTATGCCATTTCAAGCTACCTCACAACAGATATGAACTATGTAGTTCCCGGACAGGACGGAAGTGGCAGCGGAGACGGACTGAAGACAAAGTTCAAGGATTGTAATGATACTGTCACTGCAAAGATAGAGGTTAATCTGCGTGCACTTCCAAGTGTCACAAATCCGGATGCTACAGTCATCGCAACTATAAAAAATGGGGAAACAGTCACCAGAACCGGAATCAATGAGGAGTTTGGCTGGTCACGCGTGGAATATAATGGACAGACACTTTACTGTGTGACAAGCTATCTGAGTGTGCAGTGATATAATGAACGCAGTGTTTTGGAGAATAAAGTCAAAAAAATAAAATGTTATTAATCTAAAATCATGCATAAAGTAGAAATAGTGTAAAAATGTCATGGATATAATGATAGAATTGTTTGAGATAGTGCGTTAAAATACAAAATAACGAAATACGTAAGTAAAGGGGCATTTTATGGAATACTCAGCAATTTTTCATGACATGGATAAAAGATTCTGCTATGCGATAGATAAGGATTTGTTTGTGATACGCGTGCAGGTAAAAAAGGATGATATGAAGGAGGTAATCCTTCACTATGAGGACAAGTATATACCTATGGAGCGCAAGGATACGCGAATGACTCTTCCTATGAAGAAGGTAGCAACCTCACAGTTTCACGATTATTATGAAGCTCAGCTTCGGATGAATCTGATATGTCTGAGATACTTTTTTGAATTTACAGACATGCAGGGTGAAAAGGTATATTATGGCAATTATGAGTTCGACAAGGAGTGCATTACAAACAGGGACAGAATGTTTGACTGCCCGCAGAACCTCAGAGAGGAAGAGATGTTTGAGGTGCCACAGTGGGCAGCCAACAAGGTAGTGTATCAGATTTTTCCGTCGCGCTTTGCCGCAACACAGCTGGTGGACAAAGAGCTGTGGTATAAGGCGCCGATTACGCCTATGGATGATTTGCATGGCAATCTAAGGGGAATCATAGAGCATCTGGATTATATTAAAGATCTGGGAATTGATGTGGTGTATCTGACACCAATCTTTAAATCAAATTCATGCCATAAGTATGATACTATTGATTATTATCAGGTTGACCCATCATTTGGCACAACAGAGGATTTAAAGGAGCTTGTAAAAAAATCTCACGAGCGTGGCATGAAGGTAGTGCTGGATGCGGTATACAATCACACAGGAAGAGAATTTTTCGCATTTCAGGATATACTTGAAAAGGGCGAAAAATCAAAATATCTCGACTGGTATTTTATCGACGAGCTGCCGCCTAGGGGTGAATGGGGAGAAATTCCAAACTTCAAATGCTTCGGCTATTACGGTGGAATGCCAAAGCTTAATCTGAAAAATCCTGAGGTTGAAAAATACATCACGGATGTTGCCTGCTACTGGATTAAGGAATGTGATATTGACGGATGGAGACTGGATGTAGGAGACGAAATCAGTCATTTCTTCTGGAAGAATTTCAGAAAGGCAATCAAGGCTGTAAAGAAGGATATGCTGATAATTGGTGAGATATGGCACTACGCAGGCGACTTCCTCGAGGGAGATGAGTGGGATACTGTAATGAACTATCCATTCTACCTGAATCTGATAGACCTGCTTGCAGATGAAAAGATAAATGTCAGTCAGTTTGTACAGAATCTGGGATATCTGAAGGGACGCTTAAACAAAAAGTGCTATCCTCTGATGTGGAACCTGATTGACAGCCATGATACAGCAAGATTTCTACATCTGTGCAACGATAATAAGAAAAAACAGCATCTCGCAGCAGCCTTTCAGCTGTTACTGCCGGGAATGCCTATGGTTTACTATGGCGATGAGTATGCCATGCCGGGAGCAAACGATCCGGACTGCAGACGAGGCATGTACTGGGATGAAGAATATCAGGACAAGGAGATGTATAATTGGTATAAGAAGCTCATGCAGGTTAGAAAAACACATGCATGCATTGTAGAGGGCGAAATGATTGAGACAATCGCAAATGATGATGAGGATACGATTGTTATGATTAGAAAAAATGGCGAGGAGACCATCGCAATGCTTTTCAATTGTGGCAACAGTGCAAAGGAATTTAATGAGTATGCCGAGAAACACAATCTGCTGACAGATAGCGCATTTGACGGAAAAGTAGACGGGCTTGACGCTGCCGTAATTGTGCTTTAAAAATTATATGGATTATCTATAAGAAGTCATGGAGCTTTGCACATCAGGTAAACGGAAAGACGGTAGAAGCGACGAAAAATAGGTAAATCGCAGTAAAATAATTTTATATGAGTTTTTATGGACAGGAAATTGCAGGCAGCTGCTTTTTCCTGTTTTTTTGCATAAAATCAATTCTGTTGAGGTAAAATTGAGATTGACATTGTATTGTATGAGTATAAAATACAAGGAATCAGGTGATGTACAATGAAAAGGCATAAAATATGTAAAATTATTTTGGCTATACTGGCAGTTTTTTTATGTGTGGCTTTTTATGAGTTAATCGGAATCTGCATCACATATAAAAAACAGCCGGCGGTGTCTGATGCTACTATAAAGGAAACACAAAATATTATGAGTGTGGCGGGGAGAGAGAATACGGAAAGAGCAGTAATCATTGAAAAAAATTCGCAGGCTCTTTTAGAAAGAGTTAGATTAATCCAAAATGCAAAGGATGAAATAATCCTTTCTACATTTGCATTTAAATCAGACGAAAGCGGAAAATTGATTTTGGGAGCACTGCATGATGCGGCAGACAGAGGCGTACATGTCCGCATATTGGTAGATGGAATGGAGAGCTGGATTGATATGGAGGGTAATCCATATTTTTATGGATTATCTTCGCATGAGAATGTTGAGATTAAGCTGTACAATAAAGCAAATCCGCTTAAGCCATGGAAGACAATGGGAAGAATGCATGATAAATATCTGATTGCAGATGGTAAAATATATATTCTTGGCGGAAGAAACACATATAATTATTTTTTGGGTGATTTTCCGGGGCATAAAAATTTTGACCGGGATGTGTTAGTTGTCTGCGATGAGCCACAGAAAGATAATTCAGTCAATCAGCTTTGGAATTATTTTGAAACAATATGGGAACAGGAGGACTGTCGGTATTTTCATAACAGTAAAAAATTAGCTGACAGACAATCTGTAAAGAAAGCAGTTTTAGAGCTGCAGGAAGGGTATCAGCAATATTTTGAAGTTAATAAGGAAAAAATTTGTGATACAGATTATGCGGATGAAACCTTTGAAACAGAAAAGATTATATTGTTATCAAACCCAATCCACACCCAAGCTAAGGAACCGGTGGTATGGTATCAGCTGGGAGAATTAATGAAAAATGCAAAGGAACGCGTAAAAATTCATACACCATATATTATTTGCAATGATATGATGTATAATACATGGGAGGAAATTGCACAGAAGGTTCCGGACTTTTCTATTATGACAAATTCTGTTGCAAATAACGGAAATCCATTTGGAGCTGCTGATTATGCCAAAAACAGAAACAGAATTTTAGAAACAGGAATTGATATCTGGGAATATGAAGGCGGTTATTCGTATCATGGAAAAAGTATTCTGATTGACGATGATCTGTCAGTAATAGGTTCATTCAATATGGACATGAGAAGTACTTATCTGGATACAGAGCTGATGCTTGTAATACGCAGTAAAGAGATTAATAAACAGCTGGAGGATGGCATGATGGAGTATGAGAGCGTGTCCAGACAGGTATTAGACGACGGAACATATTATGATCCGTATCATGTAAAGCCGATTGAATTAACAGAAAAACGTAAAAGAAAGGTGTTTCTGGTACAGCATCTGCTTGGATGGGCAAGGGATTTGTTTTGATTAAAGGAGAACATAAAGCGTGTTTAAGATATTAATTGTAGAAGATGATAAGGAATTAAGTCTGTTATTCCAAAAGGTGCTTGAAAAGAGCGGATATCAGGTCAAAAGTGCGTCGGATGGAGCACAGGCACTCAAGGTATTGGACAAAGAGTATATTGATTTGATCATTTCCGATATAATGATGCCGGTTATGGATGGATATGAACCTGTCTCTTATACACATCTGACGCTGCCGACGATACTCCTTG
>OJRO01002034.1_pt1 | contig 11817 bp, 9 predicted proteins | sample 1599221 | NCBI WGS metagenome assembly OJRO01 (sample SAMN03922449, study PRJEB24848) | human gut metagenome | isolation source: stool sample | host: Homo sapiens | place: Germany | collected 2009-11
GTCGGCAGCGTCAGATGTGTATAAGAGACAGCTTTAACTCTTTATCATCAATATGCATCTTATCGTTGCGGCGCTTCGGCTTAAAGCGGATTTCCGCAACCGGATACTCCCGCACCTCTTTTTCGTCATTGCCGGTTGTCACAACCACCTTGACGCGCTGGCGCAGTACGCTCACGCTTAATACCTCGCCCTTTAACTTATCCGGTGTCGTCACATAATCGCCGATGCCTGGCAGATGACTGTTCAATTCTTCGTAGGTTTCTTCTTCATTTTTCAGACAGCACATCAGTCTTCCGCATACGCCCGATATTTTGGTCGGATTTAACGAAAGATTCTGCTCTTTTGCCATTTTAATCGAAACCGGCACAAATTCCGGCATATAAGTCGCACAGCACAGCGGTCTTCCGCACACGCCGATTCCACCCATAATCTTTGCTTCATCGCGCACCCCAATCTGGCGCAGTTCGATTCGGGTCTTAAATACCGATGCCAGATCCTTTACCAGCTCCCTGAAATCAATTCGTCCGTCCGCCGTAAAATAAAACAACACCTTATTGTTATCGAATGTATATTCGACTTTGATCAGTTTCATTTCCAGCTTGTGCTTTGCAATCTTTTCCAGACAAATCTGAAAGGCTTCTTTTTCCTTCCGGCGGTTTCTTGCTTCCCGCTCATCATCCTCCGGCGTTGCAATCCGGATGACTGCCTTTAACGGCTGAATTACCTTTTTATCTTCAACTTCCCGGATTCCTAAAACAACATGTCCGTACTCCACGCCACGCGCGGTTTCCACGATAACATGCTGTCCGGTTTCAATGTCTTCATACTTTCCCGGTGCAAAAAAATAAATTTTTCCTGCCTGACGGAACCGGACTCCAATAACCTTTGTCACGAGTTTTCCTCCATTTTATTCCTTTTCATTCTGTTCTAACTCCACTGCCGCCTGCAAATGCAGGACTGCCGTTTTTACCTACATCGCCTCTTTAATTGCCATAATCAGCAGTTCAATAACAAGGTCAAAATTAACATTTGCCTTTAACCGCAGCTTCACCTTGTCAATGGATTTTAAAATGTCTTCCAGCCCCTCATAAGAACAGTTCTTTGCCTGCTCTGCAAGCAATGACATTTCATCTTTAAAAATCAGGGCGTTGGAATCCTTTGTGCTTTTAAAGACTAAAACATCCCGGTACCACATTGCCATTAAATCTAAATAATCATCAATCGTGAGTTTATAATTGGCGATATTTTTGACTTCCGCCATAATTTCCGCTGTTGTCATCTCTTTGGCATAGCGGATAACGTGCATCACTTCTTCTTTTAACTGTGCAAATTCTTTTGATGTTGCAATCGTTACGGCACGGCCGATTTTTCCCTGTGCAAATGCAGTTGCAAAACGGCACTCATAGTCCGTTAAATCATACTTTTCCTGTAAATACTGTGTTACCAGTGTATCCCGCAGCGGTCTGAAATCCAGTCTGACACATCTTGATAAAATGGTCTGTAAAAATGTATCCGCATTGGTTGTCAGCAAAATAATAATGCCGTATGCCGGCGGTTCTTCAATCGTCTTTAACAGGGCATTCTGCGCCTGCTGTGTCAGCTTCTCCGCCTCGTCAATAATATAAATCTTATACCGGCTGCTGTATGGCTTAATCTGCATATCGCCGATAACCTGTTCTCTTACATCATCGACACCGATACTGCCCGGTTTTTCATGATGCACCCAGATAATATCCGGCTGATTGCCCGATTCACTCTGGATACAGGAATGACACGTACCGCAGGGTTCCTGTCCGTGCCGTTCACATTGCAGTGTTTCGGCAAAAATGCCCGCCGTCATCTTTTTCCCCGAACCCATCGGTCCGTTAAAAATATAGGCATGTGAAACCTTATTGAGTCTTATTGCATTCTGTAAATGTTCCTTTATCTGTTCGTGTCCGTAAATATCTGCAAACTTACTCATGATTTGTCCTTTCTGTTTTCCGTTCCAATTTCCAGATTGTATCACGTTGAAATATCCAAAAGCAGACCACGGATATCATCAATCTTACTGATAATGGCAAGGTGGTCTTTTTCGTCCTTGACCAGCTCGCCCGCAAGGTCATCGAGATTCTTATCCACCAGTCTTACAATACCGTAAACTCTGTGGCGCCCGCGTCTGTCGAGGAAATTCTCACGCGAAAATTCATGGGAACGGCTCACCACTTCATTTAAAAATCCCTTAACCAGTTCCCTGTACTTTTTCATATCTTTAATATCCATGTGTTTGGAAATCTTATCGCCCTGTGCAGTGATTTCCTCCATCATGGAATTTAATTTTTCCTGAAGATCCTTTTCCTCAATATTGCGGATCAGCGTAAATTTAAAGCTGTCATCTCCACTGTCCACGCTCTTTGTCGGTTCTTCTACCTGTTGTATCTTTGATACGTCATTTACCTTAATATCCACAAAAATACCCCCATTTTGGCACTATATAAGCATTATAGCATACTTTACCGCATAAACCAATAAATCTTTACCTAAGTTTCCACAGTTTCATCCATATATCATTTACATATACAGTAAACATTTTTAATTGCGGCTTTTTTGTTCACCAATATTCCTTAAAATCTCCTGCTTAATTGCCGCTACACTGTCTTCTAACCCGTCATTGTTTGAAAAATGCTTTGTAATCCCGGATTTTTTTAAATTTTCTTCGGAAAAATCCTGCTCATCTGCCAAAAACCTACGGCACAGTTCCGCATACTTTGGCTTTTCCTGTTCTTCTTCCCTGTGAATAGCGCGCAGAAGCCGGATTTTATCCTCTACTTCTATATATATCGGCAAAAGATGTTCTTTTCCGTAATATTTGCAAAATCCGTCATACGCTTCAAGCGTTCCGATAACAATATAGCGGTTCTTTCCGCCTAACTGTATCTGCCCGTCATTGACCGTAAAATATTTCCACACGCCGATAACCGTATCATAACAGCGCATTTCGATGATTTTTCCTTCTTTTTCAAGCCGCGCGGCTTCATCATCATTTACAAAATGATACTCAACGCCCTCCGCTTCTCCCGCCCGCATCGGCCTTGTCGTATACATGGTAATTCTCTTTAAATGAAGCTGCTCATCGTGTGCAAGCTGTTCGTAAATGTGGTCTTTTCCCGTTGCACTTTTTCCCATTAAAAATATGATTTCAGGCATGAAACATATACTCCTTTTTCACTTTTTTCAATACCGATAACTTCCAGATTTTTCTGGATTCCTTCACGGATAATCTCTGCAATTTCTCCTGTATAAACCTCTCCCGCCTGAATAAGCGGTATACCCGGCGGATAAAAGCACACGCCTGCCGCCGCAGTTCTTCCCACGCATAAACCCAGTTCTACCGGCTCGGCGTCCCCATTCTGCGCATCATACGGATTACATTTCACCTCCGGAAAACATTCCATAAAAGCGGTTATTTTTTCTACGTTTTCAAGTTCTGTTGGCAATTCATTCCTTTGTTTTATGTCCTGTTCCGTCTGTAGTTGTGATTTCTGTCCTCTTCTGATTTTCGTCTGCATTTCATCATCTATCTGTCTGAGCGCTTCAAAAAAACGCTCATAATATTCATCGGTATCCCCGATACTGGTCATCGCAATGACATATTGCAAAGAAGCCATTTCAAGCTGGATATGATATTTATTTAACAATTCCTGATACAATTTTTTTCCGTCCCGTACAAGCAGTACAATCTTTGAAATGTCATCGGTCGGAAACAGTCGGATATTCGTAAGTGTTTCTAACTTTTTCCGCAATGCCAGAAGCCGTGTCACATACGCATTAAAAAGAGGTTTTCCTTTCGTTTCAAGCACTGTCATACAACGGTCAATGCCACCCATTAACACATAGGACGGACTGGTAGTCTGATACATATCCCAATACCGCCGCACCCGCTCTTTATCAATATTTCCCTGCAAATGCAGTAACGCCGTCTGTGTCAGTGACGGCAGTGTTTTATGAATACTCTGGATTACCGCATCGGCACCGCAGAATACCGCCGATTCCGGAAAAGCTTCATGAAATGCAAAATGCGCGCCGTGCGCTTCATCTACAATCAATATCTTACCATACCGGTGTACGATTTCCGCAATTTTTTTTACATCCGATACAATTCCCTCATACGTCGGCGAAGTAATAATAACCGCACGGATATTTTCATGCTGTTTGAATGCCTGTTCAACCTGACTTGGTGATACCGCACCGTAAATGCCGCTTGTGACTTCCTTGGGATACAGATACACCGGATTTAATTCATTTAAGTAAATGGCATTATACACGGCACGGTGACAGTTTCTTGCGACCAGCACCGTATCATTTTTTTTTGTTGCACCGCAGATTGCCGCCAACAGCCCCGCACTGCTTCCGTTTATCAGCCACAGACTTTCCTCTGCACCGAATAATTTTGCCGTCCGCTCAAAGGCTTCTTTTAAAATGTCCTCTGCATGATGCATATTGTCAAATCCGTCAATTTCCGTAATGTCAATCGCATAGGGGTTTGGCATGACAAACTCCTGTGTATTTCTTTTTGCTCCCGGCATATGTAACGGCACATAATCTGCACCGCAGTATTCCTCCAGCCGCTCTAATAAATCTTTTTTCATTCTTTCTCCGTTTCATGCAAAAAAGCTGCTTAAACCTGCAAAAAGCCAGATTTCTATTTTTTCTGACCTTGTCCGGTTTAGACAGCTCCTTTGCTTTTATATTCTGACCCGACATTTCTGTCAAAGTCTGCTTTTAAATCTGTTATTTTGTCACAATTAATTTCATTTCAGCCGTTGCTGTGCTTCCGATTGCATCTGTTACCTGATACTTCATCGTATATTCGCCTACCGCATCGGTTGTATATCGTCCGCTAACTGCGATTTTATCTGTAATATCATTGCCACAGGTATCTTTTGCCGTCACACCTTTTAAGAAATCAACGGTATCTCCCACCTTTACGGTAATATCCTGTACTCCTGAAAGTGTCGCACTCTCCTTATGCCATGGATTTGTTTCATCCGGGTCTGTCGGGTCCCAGCCTGCATTTGGGCTGTCTAACGGAATTTTAATAGATTCCGGCTTGCCAAGCGGTCCCGGATTCGCAGCATCATCATAAATATCAACCGTTGTTCCCTGCGGACAGTTTTCATACAGCCACAATACATCACGGACGCACATTCTGACACAGCCCAGTGATGCAAATGTACCCAGCTTATTATATTCTTCTGTTTCAAGTGTATTATTGGCTGCCTTTAAATACGGTACGGAATGGAACAGATATCCGCCGCTGATACGGTACGCATAATGTCCATAGGTATTGTCCACCATTAAACGCCATACATACATATCCGATGTTTTATAATTTTCACCGGTAATCGTTTCTTCTCCTGCTCTGCCGCAGGATGCCGCAAATGCTTTTACCGGAATTGAATACGAACCGCTCTCATCAATCCCGTAGACCGTTACACAGTTTGCCGCTCTGTTGACTTTAATGTGATACGGATATGCCACTCCGGCCGGTACGGTATAAGAAACTTCCTTCTGCTGTTCCGGCTCTTTTAAATCTATCCATGTCACTTCTTTGGTCTGCTGTTCGCCGTTATTCTTATTGCTGCCGTCACCCTGTGCATTATTATCCGCACCCGGTGAAGCCTTATTTTCTTTACTTTCATTACCCTGCGTAATGCCTAACTTACTGCCAAGCGGTGTGAACCGGATACATACAAATGCACCGGCGCCCAGCACTGCAAGAATCAGTACAATATAGATTATCAGTGCTTTCCAATTGCGCTGAAACCAGTTTTTCCGTCTTCTTAAATATTTATAATTAATGTTTCCTTTACTCATTTTATCCTCCGTTTCGGACAGTCCCCGAAAATTCTTCTAAAAACATTTCCGCTCAAAATGCTTCAACTCACGCTGTTTTTGCAAATTGCACATTTTTCTTATAAATTTAAAATGTTTTTGTATCCATTCCTGTGCATGTTCTCAAAATACTTTATTTTTTCAATCCATTTCAGCACATACATTTACTATGATAACACATCGGTATAATAATTCAACCTGTATTTATATTTTCCGGGACTTTTACCTTCTATTCCCGACAAAACACCATTTTTTCCCCCTTTTGACAAAGGTCCAAAATTATACAGTGTCTTTCTTCTCCCATTATATTTAGGATTATCTCTTTTTATGTTCTATAAATCTGCAATCAAAAAAAACTCAACCTTTCAAAAAGATTGAGTTTCCTAACTTAGTGCCTAGAACCGGAATCGAACCAGTGACACGAGGATTTTCAGTCCTCTGCTCTACCGACTGAGCTATCTAGGCAGAAATCTAAGATTTCTTATCTTTTATTATCACTGTGCCGCCTTTACACGACAAGCACAGTGATAATTATACAATAATATTTTTTTTCAGTCAATCCCCAAAATTTATTTTTTATGCTTCTTTTTATCCTGCAGGGATTCCTGTTCCTTTACATAAGCTTCATACAAATCGGGGCGGTACTTCTTTGTCCGCTCAACAGACTTTTCAAGACGCCATGCGTCTACATTGCCGTGGTGTCCCGATAAAAGAATGTCGGGTACTCGCATTCCTTCAAATTCCACCGGACGGGTATACTGCGGATATTCAAGCAGTCCGTTTTCAAAGCTTTCGGTTTCTGCCGATTCTTTGTTATTTAAAACACCCGGCACCAGTCTGGACACCGCATCAATCACAACCATTGCCGGCAGTTCTCCGCCTGTCAGCACATAATCTCCAATGGACACATAATCGGTCACGATCTTTTCCAGCGCACGCTCATCAATGCCCTCATAATGCCCGCACAGAATACACAAATCCTCTTCCTGTGCAAATTCCTGTGCCATCTGCTGTGTAAACGGATACCCCTGCGGTGTCATATACACCACTCTCGGCTTCTTTCCAATCCGCTCTGTCACGCTTTTATACGCGGAGCAGACAGGTCCCGGCTGCATAACCAGTCCGGCACCGCCGCCATACGGATAATCGTCCACCTTCATATATTTATTTTCCGCAAAATCACGGATATTTACCGCATCTACCGATAAAATTCCGTTCTGGATTGCACGTCCTGTAATACTTGTATTCAGTCCGTCCAGAATCATCTGCGGAAACAGGGTCAGTACGTGAAATCTCATTATTTTGCTACCTCTGCGATTGAATTTAACAGGAATGCATAGTAATCATGATGCAGATTCATACCGTTGGTGCTGTAATCCGGATTTAAGTATCCGGCACCGTTTTTATATGCAGAAGCCACATCAATATAGGTGTATCCGGCAGAAGCTGCAAGAACACTTACCGTATCATTTACATCATCAATTGCAGACTGTGTGATTTTATTCGTATCACGTGCTTCAAATCCGCTTGTTACAGGAAGCAGGGATAAAATGTATACCTTTGCGGACGGACAGCTATCCTTTACGGCTCCTGCCAGTGTAATTAAATCTTCTGCTATCGCTTCAGCGCTCTTGCTTCCGAAATTGACATCATTTAAGCCGACCATGATAAATACCTTGGAAGGATTTAACTGTGCCACGCTGTCTACTTCTGCAACTGCCTTTGTCGTTGTCAGGTTATTTCCGGCAACCACATGTGCGCTGTTTAAGAAACCGTATTCCTGAATACCGCCGATAATGGAATCCCCGAACAATACAGCATCACTGTAATAATCCTGTGTTGTAAAATCTGCTTCTCCGGCAGGTCCGTCAATCGCAAGAATACCGCTGTTTGACGGTGCTGCCGTTGTAGCTTCTGTTGCAGGCTGTGTTGTCGGTGCTTCTGTTGCTGCCACTGTCGGTGCCTGTGTTACCGGCTGTGTTTCATTCTGTGTTGTCTGCTGTGCCGTTGTCGGCGGTACTGCCGCCTGCTGCTTATTGTCGGAAGATGATCTTCCCATAAATCGGATAACTGCCACGCAGATAACCAGTGCCACAAGCACACCTGCCGCTCCGAAGCAGTAATTTCTGTATTTATGCCACATTCTCATTTTCCGGTTCAGTTTCACTGAACTTTTTGTATCTTTTCCATTGTTATCCATTTCCTGTTACCAGCCTTTCTAACTATTGTTTTCTACCATTTTACACGTTTTAACACGACTGCCGAAGTCTTTCTAAGACCGATGTCTAACCAGCCGCCGTTTACTGTATACCAAAGCTGTTCCTCACCGAAACCGCCGTCAAATGTCACAAATATCTGTTCCATCTCATCTTTATCCGTAATGCCAAGTTCCCAGACCGGAACCCTGACCCTTCTTTCATCTTCAGAATTATTGACAATGACTACAACTGCATCCTTCTGATTAAATCTGCCATAAGCAATCAGATTATACTCTCCGACAAGCGGTTTATAAGAACCGGTCTTTAAAACTTCCTGTGACTTATGCATGGCAATTGCCGCCTTATGAAATGCAATCAGTTCCCGGTCTTCACTGCCCCACGGATACGTTCTTCTGTTATCCGGGTCTGTCCAGCCGCACACGCCTGCTTCATCACCATAATAAATAGTCGGTGCTCCGGGCCACGTCATCTGAATGATGACAGCTTCCATAAAGACCGCTTTATTGATACCTTCGTTCGCAGCTTCTGCTCCGACAGATGCCGTTCTGCCGACACGGTGGTTCGTTCTGGTCAGAAAACGCGAGTGGTCGTGATTTGAAAGTTCATTCATGGAAATCACAACTGCCTGTCCACCCATACGGGACATATTGTGATGCATCGCCCCGAAAAAATTGCCCGCATTGCCAAGCATATCCTGACGGAACTCATCACTGTGCTTCTGCATACCGGTTAAAAACCACGTCACCGGTTCCATAAACGCATCATAGTTCATAATGGTATCCCATTCATCCCCCTGAAGCCAGTCATAGGAATCGCCGTAATTTTCTGCAAGAATGACAGCTTCCGGATTTGCTTCCTTAACTGCCTTTCTGAACTTTTTCCAAAACTGGTGGTTGTATTCCCGGCTGTTGCCCAGATCTGCCGCAACATCCAGCCGCCAGCCGTCTACGCAGTACGGCTCGGATACCCATTTTTTACCGATACCTAAAATATACTGCTCCAGTGTATCCGCTTCCTCGTAGTTAAGCTTCGGCAGGGTGTCATTGCCCCACCAGCCGTCATACGAGTTGTTATCCGGCCACTGGTTACTGTAGAATTTAAAAAAGGTATGATACGGACTGTTAAAGCTCTCATATGCACCGGATGCATACTGTTCCGGGCTTGTACTGTAAATATGCTCTCTGTCAAGCCATTTATTAAACGAACCGCAGTGGTTAAATACGCCGTCAATAATGACCTTCATGCCTCTTTTGTGAATTTCTTCCACCAGCTTTGCAAAAAATTCATTGCTGGCTTCCAGATTCTTTTTATTCGTTACCCTGTCCATATACCGGGATGCATGTGTATTACACTGATCTCCCTCACTGAGCAGTTTTCCCTCATCCGATACAATCACACCGAAATGCGGGTCTATATAATCGTAGTCCTGTATATCATATTTATGATTGGACGGCGATACAAACAGCGGGTTAAAGTAAATAACCTCTACCCCTAAGTCCTGTAAATAATCCAGCTTGTCCCATACGCCTTTTAAGTCGCCGCCGTAGAAATTACGCACATCCATCTGCGCCGGATACCGGTTCCAGTCGTCCACCTGACAGACATGCTCTCCGATATAGCTGTATTCATCATTTAATACATCATTGCTTTTATCCCCATTGCAGAAGCGGTCTGTAAAAATCTGATACATCACCGCACCCTTTGCCCACTCCGGGGTCTGAAAGCCCGGCATAATCTGAAAATTATAAAAAGGATTTAATTCTTTTGCCGCGCCAATCTGATTATAAAAACAGACATTTTTGCCGGAAACGACTTTAAAATAGTAATAAAGCTTTTCTTCCGCCACTTCCACCGATGCCTCGTAGTAATCAAACAGTGCATTATTGGCAACACGGTACATCTCATACTCCTGATTGTTTACATACAGGTATGCCGTATCCACATTATACCTTCCTGTTCTTAAGCGAAGCTTTACCGTATCCCCCGGCTGCGGTTCTGCCGGTATTCTATATTCTTCTGTAACGTCACTGAATAACGCCCCTGTCTTTAATACCGGACGTGTATTACACATATACATCAGCTTCTGATTGCTGGCTGTCATATTTTCAATGGCTTTTACAATTCTCATGGACAGACTCCTCTTTTTAATTTCACATTCTTTATTATATAACGAAATTCAATAGATTTCAACAACATCATCATTTTGTCCCTGAATCTCCCTATAAGCAGTAAAAAGGACAGCCGGGGAAGGCTGTCCTTTTTGGAGAAGGTATTTCACTTATTATGGGGTGTAGCAAAAAATATATAATGTATTGGGGGGTTTTTACGTTAATTATAGTATCATGAACGCAAAGTGAAGTGTTCACAATCTTGACGAATTTTGTCGATTTTTTTTGTGCATATTTCACAACCGTTTCCCCACCCTTTAAATACAATCTAATTTTCAAACAGCGCCTCAAACTCCTCACGGGTTACTTTTTCTTTTTCCAGAAGCAGCTGTGCGCTCTTTTCAAGCACGTCCATATGCTCCTCAATCATCTTCTTGGCTTTGCCATAGCACTCATCAATGATGTTCTTTACTTCCGTATCAATCTGGGAAGCCACTTCTTCACCATACGGTCTGGTATGTGCCAGATCCCTGCCGATAAAGACTTCATCACTGTCGTTATCATAATTAATCAATCCCAGCTTTGATGAAAAGCCGTATTTTGTAACCATTGACCGGGCAGTTTCCGTGGCCTGTTTAATATCCTGTGATGCTCCGGTGGTAATATCATCAAATACCAGTTCTTCCGCAATACGTCCGCCTAAGCTGACGATAATATTCTGAAGCATTTTTCCGCGTGTGTTAAACATTTCATCTCGTTCCGGCAACGGCATAGTATAACCTGCTGCCCCCATTCCCGTCGGAATAATGGAAATCGTATGCACCGGACCGACATCCGGAAGCAGATGAAATAAAATTGCATGTCCGGATTCGTGGTATGCCGTAATCTTCTTTTCTTTTTCAGAAATAATCTTACTGCGTTTTTCCACACCGATGCCAACCTTTACAAATGCGTAATTCACATCTGCATTGGTAATATATTTTTCTTTTCGCTTGGCTGCGTTAATTGCCGCCTCATTTAACAGATTTTCCAAATCCGCACCGGTAAATCCGGCTGTGGTTCTTGCAAGACTTTCTAAATCCACATCATCACCGAGCGGTTTCTTTGCCGCATGGACATTTAAAATTTCAAGACGTCCCTGTACATCCGGCCGTCCGACAACAACTTTTCTATCAAAACGTCCCGGTCTTAAAATCGCCGGGTCTAAAATATCAATACGGTTTGTTGCCGCCATCACGATAATACCTTCGTTGATACCAAAACCGTCCATCTCAACAAGCATCTGGTTTAACGTCTGCTCACGCTCGTCATGTCCGCCGCCCATACCGGTACCACGGCGTCTTGCCACGGCATCGATTTCATCGATAAATACGATACACGGTGCGTTTTTCTTGGCTTCTTCAAATAAGTCACGCACACGGGAAGCACCGACACCGACAAACATTTCCACGAAATCCGAACCGGAAATGCTAAAGAAAGGCACACCCGCTTCTCCTGCTACTGCCTTTGCAAGCAGTGTCTTACCGGTTCCCGGAGGACCTGTTAAAATCACGCCTTTCGGGATTCTTGCGCCCAGTTCTGTATCTGTCTCTTATACACATCTGACGCTGCCGACG
>OJRO01002035.1_pt1 | contig 11813 bp, 9 predicted proteins | sample 1599221 | NCBI WGS metagenome assembly OJRO01 (sample SAMN03922449, study PRJEB24848) | human gut metagenome | isolation source: stool sample | host: Homo sapiens | place: Germany | collected 2009-11
GCGTGGACCACGCCCATGACCTTTCCGTGACACAGCACCATGATCTTGTCGCACAGGGCCAGCATCACGTCCAGATCCTCGCCCACGAACAGGATGCCAACCCCGTCCTTCTTCTGCTGGTTGAGGATGTTGTAAATGGCGTAGGACGAGTTGATGTCCAGGCCCCGGACGGGATAGGCGGTGACGATGACGTTGGGCCCCGCCTTGATCTCCCGGCCCAGCAGCACCTTCTGCACGTTGCCGCCGGACAGACGGCGCACCGGCGTCTCGGTGGAGGGGGTGACCACCCCCAGCTGCTCGATCACCTGCTGGGCGGCGGCCCGGCCGGCCTTCCGGTCCACGAAGGGGCCCTTGGTCTCTCCGTAGTTTTTCAGGATCATGTTGTCTGTAATGGACATGGAGGGGGCCAGACCCATGCCCAGCCGGTCCTCCGGGATGAAGGACATGGAGATGCCCTTCTCCAGGATTGCCTTGGGGGGCAGGCCCACGATGTTGTCCCCTTTGTGGATCATCAGTCCGGACTGGATGGGCCGCAGTCCGGCGATGGCCTCGCACAGCTCCTTCTGGCCGCAGCCGGCGATGCCTGCCACGCCCAGGATCTCGCCGCCCCGGATATAGAAGCTCACCTTGTCGATGGCTACCGCGCCCTCATCGTTTTTGATGGTCAGGTCCCGGATCTCCAGCAGGGGCCGGGTCTTTTCCACTGCGGGCCGCTCGATGTTCAGGTCGATCTTCCGGCCCACCATCCACTCGGTGAGAGCCTGCTCGTTGGTCTCCGCGGTGTTGACGGTGGTAATATACTCGCCCTTGCGCAGGATGGCCACCCGGTCGGAGATGTCCATCACCTCGTTGAGCTTGTGGGTGATGATGATGATGGAGTGTCCGTCCTCCTTCATCCTCCGCAGCACGGAAAACAGCTTGTCGATCTCCTGAACGGTGAGCACCGCGGTGGGCTCGTCCAGGATGATGACCTTGGCCCCGTAGTACAGCACCTTGATGATCTCCAGGGTCTGCTTCTCCGAAACGGCCATATTGGCCACCTTTTTCCGGGGGTCGATGTCAAAGCCGAACCGCTGGGCCATCTCCCGGATCTCGTCGTAGCGGCCCCGCTTCAGGGCAAAGCCCGGCTTCTCCCGGCCCATCCAGATGTTGTCCGCGGCGGTGAACACGTCCACCAGCTTGAAGTGCTGGTGGACCATGCCGATCCCCAGGGCCTTGGCCTCCTGGGGGGACCGGATGGAGACCGGCGCTCCGTCCACCAGGATCTCGCCGCTGTCCGGCTGGTAGATGCCGGACAGCATATTCATCAGCGTCGTCTTGCCCGAGCCGTTTTCTCCCAGCAGGGCCAGGATCTCCCCCTTCCGCAGGGTGAGATCCACATCTTTATTGGCCACCACACTGCCGAAGGTCTTGGTGATGCCCCGCATCTCAATGGCGTATTCCGCCGCCATGGAACCACGCTCCCTCTCTGGTCATCATTCTAAGAGCAATATTGTAACCAAATATTACTCTTTGTATCGTCTCTCCTCCCCGGGCCGGCGCTTTTCCGGCCCAGGGAGCAAAGGCCAAGACCGGACCGGCCGGTAGGCCGGCCCGGTCTTGCGAGACTGTCGAAAAAGTGGCCGCGCCACTTTTTCGAGATGGATTGCACGAAAGATTCCCCTCGATTTCTTGTGAAATTGTCGGGGAATCTTTCGTGAGAAGTGTCATTTTCGAGGTACACGCCCCCGAAAATGACGGGATCCAATTTTATTCCGTCGCCTCCAGGCGACGGAACTCCTTGCAGGAGGGCTTTTTCATAAGCTACCAAGACCGGACCGGCCGGTAGGCCGGCCCGGTCTTGCGGGTCATTCAGTCAAGCGCTGCCCTGGGATCAGGCGTTCTTCACGCCCTCCACCAGATAGTTCATGCTGCCGGTAATGACGCTGTCCTCCACGGAGGGGCCGCCGGCGGCCACGATCTCAGTGCCGTCGTTGGTCATCAGGGGGGCGTCCACCTTCTCCACGGCGGCCTTGCCGTCGGTGATGGTGATATTCAGCTTCACGCCGGAGAATACATCCCACTCGCCGGAGCCGATCAGGGCCTTGACCTGGTCAATGGCGTCCTGAGTGCCGGCGGCGCAGTTCTCGCTGAGGGGGGACACGTCCACCATGCCCTCGTTCAGGCCGCCGTAGTAAGCAGGGCCCTCCATGGCGGTCACAAACTGATCTGCAGACTCACAGGACATCGCAGTCTCGATGGCATGCTTGTAATACACGTCCCAGTTCCACACGGGAGCAGTCAGGTGAGCCTTGGGAGCGTCAGCGGTCATGTCGGAGTTGTAGCCGCAGCCGAACACACCGGCCTTCTCCGCAGCCAGCTGGGGCTGGGCGGAGTCGCAGTGCTGGGCGATGACGCCGCAGCCGTAGCTGTTGATAAGCTCCTCAGCGAAGGCGTACTCGTTGACCTCGTCGGTCCAGGCGCCCAGCTCCTTGACGTACACGGTGGCGTCGGGGTTGACGGCCTGCACGCCCAGGGTGAAGCCGTTGATGCCGGAGCAGGTCTCAGCGTACTCAGTGTCGTAAGCGGAGACATAGCCGATGTTGTTGTTGCCGGTCTCCAGGCTCTTCAGGCCGGCGGCCAGGCCGGCCAGGTAGCGGGCCTGATAGATGCGGCCGAAGTAGTTGTTGTAGTTGGTCTCATTGCTCTTGAAGCCGGTGGCGTGGGAGAAGATCACGTCGGGGTACTCCTCCGCCTTGACCTCCATCTCGTTCAGGTAACCGAAGGAGATCCCGAAGATGATGTTGCAGCCCTCACCCACCAGGGTGTCCACGGCGGCGCCCACCTGGGTGTCATCCTCGGGGACCTCGTCCACGATGAACAGCTGCTTGTCCACATCCATGCCCAGGGCCTCCATGGCCTTAGTGATACCGGTGTGGTGGGCATAGGTGTAGCCGGCGGTGTCGCTCTTCTTGTTGATGTAGATGGCGCCCACCTTAAAGTCGGACGCGCTCACATTGCTGGCGGAGCCGGCGCTCTGGGAACCGGTGCTGGCAGCGGAACCGGCGCTGCTGGAGTCCCCGCCGCCGCAGGCGGTGAGGCCCAGGGTCATGGCCGCGGCCATGACCAATGCGAGAATCTTTTTCTTCATGCAAAGTTCCTCCTTCTGAATCGTTCGTTTCATCCTTACTTCTATTAAAACCGCCTGGGGCGGTCTTAATCCCTCATCCTGTGGATTCAGTCGTCCGCAAAGGTCACGCCGGTCTCCTCATTCATGGACTGGACGCGGGCCAGAGCCTCGATGCGCAGCCCCTTCGCCCGCAGGCGGTCGCCGCCGGGCTGGAAGGCCTTTTCAATGACGATGCCGGCCCCCACCAGCTCCGCCCCGGCGTCCTTCACCAGCTGGGCCAGCCCCTCCAGGGCCGCGCCGTTGGCCAGGAAGTCATCGATGAGCAGCACCTTGTCCCCGGGGCCCAAAAACTCCTTGGCCACGATGATGTCGTACACCCGGCCATGGGTGAAGGACTCCACCTTAGAGGTGTACACCTCGCCGGCGATGTTCTTGGTCTGGGTCTTTTTGGCGAAGATCACCGGGCAGTGGAAGTACTGGGCCACCACGCAGGCGATCCCGATGCCGGAGGCCTCGATGGTCAGGATCTTGTTGATCTCACAGCCGGCAAACCGCCGCTTGAACTCCTTGCCAATCTCAGCAAACAGCTCCACGTCCATCTGGTGGTTCAAAAAGCTGTCCACCTTCAGCACGTCGGTCCCCTTCACCTTTCCGTCCCTGCGGATCCGCTCTTTCAAAAGCTCCATCGGTCCTCCTCCACCCTTCCTCTTTTCTTATGTGGCCGCCCGTTCCGGGGAGCGCCCGGAAAAGAACGGCGTGGCCCGGAGTGAACGGGCCACGGTCGATGGCGATACAGTGTTATTCTACAAAATATTTTCCCGTTCTGCAATCCCTTTTTCCCGTTCTTATGGGAATTTTTTTGCCGCAGGGCGCCCCGGCCCTCTTTTTCTCCTGTTCTCATGCCGCCGTCCCCTCCATCTGTAAAGTCATTCACTTTACAGGAAGAACAAGGAGCCAGCCGGAGCAGGATGTGCTCCGGCTGGCTCAGCCTGTTGAAAACGCTCAGATCTGCCGTCAGCCCCGGACGGCGCGGGTGCGGGCCTCCTTCCGGTCCTCCATCTTGGAGACGATCAGGGCGCAGGCCGCATCCCCCGTGATGTTGATGGTGGTCCGCCCCATGTCGAAGAGCCGGTCGATGCCCGCCACCAGGGCGATGCCCTCGATGGGGATATTGACGCTCTGAAGCACCATGGTCAGCATGACCATCCCCGCACCGGGAACTCCGGCAGTGCCGATGGAGGCCAGGGTGGCGGTGAGCACGATGGTCACCATGTTGCCCAGCGTCAGGTCCACGCCGAAGCAGCTGGCGATGAACACGGAGCACACGCCCTGGTAGATGGCGGTGCCATCCATGTTGATGGTGGCCCCCAGGGGCAGGACAAAGGAAGACACCTCACGCCGGGCCCCCAGCCGCTCGGTACACTCCATATTGAAGGGCAGCGCCCCCACCGAGGAGGCGGAGGAGAAGGCCATCATCATGGCCGGGGCCATGCCCTTGAAGAACTGGACCGGCGAGATGCCGGCCAGCACCTTGACCGTGGAGGAGTAGACCACTGCAGCATGGATGATGTATCCGCCATAGGCCACCAGAAGCACCGTGAGCAGGCTGCTCAGGATCTTCGGTCCATTCTCCGCCACCACTGGGCAGATCAGGCAGGCCACGCCGATGGGAGACAGGCGGATGATGACGTCCATGATCTTGATGAACACCTCATTGAGGCTGTCGATGATCTGTGCCGTGGCAAGTCCCTTCTCCCCGGCCAGCAGCACGCCGAAACCCAGGAACAGGGAGATCACGATGACCTGGAGCATTGTGGCGCTGGCCAGCGGCTGTACGGCGTTGGAGGGGAAAATGGATACAATGGTGTCCATGAAGGACTGCCCCGCCGGGGCCTCATAGCTCAGCCCGCTGGTCTCCAGCAGGGGAAACCAGTGCATCCCCTTGGCTACGCTGGCCAGGATCAGGGCCAGGATCACCGCAAAGGCGGTGGTACACATATAGTAGACGATGGTTTTCAGTCCGATGGACCCAACCTTGCTGATGTCCTTCATGGAGATCACCCCAGCGGCGATGGAGAACAGCACGATGGGGACCACAACGAACTTCAGCAGATTCAGGAAAATATCTCCCCAGGGCTTGATGTAGGCCTTGGCGAAGTCCTTGCCCTCGATGCCGCCCACGCTGATATTCATCAGTGCCATACCGGCGGCAATTCCCACCAGCAGACCGACAAAGATCCAAAATGCCAGCGGCAGCTTCCTCTTACTTTCCATATCACACACTCCTTTCAAATGCGGAAACGCACGCTATTTTCTACTCACTTGCAAACAACGGCCTTTCCGCTTTTGTTATCAGTATACACATCTCCCAGTATTTTCTCAACTCATAATTTATTATTTCTTATTTTTTATCTTTTTCCACAATTTTTCCCCTGTTTTTTCTACATCCTATGCAGGGTTCTTCTCTTCACAGCCAGGAGCATAGTGCATCTTCCTTTTTCACCTCTTGCAAGCGATGGTCTTCCTCCCATCGAAATTTCCCCGGAAATTTCTTGTACTTCTCGACGTTGTTCGGCTTTTTATATTCCAAAATATGGTAAACTATAGGTATCGGCTCCGATTGCTCGGCACAACAGATACTAAGGAGGTCTTTCTCATGCAGCTGCTTCGGAAAAAGGGGAACTTCGACAGTACCCGGATCCTGTTTCTCCCGGTAGACGCCATCGCTCCCAACCCGGACCAGCCCCGCCGGGTCTTTGCGCAGCAGGAGCTGGACGAGCTGGCCCACTCTATCCAGGCCCTCGGCTTGCTCCAGCCTCTCACCGTCCGGCGCTCCGCCCAGGGCGGCTGGGAGCTGGTGGCCGGGGAGCGCCGGCTCCGGGCCGCCCGGCTGGCCGGTCTTCAGGAGGTCCCCTGCCTCTCCCTCCAGATCGACAGCCAGCGCGCCTCTCTGCTGGCCCTGGTGGAGAACTTACAGCGGAAGGACCTGGACTTTTGGGAGGAGGCTCTGGCTCTGGAGAAGCTGATCTCCACCTATCACCTCTCCCAGGAGGAGGCGGCCAGGCGCATCGGAAAGAGCCAGTCGGCGGTAGCCAACAAGCTCCGTCTGCTGAAGCTGCCCGCCGCGGTCCTGGAGACCCTGCGGGACGGTGGAGCCACAGAGCGCCATGCCCGTGCCCTGCTCCCCCTGGAGGATCCTTCCCTGCAGGCCCGGGCCGCCCAGGCTATCCTGGAAGGCAGGCTTACCGTCGCCCAAACAGAGGCGCTGGTCCAGGAGCTCCTCCACCCCCTGAAAACACCCACCGCCCCCCATCCCCGACGGACCTTTGTGGTCAAGGACGTCCGCCTGTTTCTCAACACCCTGGACCGGGGGATGGCCCTGATGCGCTCCGCCGGGGTGGCCGCCAAATGCCAGCGGGAGGACCATGAGGATGAGATCTGCCTCACCATCCGCATTCCTCGGAGCGTCTCCCACTGATGTTTCACGTGAAACAATTCCATAGATTACTGGGCGGGCCGGGTTGTGGCCCGCCCTTTCTCTGCAGCTGTTTCACGTGAAACATCACTCTTTCCCGATTTCCGGGCGGAGGCACGAAAAAAAGAGGCAAAAGAGTTGCAACGTCTGCGGCAGGTTGATATAATAAAGGTCTAGTATCACACCTCATCCCACTCCGGCGTCTGGATCGTCCTCCGCCGCGGCAGGATCAGGCGGCGAACTGGATTTTCCCTGTTCAGGAGGTATTCTATGGCGAATATCATTGCCGTCGTCAACCAGAAGGGCGGCGTGGGCAAGACCACGACGACGGTGAACATCACAGCCGCCCTCCGCGCCCTGGGAAAGCGTGTGCTTCTGTGCGACTTTGACGCGCAGGCCAACGCCACATCCGGCATGGGAGTGGACAAGAACACCGCCTCCCCCAATGTGTATGATGTGCTCATCAACGGCGCGGAGCCTCAAAAGGCGGTGGTCTCCACAAAGTACGGGGATGTGCTCCCCTCCAACAAGGCCCTGGCCGGAGCCAGCATCGAAATGATCGCCATTCCAGACCGGGAGCACCTGTTGCAGAAGGCCCTGGAGCAGCTGGTGCCCAATTACGACTACATCTTCATCGACTGCCCCCCCTCTCTGGAGATGCTTACCGTCAACGCCCTGTGCGCCGCCGGCTCCCTGCTGGTCCCGGTGCAGTGCGAGTATTACGCCCTGGAGGGCCTCAGCGACCTGCTGGCCACGGTGCGGCTGGTCAAGCGGGGACTCAACCCCAAGCTGTCCATTGAGGGGGTGCTGCTGACCATGTTCGACAGCCGTACCAACCTGTCCCTCCAGGTGGCGGAGGAGGTCAAGCGCCACTTCCCCGGCCAGGTCTATGCCACGGTGATCCCCCGCAACGTCCGCCTGTCCGAAGCCCCCAGCCACGGAATGCCCGTACTGGACTACGACCCCTACTCCCGCGGGGCCGAGGCCTATCGGATGCTGGCCGAGGAGATCTCCGCGCAGCATGAATGAGCCCGGAGGGACGGAGGCGGCGCCCTCCCCTCCCCCTCCTGACTCCACACGTTTGGAAAAGGAGTGTACTATGGCGAAACGAAAAACAGAGATGGGTCTGGGCCGGGGGCTCAATGCCCTGCTGGGCGACCCGGACCTGACCGCCGGGGGCGAGGGCTCCGTCTCCCTCCCCATCTCACAGGTGGAGCCGGGCCTGAACCAGCCCCGTAAGCGCTTTGAGCCGGAGGCCCTGGCCGATCTGGCGGAGTCCATTCGAATCCACGGCATCATCCAGCCCCTCACCGTCCGCCGTCTGGCCTCCGGCTACTACCAGATCGTCGCCGGGGAGCGCCGCTGGCGGGCTGCCAAGCAGGCCGGCCTGGACGAGGTCCCCGCCGTCATCATCGAGGCGGACGACCGCAAGGTCATGGAGCTGGGCCTGATCGAGAACCTCCAACGGGAGGATCTGAACCCCGCCGAGGAGGCCCGGGGCTTCCAGACCCTGATGGAGGAGTACGGCCTCACCCAGGAACAGGTGGCAGATCGGATGGGCAAATCCCGCCCGGCCATCGCCAACACCCTGCGTCTGCTGGCCCTGCCGGAGGATCTGCTCACTTTGGTGGAGGAGGGGACCCTCTCCGCCGGCCATGCCCGGGCCATCTTGGGCGCTCCCACCGCAGAACTCCAGCGGGAGGCCGCCAAGCAGGTGGTATCCCGGGGCCTCTCCGTCCGTCAGACCGAGCAGCTGGTGAAGCTCCTCCAGAAGCAGCCGGAGGAGACGCGGAAGGGCGGCTCCACAGACGAGATCGCCCTCTATCTGGGTGAACTGGAGAAGTCCCTCTCCGGCCAGCTGGGCCGGAAGGTCACCATCTCCCACCACGGAAAGAAGGGCCGGGTCCAGCTGGAATACTATAACAATGAGGATCTGGAAGCCCTGCTGTCTCTGCTGAATACTCTGCACGGAGAGGGGGTAGAACACCTGTGAGCGATCCCAAGCATTCCTCCCCCGCCCCCAAGGGGCAGCCGGAGGAGAAGGCGGCTGAAAAGCCCCCCGCCTATATCCCCCCTCCCACTCAGGAAAAGCGGCAGCGCTCCGTGGTCCACTACATCGCCATCCTCTTTGCCGCCGCCTTTCTGCTGATGCTGATGACCTATCTCATGGACCGGCGGCAGAACGAGGAGGTGGTGGACAGTCTCAACCAGTCGGTGTCCGGTCTGCGGGAGTCCCTCTCCAATATGCAGTCTGTCCAGGACATCTATGAGGAAAATCAGTCTCTGCTTCAGGAGATCGACCGTCTGGAGGACCAGGTGGACGAACTGGAACGCCAGGACAGCGCCCATGCCGCAGAGCTGGAGCAGGCGGAGCAGACCCGTCAGGCCATGGACTGGTTCTGGCAGATCGACGAGGCATACGTCCTGGGCCGCTACTCCCTGTGCCGGGAGCTGATCCAGTCCCTGGAGGACAGCGGCCTGTCAGAGCGCCTCCCCCAGGAGAGCACCACCGACAACGGCCGCTTCTCCCCGGCGCTCCGCTATCAGGAGATCCGGGAGGCCCTGTACTGAGGCAGCTCCCCTGTTTCACGTGAAACAGAAGAGACAGCCGCCGCTCCCCTCCCCCGCGCTTCTCCCCCGATCCCGCTGACCCGTTATCGTATTTACTATATTTAAAGGAGTGTTCCGCTATGCTGGACATCAAATTCATCCGGGAGAACCCCGAAGTTGTCAAGGAGAACATCAAAAAGAAGTTCCAGGAGCAGAAGCTGCCTCTGGTGGACGAGGTCATCGCCCTGGACAGCGAGAACCGCGCCGTCATGGCCGAGGCCCAGGAGCTCCGCTCTTCCCGCAACACCCTGAGCAAGCAGGTGGGTATGCTCATGGGGCAGGCCAAGAAGGACCCCTCCAAGCTGGCGGAGGCCGAGGCGGCCAAGGCCAAGGTAAAGGCCAACGCCGACCGCCTCTCTGAGCTGGAGGCCAAGGAGGGCGAGCTGGCCCAGAAGATCCGCAAGATCATGCTCCAGATCCCCAACATCATCGATCCCTCCGTGCCCATCGGCCCCGATGACAGCTGCAACGTGGAGGTCCAGCGCTTTGGTGAGCCGGTGGTCCCCGACTTTGAGATCCCCTACCACACCCAGATCATGGAGTCCTTCAACGGCATCGACATGGACGCCGCCGGCCGTGTCTCCGGCAACGGCTTCTATTACCTGATGGGCGACATCGCGCGTCTGCATTCCGCAGTTCTGGCTTACGCAAGAGATTTCATGATTGGCAGAGGCTTTAAATACTGCATTCCTCCCTTCATGATTCGTTCCAACGTTGTAACAGGTGTTATGAGCTTTGCGGAAATGGATGCAATGATGTATAAAATCGAAGGCGAAGACCTGTATCTGATTGGTACATCCGAACATTCCATGATTGGTAAATTCATCGATACGCTGAATAAAGCAGAAGACCTGCCGCAGACCCTGACAAGCTATAGCCCTTGCTTCCGTAAGGAAAAAGGCGCACACGGCATTGAAGAAAGAGGCGTTTACCGTATCCATCAGTTCGAGAAGCAGGAAATGATTGTTGTATGCAATCCTGAGGAAGCGCCCATGTGGTATGATAAGCTGTGGCAGAACACTGTAGATCTGTTCCGTTCCATGGATATCCCCGTAAGAACACTGGAATGCTGCTCCGGCGACCTTGCTGACCTGAAGGTAAAATCCGTTGACGTTGAAGCTTGGTCTCCCAGACAGAAAAAATACTTTGAAGTTGGTAGCTGCTCCAATCTGGGCGATGCACAGGCAAGAAGACTGGGTATCCGCGTACAGGATGCAGAAGGCAAAAAATACTTCGCTTACACACTGAACAATACTGTTGCAGCACCCCCTCGTATGCTGATTGCTTTCCTTGAAAACAACCTGCAGGCAGATGGTACTGTAAATATCCCTGAGGTTCTGTGGCCTTATATGGGCGGCACAAAGAAGCTGATTCCTACAAAGAAAAAATAATGGAAGCAACAAAAAGAGGATGTTTTTTAACATCCTCTTTTTGTTATAGTTTATAGATAAAGTTATTATATATCGCGGAAGGGTTTGGGAAACGAAGCGTTTCCCGAATGGAATCCGCAGTCGGAATTCATTTCCGACGAGGAAAACAGCAAGTTTCAAGGGTTACCGATGGAACTTGTCTGTTTATTCTTCTGTTTCAACAAGTCGAAATCCTGATTTCGACTTATCAAAATAAGTTTTCGATTGCTTTTACCAGAGCATCCTGTGTCATTGCCTTGTCACTGCTGAAGGAATAGGTAAAGCCATCCTTCTGCCATGTTGCGGTATTGATGCCGTCATTACCCTTCACGGAAACAGAAACGTCCTTTACGGCAATGGTTTTGTTTTCCTTATATGTGTTGTTGTCACCGCTGATATCATCAGAGCCTTTTGCCTTACGGAAGGTAATGGTATCCTCGTCGTCTGCAAAGCGTACATCTGCTGTTGTGCCGCTGATGTCGATGAAAGCGGTTTCCTTATAAGCCTTATCAACTGCGGGCAGGGTCACGTCAAAGCCGACTGTTTTTGCAAGGTCTGCAAGGGTTTCATGCTCGGTCAGAGGGTTGGGAATCTGTACATCCTCGTTTTTAGTATCAGCCTTTTTGCTGATGGAAATGGCAGAGCCGTCTGTTTTGATGATGCTGCTGTCATTGCCTGTCAGAGGAACAAACAGCTCAATAGGTACATAGGTTTTGCCATTTGTCATCACAGGTGCACTGGAAAGAGAGAAGGGTGCGCTCATGCCAATCAAATCGGGATTGCTTGTCACAACCTGATAGGTATTTTCGCCGATGGTCAGATTGGTGTGCATGATGCCGTCATCCACCAGAATCGTGCCTTTATTGTAGGAAACCTTGAAGCCAAGCTGCTCTGCGGTTTCTCTCAAGGGAACCAAAACCAGAACCTCTTCATTGGCTGCCTTGCCATTGATGTTGAGGCTGTAGGGGGAGGAGGTGCCTGCAAAGGCGGTTGCAGAAAATGCCATTGTTGCTGCTGCTGCGATTACCATTGGTTTCAATAATTTTTTCATATTCATTCAAATCCTTTCTCAAGATATGATTTTTTCATTTTCCATAAGCGCTTACAGGTAGTTAAACGAGAGAAGGAGGAAAAAAGTTCCAAAAAAAGATAAAAAAATTAAAAAAAGAATTATCTATTGAAATAATATAATGTTTTGCTAAAAAGGGGC
>OJRO01002042.1_pt1 | contig 11774 bp, 9 predicted proteins | sample 1599221 | NCBI WGS metagenome assembly OJRO01 (sample SAMN03922449, study PRJEB24848) | human gut metagenome | isolation source: stool sample | host: Homo sapiens | place: Germany | collected 2009-11
AATGATATTCTCAACCAGAATGCCGTCAGTCATGATGGCCTCCCGGTAAACGTGTCTGGGAGATTCTGATTTGGATGCAGATTTTTCTGTACTGTCAGAATCACTATTTTCATTCTCAGCTCCGGGATTCTCTATATTATTCTCTTCCTGATTCTCTTCTTTGGATTCAGGTCCATCCCGGTTTATCCTTATCGGCTTGAAGCTTCGTGCCTCTTCCGATATGTCTATGTCCTCTTCTTTATGGCTGTCCTGCTCGGCATTCTGTGCGGCCTTTGCCCTCTGGAAGTCCATGAAAATCATTGCCGCATAGTAGAATACCATTGCCACGAAGAGAAGGAATACTATCTGTCCGTACTGCATGGCTGTTGTAATATGATATTGGATGAAAGAGCAGAACTGTCCTCCGGAAGCGGAAGGATATGCAGTCCCAGTCTGATGCCCCGGCTTTCCAGACGTTCCCTGCGTTCCGTACTGCCGGTATAATAAATCACGTTGTGTTCCTCACTGATGATGTATCCGTTTGACTTCATGTTTGAGCGTACCCTTACCTTTGCCCTGTTTGAAATGACACGGATACCGGTTATGGGTTCCAGTCCGAAGACGATACGCCGTCTTTCCCTCTTTACCATCTGAGTACGGATACGTGAGGAAATCAGGTGCTTTTCTTCACTGCTGCGCTTCAGTCCGATTGCAGCGGCTATGCGTCCGACACTCATCCGGGTAATGTCGAGAGCTTTCCCTATCTCAGAGAAGGAACACTCCTGAAAGTGGTTTCTGATATAGTCGGCACGCTCCATCCATCTGGATTTGGCCATTTTTACAAGTCCAAGTTCACGGGCTTTCAGCTTGACGGTCGATTCGCTCAGATTAAGAACGGCAACTGTATAGGCTGTGGTCTCTACCGGATACAGTTCGACAAGAGCGGCCAGCATCCTGTCGGTCCAGTCTGTCTTTTTCATATCCTACAGATTATAACTGTTAAACAAAGATTTCTTTTCCCTTCTGTATTCTGCCAGACGTGGCAGATATGACTTGAAGAATGCCCTTACGATGGCATTCACCAGGTCAGAGCGGCATCTGCCATGTATATCGCAGTCATCCAGTGAATCCGCAAGGTCACGGTCAAGCTTGCAGACAAGTCTTTCTGTTTTGTCCGTTTTGGAATCGTCCGATTGAAGGTATTCCATGAAGTCATCCCAGCATCCTGTATCCGAAAGGGAAACAGCAGTATCCTTTTCCTGTGCTTCATTATTATTTTCTCTTTGCTCAACCTGTGTTCCTACGGTATCTTGCGTCAATATAAGTTCTGAATCATTGATGCCTCTTGTCAGGTCATCTATTTCCGGTATATCCTTACTCATAGTGCTATGGTTATTGAAGTTTACTGATTATTCTGATTCTTTGTTCTGATTACCTGTACCATTCTCTGAAGGACTGGTTTCAGATTGGCCGGTAATGTCCTGTGAAGCTTTATCAGACGGCTGTGCCTTCTTTTTCTTCTTAGGCTTGGGATTCAGATTTTCCGTCAGCTGTATGCCTTTGAGTTCTTTTTCCCTTATCGGATGAAGTGTATCGAAGATACTCTGATAGACCTTGTCAAAGACCGGTGTAACGATAGCGGCCTGCATATCCAGTGCCGCCATAGTACTGAACCGTTCCATATCAGCACGTTTTGGAATCTTCGCAGTGACGTATCCATAGTTGGAGAAAGTATCCCTTGCATTGTCCCAGATAAGCAGTTCGGAACGCTTGCCGATTCTTCCGTCATTCAGATTGGGAATGATGAAGAGTCTGGCTTTCATCCTTTCACCGACAGCCTTTTTCAGCCGGTCAACAAACATGAGGAAACTGGCCGTGGACGGAACGGTTACCAGGTCATAATGAAATGGAACTATGATGATATCCGAGTTGACGAACATGGGTATCAGTCCTTCCGCTTTCAGACTGCTCGGTGTGTCCATCAGAACAATGTCAATTTCAGGATCATTGTGCAGCTTCTCCATAAGGGAAGTCATCATCGCCTTGTCATTGGCTTCGTATGCCCATACCTCATATGGCATTTCCTGTTCGCCGTATTTTCTGATGTCGGCTTTTCGGCACTTCATGATGGAGTGCTGGAAGTCGCAGTCTATCACCACAACCCTTACACCCTTTGTCACCAGATAGTTGGCAAAGGTGACGCAGAGTGTAGTCTTTCCAACGCCTCCCTTCTGATTGGCGAATGTCACTATAACCGGAGTTTGTATCATTTCAAGTATTGATTGATTTTGTGACAAATGTATTAACCAAAGTATTCAGATAAGAAATGCGCAACACAATTGTTAATTAGGTTATTTAAACCTATGTTATTTGGTATACTATTATTATCTACCAAAGTGTTTTTGACTAAAAATGTTACAATTAAAAATCATTTATTAGTATTATATGAAACAATGCACTAAATTTGTAATATTCAGTTTTTAAAAGGGAGTATAAATATGTATATTTCAAAAGTATCATTAGTGAATTATCGCAATTTTGAGAATTCATTTTTCCTTTTCAATAAAGGAATAAATACTATAATTGGAGAAAATGCATCTGGTAAGACCAATTTATTCAGGGCTATTCGTCTTATATTGGATGATAACTTATTATCTTCTGCATATAAACTTAATGAAAACGATTTCAATAGAAATTTGATAAATTGGAAAGGAAGATGGATTATAATAAGTTTGGAGTTCAGTGAAATATCAAATGAAGAAGCTATCCAAGCTTTATTCGTTTATGGAAGTGGAGTCATAGCAGATGATAAAGTTAAAAAGGCAACTTATAATTTATTTTTTAGGCCTAAGTCTGAAATCAGAAAACAACTTTCAGAATTAAAAAAAGGAGATCATGATGGCTTAAAAAGTATTTTAGATAAAATTACTATTAATGATTATGAGACGGTTTTTACAGGGAAGAGTACGGTTGATTTTAATGATAAAAATGTACAAAATGAATTGATGGGAGACTTTGAAAACGTAATTTTCAATTATGAGATAGATGATTCAAAGTTTGGAGGTTGTATCCCTCATCAATTATCTGTTAGGAAAGAAGTTTCATTTACTTTCATTAAGGCATTGCGAGATGTTGTATCAGACTTCCAAGATAATAAAAAAAATCCTTTATTGACACTTCTAAAAAGTAAAAGTGAAGAGTTAAATGATGATGATTCAGAAGTAATATCAAAAAAGTAAAAGATTTAAATGAAACGATAGAAAACTTAAATGATATTAAGGAAATTACTAATAATATTTCCGAAACAATAAAAGAGGCTGTTGGTACAACTTACTCTCCTTCTTCATTGTCTATAAAATCCAATCTTCCTAATGAGACCGAAAAATTATTTCATGCATTAAAATTGTTTATCGGAGAACCGGAAGAAGATTATGAAGGTAGTATTCATGAATTAAGTTTAGGTGGGGCTAATTTAATATACCTAACATTGAAACTTCTAGAGTATAAATATAGAAAAGAGAAAGATCGGATTGGAAACTTTCTTCTAATAGAAGAGCCTGAAGCACATATTCATACACATATACAGAAGGCTTTATTTGATAAAATAGAATATGAAGATACACAAATTATTTATTCAACGCATTCCACTCATATTTCGGAGGTTTCAAATATCTCAAATATCTCAAATATGAATATTATAAATAGGTTTAAAAATTATTCTGAAGTTTATCAACCATTTATAGGTCTAAAAAATGAAGAAAGAATGCATATACAAAGGTTTTTAGATGCCATAAGGTGTAATATTCTATTTGCAAAAAGTGTTATCTTAGTAGAGGGAGATGCTGAAGAAATACTTATTCCAATTATGGTAAAGAAAACGTTAGGAATTAGTCTTGATGAATTAGGAATAAGTTTAATTAATGTTAGAAGTACTGGTTTTGAGAATCTTGCACTGTTATTTCATAATCAAAGAATAAAGAAAAGATGTGCCATTATTACAGATTTAGATAGATCTATAACTGGAAAAGTTACCAAGGCTCATAAATTAGGATTAAGTAGAAAAGAAAAGTTGAGAGGCCTAAAAAAAAGGAGCAAGTGGATTGGCTCATTTTTTGCTGAACATACATTCGAGATAGAATTTATAAAGGCTGGAAATGTTGATGCAATCTTGTCAACTATTAAAGATGTTTATGTTGACAATGCTACAATTAAAATATCCGAAGAAGATATAAAGTCTGATGACATAAAGAAATATGGAAAACGGATTCTAACGATGGCTGAAAATAAGGGTAAAGGGTGGTATGCAATACTTCTAAGTAAGTATATAACTCCATCTATATGTATTCCTAAATATATATTAGATGCTATTGTATTTGCAAAATCTAAATTTTCAAACGAATTAATTGTTCAAATGCTAGAATATGTATTAGATACATATAATGAAGATGAAGAAATTGATAATCTTAAAAACGAATTAAAATCGTATAATGAAGGACGTACTTCTTTTGACGATATTAAGAAAACTTTAAAAAAAGTATTGAATAAAAATGAGCCAATATTATATATATTAAATCAACTATAGATATGTTTGTTTGGGGAAAGAATGATTTGAATCCAGAGCAGGAAAAGGCTATATATAATGAAAACAGTATCTTATTAATAGCATGTCCAGGGAGTGGAAAAACAAGAACAATAACGTATAAGATAGCTTATGAACTTTCTAAATTAGAATCCAATAAACAGTATATTATTGCTATCACATATACAAATCGTGCTGCAGATGAAATAAAAGAACGAATAGAATTATTGGGGGTAGATACTGAACAACTATGGATTGGAACTATTCATTCATTCTGTGTTGAATGGATTCTTAAACCGTACCATATGTATATAGAAGAACTAAAATTTGGATATGATATTATTAATACTAATGATACTGAGAATTATCTAGTGTCTTTATGTGACTCATATTCAACACCGAAGAAAAAAATTACATATTGGTATTGTCTTTGTTATTGCTTCACATCGGAAGGCTTGAAGATAAATTGCACCAAATCTACAATAAAAAAGACTGTAGAATCAATTATCTGTGATTACTATCAGATTTTAAAAGAAAAGCATGAAATAGATTATGAATTAATATTATATTATTCATATTGTCTTTTGAAAGAAAATCAAAGTATATGTAAGACTCTGTCTAATATTTTTCCTTATATTTTAATTGATGAATATCAAGATACAAAAGAATTGCAGTATGTGATTTTAGGTGCAATTTTAAAAACCGGAAAAGATAATAAAGCTTTTATTGTTGGTGATCCGAATCAATCTATATATGGTAATTTAGGAGGTTTTCCAATGGATAAAGCTCAATTGGAAAATGTAACGGGATTATATTATGACGAATTATCATTAAGCTATAATTATAGATCATCATCTCTTCTTGTATCATATTTTGATTATTTTAAAACTTATGCAAACAAAATAGAGGCTGTTGGAAAAACGAAGGACTACCAAAGCGTTATTAGTTATAATAAGACTGTTTCAGTTGAAGATTTAGAAAATGAAATAGTTCGTATAATTAAAACAAATATTGATGAATATCGTATTTCTCCGAATGAAATATGTATACTTGCACCCCAATGGATTCATTTATCAGGTTTAACTAGAAATTTAATGGCACGCTTACCTCAATATAGTTTTGATGGGCCCGGCATGGCACCATTTGCACGTGATATTGATAATTTTTGGTATAAATTATCACGTATTATATTAACAGACTCTACTCCGGGTTTATATATCAGAAGATTACGTTGGGCAAGTGAAATAGTAACAAACCTTTTATCAATTGGAGTAACAAATATTGATTTATCTGCCAAACAAATATTATATATTTGTAATAGCATATCAATAAACGAACAAGATGGTTTGGAGTATCTAAAAAAATTTTTCGATGCATTTCTTGAAAGAGTCAATATTGACATTAATCAGAATAAATATTTAAAAATGCATTATGATGCTTTTTTGATAGCTCTGAAAAACGTATTGATAGTTTAAAAAAGAAAGGTGCAGAGTTTATAATGCACATTGATGCATTTAGAAAAGTCTTTCAACAAAAAAAAGGAATTACTATCTCAACAAACCATGGGGTAAAAGGAGCAGAATTTGATACAGTAATAGCTTTTGGACTGTTAGATGGCTATGTTCCACATTTTAGTGAGTCAAATAAGGAAGAGAGTGCTAAACGAATATTGTATGTTATTGCTTCAAGAGCAAGGAAAAACTTATATTTAATATCTGAGCAAGGTCGAAATAAAACTCCAACTCCCATACTTAGTAAATATGGATATAAATATAAGTAAATATTTGTGGTAGTCTAAATAATATAATGGTGTTCACCTTAAAATCTTAAAATTAAATAAAAAAAATAGAGGGCTGTCACCCCTCTATGCGCTATTTACCTTTTAGTAGGTAAACTTCTACAATGTTCTCTCACGTATTCCAGTTTGCCAAATCGGAACCTCTAGTAAGAACGAACATGTACAGGCTTGCCACATGAGCACTGGACTGTTATCATTTTTTGAGACAGAGCCCAACCCTAACAGTTCAAAAAGTTGAGATGTCTTTTTATACTTTTATTCATATATTTAACCTTGTCATTTTTACATTGTATCTTGTTTGGCTTATACAATGGATGGCAAGGAAGACAAAGGTAATTATATATATTGAAATGGGAAAATGTATTGATGATTAATATTTTTAGTGTTTTTGATTATCTTTTTATTGAACGTTCATCATCAACATTATCATAGTTACCTTTCTGACCAACTTCCCACTCACGTTTCTCACTATGACTGCCACCACCTGCATCACGCAGCTTGGCTTTGCCAGAGAAGCGTGAAGTAGGTTTTGTTGGTTGTTGGGGTTTATATCGTTCAATTTGCTTCATCCGCTGTTCCTTTAACCGTTGAAGATTAAAGTTCTCTTCAGTAAGGTTTATAATGATATGCTGCTTGAAGTTGATGGCATAAGTTGCATCCTCATCATGACAGATAGTAAAACCTTCTTCATGCAGTTGCCTTCTGATAGAGGTTACTGTTTCATCATTGAATATCTCACGCAAACGGTTTACAGCATCAGTATGATATTGTGTTCTTTCCGGAGATATATCTACTAAATCTGTCCGGGAAACCTTAAATATCTTACAAAGCAAATCCCGTTCAGCCTCAGTAGCCGGACTGAACATTTCTACCATAGCTATACGGTTATTACGGTCAATTGCTTCTGCCATAAAAGGTTTCAACGGACGGCTTTGGTCATCAAAATAGATGATACCTTTCTTGATATAGGCACGCTGCTTCCTGATTTTACTGTATATTTCACCCTGGGTAATCTTCGGATTTAGTGTCAGTAACCGATCAATATAGTCCTCAATTCGGTTGAACCGTTCTTCAGGAGTAGTAAAGTCCAGAAGTTCCTCTACAGCCAGCACTCTTGCACCATGAATGACGGTCTTGTTTGCATGATCAACGAGCATATATCCGTATGGAGCATCCTTCTTGCCGAAGAACACAATGTCAATACCGAACTTCGTTTTCAGTTCCTTCTGCAGTTCCTCCTTGTTGGAACTTACATCACGGTATTTCTTTAATATGCTTCTAAGCTGACGGCAACGTGTCCTTTCCCGATAACCGCTCTTGAAAAGACTTTCTATTTCAGTAAAAGGAATTTCCTTCTGAACCTTTCCACCATGCTTGACGAATACATTCCCTTCTTTCTGATAGACCTGGAAACCATTATTGCCTTGAACTGGGCAAATGAAGAGAATGTGTACTGCTTGGACAAATTAATGTCATCTTCCGTTTTTTTCTTCCTGTCATTCCCAAGAATGCGGTCAATGACTTCCTGAGAACGTCTGCGCTCATGGCTGTGCTGAATCTTTCTTCCATCAGGTGCCACTCTCGAAGTGATGATATGAAGATGGGTATTCTCCGTGTCATAATGGGAGTAAACAAGCAACGGCTGACCGGATTCTCCGTATCCCATTTCCTTGAGATACTGGTGTGCAAAATCCAGCAACTCATCTTCCGACATTTCGTGTCCTTTGCATGATATGGCCACATGAAACTGCGGTTTCCTGATTCTGCTGTTCTGTGAACTGTACTTCTGGAGATAACCGACCAGCTCACTCGGGGTAGGTTTGTGAAAAGTTCCGAGTGAACCGAAATTCTGAATCTCGATAAGCCGTGCAACACCTTTCGAGACTTTATGTTCATTATATCCTACAGCATGGAAGTTAGAGCTTCCCGGTAATATGGTTGCTATCATATTGAATTCTAATAATCATGGTTTATGTGACTGAGTATCCGAAATACTTCAAGCTCATTAATCTATGGTTACACAATAATAATATCTGAAATGATTGAATACCGTGTAATCTGCAATTCAGATTCTGACAGCTTTCTGTGTCAGAGAATCAAGGTCTTTCTTTATTCGGTTCAATGTTTCCTGAGTTTCAAGGATAACAGGTAACAGAACTTCCTGAATATAGCTGGGAGCGAGTAACCCGGCTACCGCAAGTTCATTGGCACGTTTAACTGACTGATTAAGGTTTCCTCCTGCCCAGGAAAGTTCATTCTGATATTTTCGGTAAAACAAACCCAAATCATTCATCAGTTCGAGCTGCCTTTTGGTTCCGATATTTGAATACTCTGCCAGTGCAGAGCGTATATAATGACTCACGGATGAATAGGAGGCAGATTTCTCCTTAAACTGTTGTACTTCCTCCGGTGTCATTCTTACCTTGATGTATTTGGTTCTCTGATTCTTCATACTTGGATACATTGGTGGTTAGGTTTCCCGGACCATCTTTCGCCATGCGAAACAGCGGCCAGCCGCTCCGATGCGTCAGCATTCGGCAAGTTACTTTTGTGAGTACGAAACGGAGTTTTGTGGCCACAAAAGTACAACTTGCTTGGAAAACTCTGCACAGCAGAACGATGCCTTCCGGGAATGATTATTACACCCAAATTTACCGGAGAAAGCCGTTGCAAACCGAAATCTGCAACACAATTCTTTGGAGGCATATTCCGGCTTACCATGTGCTGTAGCATCAGGTTGTCCTGGAATATCCACATAGCAGAATATTGTTGTATAGAATCCTAGAACCTATCAAGCCAATATCAGTGTGTTCTGAAATAGATGCTACAAGCATTATTCAATCATAGAACCATACAAATCGCAGTAATCAGTAATCAATGCTTCGTTATTTATGGTTGGATAAACCAAAGTTTCAAAAACACTGAAGATGTAGTTATATGGGATAGATGGCTATTGTTCTCATAAAAACTATATCCAATATAATATGTAGTTCCGATACCATGATAGTATGGTAAAAGTAACCTGATTGTCTCAGTACCTGGAATTCCAATAAAAGGGAAAATGAAATCTTGTAGCTGATTCAGCTGATGAAATGGCTATCGGGAAACCTTATTTTATCTGAACTATATTGCAAAAATATTCAGATGGAATAACCCTGTATTCAGAGTCTGGAGACACCTTATCACCATAGTGATATAACACTGATAATCAGTAGAAAATCTACTCGAATAACAAGAAAATAGTGTTGCGTAAATTTCTGTATCTCATTGATTTTTAGTATATTTATATAATTAATAAGCTCTTATATTCATTAAATACTACACATTATGTTTGAATTGCTGTTGATTATATATCTGTTGCCGGTACTTATTATCGGTATGTTGCTCCTGAAGCTGGTATTCTGGCTTTTGAAGATTGCCATACGTCTGGCAGTCTGGTTGGTAAAAAAGGCTTTCATCCTTATATGGAAGCTTATCGTACTTGTCTTTGCCATACTTATAGGCTGTGATGTCATGCCCTGGAATCAACCGGACAAATAGAAAGGAACCGCACCAATATGAGAAATGGTACGGTTCTGAAACAAATGGGCTGATTTCCCCTATATGTTCAAATTTAGAATCCCTTGCCTTTGCTTCTGACATATACTGCTTCTTTTTGAGAATCACAGTTTGTCAATCGGAACTGTACATTACATCCTATGGGGATGTCATTAGGAAGTTGATTGGCAAGTGCTGAAATGACATCATCAACGGTATCAAAACCTATGTCTGTAACTTCGGCAATAACTTCGCCTTTGAAATATGCTCTTCCATATATCATCATCTTTTTTGTAATACGAAACATTTTCTCTGCAGGTGATTCAAAGTTACGAACCAAACTCTGTTTACTGTTTTTATTACTGAAAAATATGAAGTCTATGATTTTTGCATTAAGTTCCCATGCTGGAGTAAAGTCTATTTTTACATAGCCTCTTGTTATATTAAATCCATGGCTATGGTTCATACCAAATGCTACCTCATACATATTTGCTCCACAATCGTTTTGAGCAATGGTTGCCCAGGTATGACGAAACGTATAAAAGCAATAATATTCCTCCTTGGACATTCCCATATCTTGGCATATTCGCCTGATTCCCATATTTATATTGGCATTGAAACTATCGGAATTACTATAACGACTATGAAAATTAAACAGATATTCATCTGTCTGGTCCGTAGATAGATATTTATTAAATGTATCCTGTATAAACGGTTCAATACGAATCTCCATGTATGCTTCATCCCTACGACTATGTCTTGTTTTCGCTCTCTTATATCCTATAATACCATTTTTATAATCTTTCTTTTTCAGTTCGTAAAGGTCTATCGTGTTAATACCACCCATACACAATGAAAGCAGGGCTATATCTCTGCCGAGTTCAGGAAGGGGAGATACCATTTTACTTTGTGGCAGAGGACGATTAAAGAATTCACGACAAGCTTCTGCACTGATTGCTCTTTTCAGTGTATTGTCTGATTTTGGGATTATAATTTTTAGCCATGGATTGTATTTTATACGCAAAATACCACGTTCTTCGTCATTCAATTCTATGATTGCTTTCTTAAAAATCTGTCTGATGCAAGTGGGATACATTTCTTTTGCTCTGCTGGTCTTATACAATGTGTCAATCCATTGTGTTAAAACAGAAGTCGTAAGAATGCTAAACATGATTTTGGTAGTACCTATATACCGTTCTAAATGATTGACTGCAAGTTTATAGTTTTTAGCATTACGTTCATGCCCTTCAGATTCCATCTTCGAAATAAACTTTCTCGCATAATCACTGAAGCATGTCTCTTCATCATTTTTGTGAAGGAATTCTATGACATCCTTAAGTTCCCAAAATGTAGCGTCAACACGATTCAGTTTGTCTGTATATTGGCGTATGATTATGGCACAATATTCATTCACTACCGGATCTGTTAACTCACCACTACTGGTTATATGAGCCGGATCAATAATCTTGTTAGTCTTGATGTAACTTGTTTTGCGCTGATGTGTGACTCTAATGTAAACTGTATAGAATCCATCTGATCTTGGCTTTTTTACCGTTGCTTTGAATGTTGTCATACCTACTATATTTTAATGATAAAACAATGGGGAAAACTTTGGGGTAAACGGGGTAAACATGGCCATTTTTGGGGTAAACATAGAGTAAAACAAATACGTTTATTTGGCTCATTTTTTGCGGTCAAATGTACGAACCGTCTAAGCGCAAATCAGGCTGTAACTACCGTAAAACGGTGAATTACAGCCTGATATAAAAATAATATTTTTAAGAGATTATTCCTCTATTGCAGCCTGCGCCGCGGCCAGTCTGGCAATAGGCACGCGGAACGGAGAACAAGACACATAGTTCAAACCAACTTTGTGACAGA
>OJRO01002050.1_pt1 | contig 11739 bp, 12 predicted proteins | sample 1599221 | NCBI WGS metagenome assembly OJRO01 (sample SAMN03922449, study PRJEB24848) | human gut metagenome | isolation source: stool sample | host: Homo sapiens | place: Germany | collected 2009-11
CCTACTATGATGCGCACGTCATTTCTGCTGAACATCATAATATTGCTTCCTTCCAGGCCCTCTACATAAGCGATTTCTACTCCTACTGCCGGTTCCAGCTTTTTAAACTCAAACTGATCCCTTGTAAGGATCTTTACCTTTGGAGTCGTAATGTGAACGGTAGATCCTAAAAGGGTAGACATTGCTGTCGCTGATGCTCCGAGGCTGATATTCATCATCTCCCCAAGAGCATCTATCTCCATCTCATTAAAGCTGAGTGCACCCATTTTTTATTTTCCTCCTGTTTTTTACTTACCAATTTCCAGTGCTTTCTGAGCCATCAGCTTAATTGCGTTTAACGCTGTTACATTTGCTTCATAAGACCGGGTAGCTGACATGCTGTCTACCGTTTCCTTCAGCACATCCACATTTGGCATAGTCACATAGCCGTCTGCATCCGCATCCGGATGATCCGGATTGTAAACTTTCTTAGCTTCTCTGTCATCTTCCACAATGCCAGAAACTCTTACTCCTGCATGACGGCTGGTTATTCCTTTTCCCCGTGCTGCATTTTCCATTGCCTGGGCAAAAGACGTATCTGAATAGCTTTCAAGAAGTACATTTTTCCTTCGGTATGGACCACCTGACTCTGTCCGCGTTGTGTCCATATTTGCTATGTTTTCTGCCGCAATATCCATCCTGACACGCTGTGCGCTCATTCCAGAAGCGCTTATATCGAATGAACCTAAAAATGCCATAACAGTTCCCTCCTTATGGATCATTTTCCTAAAATGTCATTTACAGTTTTTACAATTCTCTGTGCATCAAAAGGCTTCACCACAAAATCACGGGCACCTGATTTGATCGCATCTACAACCATGCTTTCCTGTCCCATTGCTGTACACATAACAACTTTGGCATTTGGATCACCTTCACGAATTTTTTTCAAAGCCTGAAGCCCGTCCATATTTGGCATGGTGATATCCATAATTACCATGTCCGGTTTTTCCTCACTGTATTTTTTTACTGCTTCTGCCCCATCCTGTGCCTCGATAAAATCGTTATATCCACTTGAACTGAGAGCTTTCTTGATCATCATCCTCATAAAAGCAGCATCGTCTACCAGCATTATCTTAGCCATTTCTTATTCCTCTTCTTCCTTCATTCTTAATTTATACTCCCGTATTCCGGGGCGTATTTATCCTTGTTCTTTTACAGATCCGTCACTGTTATCAGGATCTTCTTCCTTCTGCGGCATTATATCCGTTTTCTTTTCTTCTATTTGTGACGCAATGCATTTTTCAATCTTCACAGCCACATTTTTCTTATAACATCCCATTTGTCCTGTAAACCAAGGCTGACGTCCTACAAAAAGTCTGACCGGACTGTCTTTTGGCTTTCCAAGATCGATCACATCTCCTACCTGGATCTGATAAAGTCCTTTCAGATCCAGCTGTACCGTGCCAAGCTGTCCTGTAATAGGCAGTTTGGAGTAACGGATATTATCCATGATCTTCTCTTTATTATCCTGATAAGAAAATCCTCTTGCCAGGTGCTTGCGGTTGTCAATACTGTGAAAGATCACCGTAAGAAGATTGCCCGGAAGGCAGATCTTTACTTTTTCCTGTGCCTGTCCAGATATGTCCACATTTAAAATGATAATGGCTACTGTTTCATCCAGACCTACATCCTGGACCATGGTTGGATTTTCTTCTACATGTTCTACGGAAAAAACAATGCTCACATAATTTGAAAATCCATCCTTTAAGGCACCTGTCATATATTCTACAATCCGCTTGTACAAAGCACGTTCCACGTCGGAATACCGGTAATCATCCTCTACTGCTACAACATCTTCGCCCCCCAGCATATGGTTGATCAGTGTAATCACCATACCCGGAGTTACAAACAGCATCAGTGGAACACTCATTTTTTCTTCTCCTGCTATTGATGCGTCTATCATTGTCATGCAGTCGTTTTCGTGAAGGGCATTTACGTATTCGTAATACCTTCTTTCCTGTACATCCAGCACCGTTATGTCCGTCATCACGCGGAAAATACCGTTGATCTGGGAAGTAAGAATACGTGCATAATTCTCAAATACACTCCTGAGGATCTTCATTTTTTCTTTTGTGAATTTCCTCGGGCTGAAAAAGTCGTATTTAATATAGTTCTTTTCTTCTGGCGACAGAGGCTGTACAGATTCGGTTTTCGTTTCCTGTGCTGGTGCATCTGCACTCATGGATTTTAAAAGTGCATCTATCTGGCTTTGTGATAAAACATCTGCCATTCTTCCTGACCTCTCTTATTCACTGGTATTTTGCATTTTCTCCACAGACCCTGCATCTTCTGCACCTGCATCTTCTGCACCTGCATCTTCTGCACCTGCATCTGCTGCACCGGTATCTACCGGTGCCTCTGTATCTGCCGGTACGGTTTCACCACCCTGGGAAGAGCTTTGTGACTCTCCTACTGTTACTACTGTAGTATTCGCATATTCACCGCTCTTAAACTCTTTATAATACTCATTCAGGTCTCTTTCTTTTGCCCCATTATCTAAAAGCAAAAATTCAATCCTGCGGTTTTTTATCCTTCCTTCTTCTGTGGAATTATCTGCTATAGGGCGATATTCACCATAACTTATATCCACCAGTTTTTCCGGCTTTATCACATTCTGGTTCTGCAGGTAAATACATACTTCTGCAGATCTCATCGCCGAAAGGATACGGTCTTTTCGTATAGTCTGTGGATTGATCTGTGAATTATCTGTTACTTTCGCAGTGTGGGACATGATATTAACCTGTTCAATCCCACCTGCTGCAGGAGCTATGGCTTTTGCAAATGTATAGAGGACTGCCTGTCCTTCCCGTGTAAGCACGGAGCTGTTTGCACCGAAAAACACATTATTTGCAAAAGAAACATAAGTATAATCATCTCCCCTGATGACCGTAGCCTCCTTTACACCCGCCTGATTCAGGCTTTCAGCGATCGTAAGATACAGCTTATTTACATCTTCTGCCTGAAGATCTTCCTGGCCGATCTCCTGGCCTTTGCTATCCACCTCTGGGGTATCTGACATCTGGGAATTAATGGTAATATTCTCTGATCCCTGGTTCTGTATGTTTGGGATGCTTTTCACAAAAATAGTCCATTTCTGTGCGTCCAGGTTAGACATGGAATACAGCATGATAAAAAATGTAAGCAGCAATGTTACCATGTCTCCATAAGTATCCATCCAGTTGCCGCCGCTGTCTGTGGGGCGATTTTTCTTACTCATTTATCTTCCTGTTCCTTCCCCTGAGAATCTCCACCTTCTGTTTTTGCAAGGATCTTCTGCTGCTGTGACTGTTTAATCGATGCAAGAAGATGTTCCCTCAGGTATTTTGGATTTTCTCCTGCCTGTATGGCAATGATCCCTTCAATGATAGTAGAACAATACAGTTCTTCCTCATCCTGACGGATCCTCAGTTTCTTTGCGATCGGATTAAAAATAACATTTGCAAGAATACAGCCGTAAAAGGTTGTGATCAATGCTATTGACATGTCACTGCCGATAGTAGATGAACCGCCTGCATCCATATTCATTCCCTTCAGCATGTTGATCAAACCGATCAGGGTACCTATCATACCAAAGGACGGTGCATAAGATGCAGCTTTTTCATAAAGACCTGCCGCCTGGTCGTGACGGACCATCATATTATCCAGTTCTCTTTCCAGAACCAGCCTTACTTTGTCCGGATCGTTTGCATCTACGATCATCAGGACACTCTGCCTAAAGAAAGGATCCTTGATCTCCGCCGCTTTATCCTCCAACGCCAGAAGGCCGCTCTGCCTTGCTATGGTTCCCAGATCTACAAGCTGTTCGATCAATTTAGGGATATTATAGCGGTTTCCCCTTATAAGTACTGCAAAATGCTTTGGGATATCCTTTAATATCCCTAATGGATAGCTGGACAAAGTTGCTGACAGAGCCCCACCAATTACAATGACCATACTGGGGATATCAATAAAGTTACCAATCTTAGCAAAACCGATTCCGTTTACAATTAAAGCAAAACCCAGGATTATACCTAGTAATGTTGTAGGATCCACCTGCTTTTCCTCCTAAATCTGCTCCTCTTTTTTTATGCTGACACATCTTTGAAAGAACCCGGTCACCTGATCTTTGATGCTTTCTACACTGTCTTTTACCAGATAGTAATCTCCATTCATCATACGGATCTTTGTTTCCGGGATCTGTTCGATCAATTCAACCTGAAGCCAGTTCAGATATAAAATTTCTCCGTTAAGTCGTTCTACACAGATCATATTACTTACCGCTTCATGTTGATCAGGTCAGACAGGATCTCATCACTGACTGTAATGATCTTTGAATTGGCCTGAAAGCCTCTCTGTGTTGTGATCATATCAGAAAATTCCTTTGCAAGATCCACATTGGAAGCCTCCAGATATCCGGTCATTAAAGAAGAGGTGCTTCCTCCGGGGATCGTAGCGGAAGCATTACCACTGTTATCGCTTTCTGCTGCCCCATAGTAAAAAGAACCCTTTTTGCTTAAGCCCTCCGGATTCTGGAAGGTGGCAATGGCAACCTTACCGATGCTGACGGTTTTTCCATCCTTATCCGGATCCGTTGACTTTACTGTACCTGAAATCTCTCCCAGACTGTTGATCTTTACATTTGTCAGCTGCAGCGGTTCATCATCAAAGTCATTACCTGTTACATTACTAGGAACCTTGATAGGTAGAAGATTTCCTTCAAAATTCGTTGGCTTATCTACTTCATTCGGACGGAAACCATAAACAAAATTTCCGTTGGCATCTGTAAGATATCCATTTCCGTCAATATTGAACTGACCAACTCTGGTATAATCAAAGTCCGTTTTCTTCATCTCCGCTACTACAACATCTTCTGTGCTCTTTGGAAATGTAATAAAGAAGCCTTCTCCGTCTACGCTTGCATTAAGACCACCTACATAAGTTGGTGTAGAGGCACCCATATCTGTACTGATGGAACCCATCATGGAACCATATCCATACTGGGCTGCATTTACACCACCGGCATTCTCGCTTCCCTTTGTGGAAGTGGTGGAAGTCTGGTACATTGCCTCTTTAAAGCTGTAACTCTGGGACTTAAAACCAAATGTATTTACGTTTGCAATATTGTTGCCGATGACGTCCAGTTTGTTCTGATGCGCCCTAAGACCTGATACTGCTGAATCCATTGCTCTTAACATATTCTTTTGCTCCTTTTTACATTTCTTCTGTTTCTGTATCTTCAGATCCTGTGTCTTTCAGATCTGCATTTGCTAACTGTTCTGTGATCTTATCTGTTTTTTCAGATCCTCTGTCAGGATCTTTTTCACCTGCTTTCTCTGGAAGCTTTCCTACTCCCAGGACACTGGACATCTTATAGCTGGTATCATCACCTTCCAGACGTACCACCGGATCTCCCTGGGTAAAATCAACAGAAATTACCTTCCCATATTTCACGCCATTTGCTGCCCCGGTATCAGGATCCGTAACCGCCACAGTTACCTCCTGACCGATCAGGCTGCCTGCATATGTCTGAGTTGTAACAGCAGCTGATGTATTTAATGACTCTGTCATGGCAGTAAGTGACTGGACCATTGCCATATTTGTCATCTGGGACATCATTTCGCTGTTATCCATAGGGCTTGTCATATCCTGATTGGAAAGCTGTGCTGCTAGCAGCTTGATAAAGCTGTTTACATCCATCGTGTTCTTGCTGTTGGATCCGGCACTGTAAACACCTGCCTGATACGGGTTTGCAGTGCTGCTGACTGTTATTTGATCTGCCATATCACTTTAATCCTCCTTCTAGGCCAGTCCCAGCCTTAGCTGTTGGGCAAAGCTGTCATCCTGCTTCTGGCGCTGCTCTTTTTGATCCTGCCTGCCGTTTCTGCCATGACCGGGATCCTGATCCATGTTTTGCCTGTTTTCAGTCTGTTCCGGTGTATAAATAACGGTAGGGGTTCCTGTTTTTTCTTCCAGGATCTGTGCCAGATGCCCTGCTTCTTTGCTTAATATCTCCAGTGTTTTTGCACTGGTTGAAAAAATAGTGACCTCTGTTTTTCCTTTTTCATACTCCAGCCGGATAGTCAGCTTTCCAAGCCTTTCCGGCTCCAGGGAAAGCTCCAGCTTTCCTTTTTTTTCACTGATCTTTGTATCCAGGTAGTTTCCCAGATCCTCTGTCAATGTATCCTGGGCTGTTGGCAGCCGGTCTGCCGGTCCTGTATCAACAGCAACTGGTTTTGCTGCTGTGCCAGCTGAACTTTCAACAGTTCCTGTATAACCGGGCGATGCCAGGGCTGTCATTTCCTTTCCGGAAATATGTTCCTTCTGGTCTGGTATTTCTTCTTCCCGGTTCATTTTGGCAGTTTGCTTTGACTGCCCGGCTTCTTCTGCCTCTCCTGATTTTTCTTTCTCTCCAGTCTGGTCCGATCTGTTCCGGAGCTTTAAGTCATCTGCATGGACAGCTGTTTCTGTGTGGGGGGATTCTGTGTGGGGGGATTCTGTCTGCTGTATGGTACTGACCGCTGCCGTCTGGTCCTCCATTCCTGTTTCCACCGTTGTCTGTACAGCCAGATCTTGTATTCCATTTATTTCATTGTTGTAAACAGCAGGCGTTTTACTATTTTCTGCTGTTATCTGTACAAAGGTCCTGTAACAGGTTTCAGAAGCATAGGCAGCTGCCAGTTCCTGCTCCTGCTCTTTTTCTCCATCCTGGCTGTTCTTTTCGTCCTGTATGTCCGTTACTTTTATTTCTGCTTTTATTTCAGCTGTTTTTTCGTTTTCTCCGGACTGCCTGCCATTAACCTGTTTTTCATTTCCCCTGTTTTTGGTTTCTTCTGGCTGTGTTTCTTTATTTTTTGTTTCCCCTGTTTCTGCTTTTTTTGTTTCGTCATCCTGGGCTGCTTTTTTCTTGTATTTTGTCAGCATCGATGCAAAATCTGACCCATTCTCCACTTTTTCTTCTGGGTTCGTACCTGACTTCACAGAATATCCTGTTTTTATCTGACCGGTATTTTCAATCCTGCTCAACCTAGATTACCTCCCTGTTTTGAGAATATCTGGCTGTTCTTGAAGCATATTCTTCTATAAACAGCTCCTGTGCCTTTTTTGCTGCTTTTTCATACTCACTCTGCCGCCTGTCCTTTAACTTTTCATAACGGGACGTATCTATCTTTGCAGCGATCACTTGTTCTTTTTTCTTTTCTTCCTGCTGCTGTAAAAGCTTTAACTGTTCCTGTTTTTTCCGGATCTGATCTTCCATTTCACTGATATACATACCATAAAGACAAATATCTTTTATCTGTACATCCTGTTTTTTCAAATCATCCATCTTATTCTGGGCAGATACCAGCTTGTTCTCCAGTTCCTGTATCTCTGCTTCTTTTTTCCGGATCTGTGCCAGAAGTGTACCATGTTCTGCCTTAATGCTGTCCAGAATCTGTTCCTTATAATGAAGTACATTTTCAAGACTGTATTTAAATCTCTTCATCTTAAGTATCATCTCCTATAACTGCTAACCCACGATTTTTTCCATTCTCCTTATGCTTTCCTCATAAGGGATATTTTCATTTGTTTCCTGTTCCAGAAATTTATTCATATCACCTATGCGGTCAACTGCTTCATCCAGAGCACTGTTTGCACCTTTTTTGTAAGCGCCAATGGAGATCAGGTCTGCATTTTTCTGATAAAGACTTAACATGTTCCTGAACCTTGAAGCTGCTTTCCTGTGTTCTTCCCCGGCTATATCATTCATAAGACGTGAAATACTTGCACTGATATCAATAGCCGGAAAATGGTTTGCATTAGCCAGCTGCCTGCTTAAAACAATATGACCATCCAAAATACCTCTGACTGTATCAGCCACCGGCTCATTGGTATCGTCTCCCTCCACCAGTACCGTATAAATCCCGGTAATGGAACCTTTTGCAAAATTCCCGCTTCTTTCCAGAAGCCTTGGAAATTCTGCATAAATAGAAGGTGTATAACCTCTGGCTATAGGCGGTTCTCCAATAGCAAGACCGATCTCCCTCTGTGCCATGGCATATCTGGTAAGAGAATCCATCATCAGCAGCACATCTGCTCCCTGATCCCTGAAATATTCAGCGATCGTTGTTGCAACCAAGGGACATTTCATACGCAGCATTGCCGGCTGGTCTGATGTGGCTACAATAAGGACAGAACGTTTCATGCCCTCTTCTCCCAGATCCTTTTTAACAAATTCCAGAACCTCCCTGCCTCGCTCTCCTACCAGGGCGATCACATTGATATCTGTTTTTACATTCCGGGCGATCATTCCCATCAATGTACTTTTTCCAACACCGGAGCCTGCAAAAATCCCCATTCTCTGACCTTTTCCAATGGTATTTAAACCATCAATGGCCTTAATCCCAAATTCCAGATGTTCCCTGATAGGAGGACGGTTAAGAGGGTTGATATAGGCACTGTCTACTGTATAAAGCTTCCCTGGGGGAAACTCTCCTTTTTCGTCAATGGGATGCCCCAGCGCGTTGATGATACGGCCTTTCAGGAAGTCTCCCACCGGTATCTGCAAACGGCATCCGGTATTGCGGACAAAACTTCCCGCTGTGATCCCGCTGATATTTTCATAGGTCATCAGCTGTATTTTGCCATTTTTGAATCCTACCACTTCCGCAGGAACCTGACAGTTCTCAGCTTCATTGTAGATCATAACAATATCACCAACACCGGATCTGCCTCCGGAAGCTTCCATTGACATTCCCACTACATTTTCAATTTTTCCAATGCGGTCTGCTGTTTCTGCCTGCTGTATTAACTTCAGGAGATTTTCATACATGGTTTTCACCTCTGTGTACTTTATGTATCCATAAAATCTTTATGTATTGGCGTTGCCCACAAGTCTGTGTATATTTTCAAGCTGGGTATCTACACTCATATCTATGATCCCGTCCGGCATTTCGATGATACAGCTTCCGCATTTTCCGTCCTCCATTACTATAAATTTGACGTTGTCAGAGAGCCGTGACAGTTTCTCTGCCAGATGTCCATCTGCCTGAACCATGGTCTCATAGTCTTCTTTTTCCATATAGATCTTGACCCAGTCCATTTTCTGCAGTTTTTCTGTTTCAGCTTCTATCATCCTGCTTATAACAGAACCGCTGGATCTCAGGCTGATATGGATCACTTTTTCAGCCACTGCCACAGCAATATCTTTTAATTCTTCCAGATATTCTCTGAGGCATTTTTCTTTTTCTTTGTTGATCTCTATTAAGGCTTTTTCCAGGCTTTCTTTAAAAAACCGCTGATTTTCATGATGTTTCGCCTCATTTTCCTCTTCTGCCCTAATCAGTCCCTCTTCATAGCCTTTTTGTCTGCCTTCTTCAAATCCTTTCATCCGGGCTTCCTCAAAGATCTGTTCTGCCTTTTCGTTTGCTTCCTGTTCAATGGCTGCCGCTTCTTTCCGGGCTTCTTCTAATATTTTTTCTTTTTCCCTGAGCACCAGCTCTATTTGTTCCTGTCTGCATTCCAGACCATTGTATGTATCATTGTCCGCATTTAAAGAAGCTTCCGTTTCTTTTTTATTCTGCTTTTCTGTTTCTAGTTTCTGTGCATCCGGTGCCGTAAATACCTGTAAGGGAAGCTTCCGGACTCTGGCTTTATTTTCAAAGCCTGTATCCTGATCAGACAACAATGTTATCGTCATCTCCTCCCTTATTGATTATTACTTCTCCTGCATCTTCCAGTTTACGGATCAGATTAACAATACGCTGCTGTGCCTCTTCCACTTCCTTCAGTCTTACATTGGTAGTGATCTCCAGATCGCTCTTGACTGTTTCTGCCATACGCTTGGACATATTTGCAAAGAATACGTTCTTCATATCCTCTGATGCAGTCTTTAATGCATATACAATATCCTTGGAATCGCAATCCCTGATAAAACGCTGTACAGATCTTGGATCCATATCGATGATATTCTCGAACATGAACATCTTGTCCCTGATGCTTTTTGACAGTTCCGGATTATCTTTATCCATTTCATCAAAGATCTGTTTCTCGTTTCCTCGGTCAACATGGTTCATCACATCTGCCACATAATCAATACCGCCCAGGTTCATATTATCCTCACTGGTAATGATCGTAGCGAATTTCCTCTTCATTTCCTCTTCCACAATAGCTATTGCCTCAGGAGATACACGGCTCATATTTGCCATGCCTTCCAGTACCGGTATCCTTTTTTCATTTGGAAGCTGTTCCAGTATCTGGGCCGCCTGCTGAGGATCCATATAAGCCATGATCAGAGCGATCACCTGGGGCCGCTCATGCTGGAGCAGGGCAAGAAGGGATTTGGGATCTCCCTTTGTAAAAAAGTTAAATGGCTTGGACTGGAGAGTCTTGGATACTTTTTCCAGAAGATTTCTGGCTGTGGTTTCTCCAAAAGCTTTTTCCAGTACACTTCTGGCATAATCCAGACCTCCATCTGTCATCATCTTGTGGGTAAGGCACATTTTATAAAACTCATCTAATGCATTCTCCACCTGGGCATTATTTGTTTTTCCAAGCTTTGCTACCTCATAAGTCAGGTCTTCGATTTCCTGTTCACTGAGATATTTATAAATCTGGGAAGCGCGGTCTGCTCCTAAAGACACAACTACCACTGCTGCTTTCGCCCGCGCATCCATTTTATCCAGTTCGGATCCCCCGGTAATATCTGTTATCTTACTTCCCTCTATTTCTGCCATCGTTTCCTCCACCAGTAAGCAGCCAATTCTGGATCAGTTTTGCTGCGATCTGCGGATTTTCATCCACAAAGGAACCGATCTCCTGTTTTAATTTCAGACTGTGCTGCATTTTCAGATTTAAAATTTCTTCATTTTTCTTAAGTTCATCGTCCTGTCCCTGAAGCGCCGACTGTTCCTCTTCAGTTAACAAGGATATATTCCCATCATTTTTAGTTTTATTGTCGGCGGCAATGGCATTTTGAGAATTTTCAGTAATCGCATCTCCATCCGGTATCTGTTCCAACAGTGCCTGTCTTTCTTCTTCTGACGCTTTCAAATGCTGCCTGCTGAGTATCAGCAAAGCAATCAGCAATACCAGAAGCAGCCCACCTGCCCCTATGGCGATCAAAAGAGGCAATGGAAGCTTTGCTTTCTGTGCCGGTGCTGTTACCGGCACTGCATCTGTGTTTTTACTGGCTGCTGAAAGGGCTCTTATAACCGTGATCTTTGAAGGAGCGTCCTCCTGGGTAATACCTGCTGAATTAGCTACAAGACTGACCAGATCTGCGTCTGCAATAGATGTATCATCTGTATCAATAGTAACGCCTACTGTTGTATTTTCCAGAACACCAGGATCGATCTGACGCTGTTCTTTTGTGGAATTATACAGCCACTCTCTTATTGCGCTGTTGTTGGAATATGTATCTGAACCTGCCTGTGTGCCTGTCTTGCCCGTATAACGGGGTGTATCTGCATTAGCATCTGCGCCTGCTGCGCCTCCATTTCCCGAAGACGTACTTCCCGTATTCTCCCCTGCTGTTTCTTCTTTTTCCAGCAGTCCTGTTTTATCATTCTGGTCAACCTTATCCGGAGTGGTATACTGGACTGTTTCCTGGATCAGCTTCTGCATATTCAGTGTGCCTTTTACAGAAACTGCAACTTTTCCCTGTCCATACATTAATTCCAGGACCCGGCGCACATTTCCTGCTATACTTTTTTCTATCTGGCTGGTAAGCTCTGCTACATCTTT
>OJRO01002101.1_pt1 | contig 11428 bp, 9 predicted proteins | sample 1599221 | NCBI WGS metagenome assembly OJRO01 (sample SAMN03922449, study PRJEB24848) | human gut metagenome | isolation source: stool sample | host: Homo sapiens | place: Germany | collected 2009-11
CGACTACACGCCCGACGAAGCCGGCACTTTCGACGTGGCGCTGCGCATCTACCCCTCGAACCCGCTCCTGCCCCACCGCATGGACTTCGCGCTGGTGAAGTGGGCCTAATGCCAATAGAAGGTATTAAATTTGAATAATTAACAATAACAAGTTGTAACTGTTCGAAAATTTCAATATCTTTAAAGGACGAACCGTATTTTTTAGCGATATGTCAGCACTTACTTTCGACAAAAGCGAATTGGGCAATCTGGAGTACTCGCTCCAGCGCGAAATGCTCGCAACGGACCGTATCGGCGGCTATATGAGCACGACCATCGTCTGCTGCAACACCCGCCGTTACCACGGCCTGATGGTGGCCCCGATCGACGACAGCGACCGGACCTACGTCCTGTTGTCGGCGCTCGACGAAACGATCATCCAGCACGACCAGACGTTCAACCTGGCGCTGCACCGTTTCCAGGGGACCTACGAGCCGCGCGGCCACAAGTACATCACCGATTTCGAGTACACTCCGACCCCAACGATCACCTATCGCGTAGGCGGCGTGATCCTCAAGAAGGAGATGCTCTGGATTCACAAGCGCACGCAACTGATGATCCGCTACACGCTCGTCGACGCCCATTCGGAAACGCGCCTCCGGCTGCGCCCGTTCCTCGCCTTCCGCGACAAGCATGCGCTGACGCATGCCAACATGGAGGCCGACGGGCACTCCTATCCGGCCGTCAACGGCGTGAAATGCCGCCTCTACGGTTCGTTTCCGTGGCTGTATCTCCAGACCAGCAAACCCGGCGCGGAGTTCGTGCCCGCGCCCGACTGGTACTACAATTTCGAATACCGGCAGGACATCGCCCGCGGCTACGACGGCTACGAGGACCTGATGACCACGGGCTATTTCGAAACCGAACTGAAGAAGGGCGAGAGCATCATCTTCTCGGCGTCGCTCGACGAAATGGGCTCGACGAAAACCATCGAGGAGGTCTTCGGCGGCTCCATCGCGCGCCGCACGCACAAGATCGACTTCATCAGCTGCCTCGAACACTCGGCGCGACAGTTCGTGATCCGCCGCCCGGGCAACCGGACGGAGGTGGTCTCGGGCTATCCGTGGCACGGGGTTTCGGGCCGCCAGACCTTCGTCTCGCTGCCGGGCATCACCCTGTGGCAGAACCACAAGGAGGACTGCATCGACGCCCTCGACACGCAGGTGCGCGGCATGCAGGACGGCATGTTCGCCGGGAACGCTTCGGCGGCGGCCGCCGCGGACGCCCCGCTGTGGTTCTTCTGGACCCTTCAGCGGCTCGAAGCGCAGATCGGCGCGAAAAAGATCTGGAAACACTACGGCGAGGCCATGAAGCAGGTGCTCGAGTCGTACAAACGGGGCGTCGCGGGCCGTGTCGCGCTCAACGACAACGGGCTGGTGTGGGCCTCGTCCGACGAGGTTCCCCTCACGTGGATGAACTCCGTGATCGACGGCCGTTCCGTCACCCCGCGCAACGGCTATCAGGTGGAGGTCAACGCCTTGTGGTACAACGCCGTCCGCTACGCTCTCCGGCTGGCCGGCGAGGCGGGCGACACGAAGTTCGTGAAGGCGTGGGAGAAACTGCCCGAACGCACCGCGGCGTCGTTCAACGAACTCTTCCGCCTGCCCGAAGGCTACCTGGCCGACTGCGTGGGCTGCGACGGCGCCAACACGGACATCCGCCCGAACATGATCGTCGCCTGCGGGCTGCCCTACAAGATGCTCGACGACCAGACCCAGCTGGAGGTGATCCGCACGGTGCGGCAGCACCTCCTCACGCCGAAGGGCCTGCGCTCGCTCTCGCCCCGCAACCCGCTTTACAAGGGTTCGCAGGAGGGTACGCCCGCCGAACGCGACTTCGCGGGCAAGAACGGGTCGGTATGGCCGTGGCTGCTGTCGTTCTACGTCAGCGCCTGCTTCGACATCGACGGCGACGCCTTTCTGCCGCAGGCCGAGGAGATTCTCGCCGGATTCGAGGAGGACATCCAGACCTACGGCATCGGTTCGATCGGCGAACTGTTCGACGCCGATCCTCCGTTCGCGCCGCGCGGAGCCATTTCGCAGGCGTGGAGCGTCGCGGCCGTGCTGGACATCTACGGCATGATCCTCGCACGCAAACCGGAAGAGACGCCCGGAAAGTCGGAAAAACCCACAAAAAAAGCGAATCCGAAGACTGCGAAGGCCGCAAAAAACGTTGGTAAGGAGAAGGTTGCCGCGAAGGCCGCGAAGGCCGTGAAACCCGCGGCAAAGGCCGCCGCGAAGAGGACGGCCGCCAAAAAGACAACGAAGAAGAAAACGACGGAAAAAACGAAATAACGAATACGGCCCGGGCGCACAATGTGAAAGAGAGTTGTGCCGGATGGCGAGGCTCCTTCCGAGGGGAGGGGTTCGAAGCGGAATCTGACTTACGGCCACGGCCGGGCGCCGTGAAGGGATGCGGAGAGGAAGCGCACAGGCGGCAAAATGAAACAACAAAAAGATAAGGTATGAGAGTTTTAATGTTCGGATGGGAGTTTCCGCCCCACATTGCAGGCGGGCTGGGAACGGCCTGCTACGGAATGACCCGCGGACTGGCGCGCAACGGCGTAGACGTCACTTTCATCGTCCCGCACGCCTACGGCGACGAGGACCAGCGTTTCACGCACGTCGTGAACGCCAGCGACGTGGAGGCCTTGTACGGTTCGACGGGCAGCGGCGCGGACGACATTCTGGAGAAGATGTCGTTCATCCACATCGACTCGAACATGGTCCCCTATATCTCCCCCGAGGAGTACGAGTCCTACCACGAGCAGTACGTCAAGTCGGGGCGGAAGACCTGGTCGACGACCGATGCCTGGAAACAGCGCTACGCCTTCTCGGGCAAGTACGGCGCCAACCTCATGGAGGAGGTGGCTCGCTACGCCGTGGTCGCCGCGCAGGTGGCCAGGGACCTCGAAGGACAGTTCGACGTGATCCACGCCCACGACTGGCTCACCTACTACGCGGGCATCGCCGCCAAACGCGTCTCCGGGAAGCCGCTGGTGGTGCACATGCACGCCACGGAGTACGACCGCTCGGGCGAGAACGTCAACACGCAGGTCTACGCCATCGAGCGGGCCGGCATGCACGCCGCCGACCGCGTGATCGCCGTTTCGAACCTCACGCGCAACATCGTCATCAACCGCTACGGCGTTCCCGCCGAAAAGATCGTCACGGTGCACAACGCCGTGCGCTTCGCCCAGAACAGCGGCAAGGTTCCCGAGCGGGGCGTCACCGACAAGGTCGTGACCTTCCTGGGACGCATCACCTACCAGAAAGGCCCCGACTACTTCGTCGAGGCGGCCGCCAAGGTCCTCAAGCGGGTTCCCGACGTGCGGTTCGTGATGGCCGGCTCGGGCGACATGATGAACCACGTCATCCGCCGCGTGGCGCGGCTCGGCATCGCCGACCGTTTCCACTTCACGGGATTCCTCCGCGGGGAGGACGTGCACAAGATGTTCCAGCTGTCGGACGTCTACGTGATGCCCTCCGTCTCGGAGCCTTTCGGCATCTCGCCGCTGGAGGCGATGCGCTCGAACGTCCCGGTGATCATCTCCAAGCAGAGCGGCGTGGCCGAAGTGCTGGACTACGCCGTGAAGGTGGACTACTGGGACGTGGACGCCCTGGCCGACGCCATCTACGGACTGATCAAATACCCCGCCCTGTCGGGCATGTTCGCCTCGAAGGGTCTCGAAGAGGTGACCAACCTCAAGTGGAACGACGCCGCGGCGAAGATCAAATCGGTGTACGAAGCCGTGATCGAAGAGAATAAGAAACAATTAAAATAGCAACCCGCATGAAAACCGTCTGTCTCTATTTTCAGGTGCATCAGCCCTGGCGTCTGAAGAAATACCGCTTCTTCAACATGGGCAAGGACCACAACTACCTGGACGACCTTATAAACCGTTCGATCATGCAGAAGGTCGCCCGCCAGTGCTACCTGCCGATGAACGCCCTGCTGCTCAAGCTCATCAGGGAGAACAAGGGCAAGTTCCGCTGTTCGTTCTCGATCACGGGCATCGCCATCGAACAGTTCCGCGCCTTCGCCCCCGAAGTGCTCGACTCGTTCAAGGAGCTTGCCGCGACGGGCTGCGTGGAGTTCCTCGCCGAGACCTACTCCCACTCGCTGGCCTCGCTGGCTTCGAAGGAGGATTTCACGGAGCAGGTCAAACTGCACACGAACCTTATCAAAAAGGAGTTCGGGGTGAAACCCACCGCTTTCCGCAACACGGAGCTGATCTATTCGGACGAGATCGGCGCGATGGTCGCCGGCATGGGCTTCCGCACGATGCTGGCCGAAGGAGCCAAGCACGTGCTGGGGTGGAAATCGCCCAACTACGTCTACGCCAACGCCATCGACCAGAAACTGCGCCTGCTGCTGCGCAACTACAAGCTCTCGGACGACATCGCTTTCCGCTTCTCGAACAAGAGCTGGGACCAGTGGCCCCTGACAGCCGACAAGTACGTGCAGTGGCTCGCCTCGGACGAGACGCCGGGCGAGGTCATCAACCTGTTCATGGATTACGAGACCTTCGGCGAGCATCAGAACGCCGACACGGGCATCTTCGAATTCATGCGCGCGCTGCCCAAGGCGATCCTCGCCAGGAAGAACGGCCTGGAGTTCGCCACGGTGACCGAGGCCGCGAAGAAGCACCAGCCCGTCGCCGTGCTCCACTGTCCGCACGTGATGTCGTGGGCCGACGAGGAGCGCGACGTGACGGCCTGGCTGGGCAACGAATTGCAGAACGAGGCTTTCTCGAAGCTCTATGCCCAGAAGGAGAAGGTCGCGGCGCTGAAAAATCCCGATTTCGATTATGTCTGGAGTTTCATGCAGACCTCCGACCATTTCTACTACATGGCCACCAAGTGGCTGTCGGACGGCGACGTGCACTCCTACTTCAACCCCTACGATTCGGCCTACGACGCCTTCATCAACTACATGAACGTCCTCTCGGACTTCATCATCGAGCTGGACAAGGCGGTGGCTGCCAAGGCGGCGAAAAAACGGGCCTGACGCCCCGACGGACAACCAGAAAACGGGTCTCTGCGGAGGCCCGTTTTTTTATTTCGCAAAACGGCGCGCGGCATGTACAACGGATGCTTTATTTGCTTACATTTGGCGCATCGAAAACACACATGCATGAATAGCGTCTTCATCCTGCTGAACAGCCTCAACGACTGGAAACCCTACTGCGAAACCGATTCGCTGATGACCGTCACCGACTACCTCGAACACCGTTACGGGGAGCGGACGCCCAAGCTGGTCATCAACTTGAGCGACGAATACGGCTACAACTCCGAAGGCTACTACTGCTCGCTGCTGGCCCAGGCCCGGGGACACCGGGTGCTGCCGGGCGTCGAGACGCTCAACAAGCTCGAATCGGGCGCCGGAATCCGCATGAACCGCAACCTGCAACAGCTCTGCCAACAGTGGATCGAACGCAACCGCATCACCGACGAAACCTGGCAGCTGAACATCTACTTCGGAACCTGCCGCGAGAAGGGTCTGGAGAAGATCGCGCGGTTCATCTTCGACCACTACCCCTGCCCGATCCTGCGCGTGACGATGAACAACCACGCCCGCAACCAGATCGAGTCGGTGCAGGCCCTTTCGCTGCGCCAGCTCTCGGAGAGCGGGCAGGACGATTTCGCCAATGCGCTCGACTGCTTCAACAAGAAGGTATGGCGCTCGCCGCGCTCGGCCAAGCCCGCACGCTACAACCTCGCCATCCTCTACGACCCGGACGAAAAATTCCCGCCCAGCGACAAGGACGCCCTCAACAAGTTCCTCGAAGTGGCCCGGAAAATGAACATCCACGCGGAGCTGATCACCGAGGAGGAAGCCACGCGGCTGATGGAGTTCGACGCGCTGTTCATCCGCGCCACCACAGCGCTCAACCACTACACTTTCCGCCTCGCGCAGCGTGCCGCGATGAACGACATCGCCGTGATCGACGATCCCGAGTCGATCATCCGCTGCACGAACAAGGTCTACCTCTGCGAGCTTTTCGAAAAGGCCCGCATCCCGGCCCCGGCCTCGCAGCTGCTGTTCCGCAGCAACGAATACTCCTTCGGCGAGATCAGCGAACGCCTCGGCGCGCCCTTCATCCTCAAGATTCCCGACGGATCGTTCTCGGTGGGCATGCACAAGGTGGCCAGCGACGAAGAGCTGCGCGCGGCGCTCGACGAGATGTTCCGCCACTCGTCCGTGCTGCTGGCCCAGGAGTTCATCCCCACGGAGTTCGACTGGCGGATCGGCCTCCTGGACGGCGAACCGTTGTTCGCCTGCAAATACTACATGGCCAAGGGCCACTGGCAGATCTACAACCACGCCCACGACGACACAGGCCGCAACCTGTGCGGCGCATGGGAGACCGTACCCATCTACAAGGCGCCGCAGAAAGTGCTCGACACCGCCGTAAAGGCCGCGGCGCTGATCGGCAAGGGATTGTACGGCGTGGACCTGAAACTCATCAACGGCAGGGCCGTGGTGATCGAGATCAACGACAACCCGTCGATCGACCACGAAGTCGAGGACGCCGTGCTGGGCGACGAACTTTACTACCGCATCCTCAACCACTTCGTCCACTGCCTCAACCGCCTCCACGCGCAATGAACCCCGCAGTCGGAATACGTCCCGCGACGGCCGGGGACCTCGACGCCGTGGAGTGCGTCGAGCGGCGTTCATTCCCGGAAGGGGAGGCCTTCACGCGGCGGCAGCTGCGCTACCTGCTGACGCATGCGCAGGGAGCGTCCTACGCCGCCACCCGCGACGGTGCGGTCGTCGGCTACATTTCATTGCTGATGCGGCGCACGGCGCAAAACCTCCGCATCTACTCCGTGGCGGTGGACCCCGCGGCGCGCGGCTGCGGAGCCGGACAGGCGTTGCTGGACGCCGCTATCGCGCTGGCCCGGCGGCTCGGGCTGCGTGAAGTGACGCTCGAAGTGCGCACCGACAACGACTCTGCCATAAGGCTTTACGCCCGCAAAGGCTTCCGCCCCGGAAAACTGCTGCGCGGCTACTACCCCGACGGCACGGACGCGCGGCGGATGTCGTTCAGGACCTCCTGCGGCCGTCCAGAATAGCCTCCTTGTTCGCCTCGGCCCATTCCACCAGTCCGAAAATATGCGGCAGGAGACTCCCGCCCCGCTCCGTAAGACGGTATTCCACCCGCGGCGGAACCTCGGCGTAGACTTCGCGGCGGATCATTCCGTCGGTTTCGAGCATCCGCAGCGTGACGGTCAGCATGCGGTGCGAAATGTCGCCCAGCGTGCGGTGGATCTCGCTGAAACGCATCACGCCGTTGGCATTCAACGTCAGCAACACCAGCATCGACCACTTGTCCCCCAGGCGGCACAGCACGTCCCGGACCGGGCAGGAACCCGTGGGCGTGAAATTTTTCAATTTTTTCTCCGGCTCCATCCGTTTGGTATCCAGCAATGGTTACACGCATGTAACCATCTCATTTTTAAGTGCGTTATTGTTTTTACGGGCTGTTTGCCCTATCTTTGTACGCAAAGATAACAAACTTACCGAAAATAACCATTGTATCACTAAACGAATTGCAATCATGGCAAAAAAAACAGCTGTCGTGGCCGTGAATCCCGTGAACGGGATGGGCCTGTTCCAGTATCTGGAAACGTTTTTCGAAAACAAGATTCCCTGCACCGTGTTCGCCGTGGCCGAAAGCCGCGAGATCCGCACCAACTCGGGCATCGGCCTGACGGCCGACGACGTGATCGCCAACCTCAAGGGTCACGAAGAGGAGTACGACGCTCTGGTGTTCGCCTGCGGCGACGCCGTGCCGGTCTTCGCGCAGCATGCCGGCGAGCCTTGGAACAGGGACCTGATGGAGGTGCTGAAAACCTTCGGGGAGACGGGCAAACCGATGATCGGCCACTGCGCCGCAGGGATGATGTTCGGATTCGCAGGCGTCGCCGCCGGACGGCGCGTCGCCGTGCACCCGATGGCCAAGGCCGCCGTGACGGGCCCCGTGGCGACGGACGCCCCGTTCGAGATCGACGGCAATTTCTTCACCGCGCAGGAGGAGCACGCCATCCCGGCGATGATCGGCCGCGTGGTCGAAGCGCTGAAATAGCGGCGTGTCATAGCGGACACCCGCGAGCCGCCACCTGAAAAACAAGGTTCGGTTTTTTGATTTTAGAGGAGCGGATTTTGTCCTGACACAGTTCGACCCGGACGGGACATACAAACGTATTTTCCGTTCGGGCCGGACAAGGCAGGGCGGAAGAGGCCCTGTAAAATCGAAAACTATCCTTTCCGCTTGTAACGCGAGGGCGAGGTTCCGGTGTGCTGTTTGAAATACTTGCCGAAGAAGGACTGCGTCGAGAAATTGAGGTGGTAGGCGATCTCCTGAATGCTCATTCCGGAATACTTGAGCAGGGCCTTGGCTTCGAGGATCACCGACTCGTCGATCCACCGCGCGGCGGTCTTGCCGCTCACCTCCTTCACCACGGACGAGAGGTATTTGGGCGTGATATTGAGCTGCTTGGCGTAGAAGCTCACGTTGCGCTCCTTCTTGTTGTACTGTTGCAGCAGCGACATGAACTCGTCGAACAGCACCTCGCAGCGCCCCTGCTTCATCTCGCCGGGCTGCTCGCGCTGGTTGATCTCGGTGATGATGTAGAACGCCGTGGTGAAGAGCGTGCGGATGATCTCGTGGCGGTAACGCTCCTTGTCGCTGCGCAGCATGGTCTTGATGAGCTGGAACAACTGGCGGATTTCGTCCACGTCCTGCGGCGTGACCTCCAGCACGGGGGCCTTGCCGAAGCGCATGTAGACCGGCAGCGAGGTCGAGAGGTCGATCTGGATCTCGTTGACGAACGATTTCGAGAAGGCCAGCAGGTAGGCCGCGGCGTTCGACGAACACTTGATTGTGCGGATGATCGAATCGGGGTTGAAAAAGACGATCGTGTTGGGCTTGATGCTGTAATTCTGCATGTCGATCGACACGGTGGCCTCGCCCGTCATCATAATGATGGCCGTAAAGCCGTCGATCGAGGTCGGATAATCGGCCGTGGTGTTCTTGTCGGCCGTGAGTGCGGAAATCACCAGATCGTCCGAAAGGTAAAAGACGTCACTCATCTCCTTCTTGATCCGGGAGATGGAGACCTTGCGCAAACTTTCGCGTCCTCCGCTGCGCGCCGTTTTGCCGTTATCCGCCATATCGTCGTAATTTTTCCGACAAAAGTATGAATTTTCGCAGAATCAAACAAGCCGGACCGTAAAAATCAGAAATTGCCCGAGGCCTGTTTGGCGCACATCACGCGCAGGCCGCCCGCCAGACACTCGATGTGCAGCGGGAATTCGGCGCCCTTCTGCCCGTCGACGTCCGTGGGTTCGTTGACCGACGAACGGATGTCGATCCGCCGCGCCCGGAGGTGGCGGACGATCTTCGGGCTGCCGCCCGCCAGATAGCGGCACATGGCCAGCGTCGAACGAAAGAAATTCTTCTTCTCCAGCAGGATGCAGTCGAACAGCCCGTCCTTGATCGACGACCGCCGCGCCAGGTGGAAACCGCCCGCCGTCTCGCCGTTGAAGATCAGCACCATCAGCGACCGCAGGTCGAACCGCTCGCCGTCGGCCTCGATCTCCAGCGGCACGGCGTGCATCGTGCGGAACTCCTTGACCCCCTCGATGATATAGGCCAGCTTGCCGATCTTGTGCTTGCGTTCGTCGGGCGTGCGCTGCGAGGTGGTCGTGAAGATTCCGAACGAAAAGATATTGACGAAATACAGGTCGTTCACCCGGCCTACGTCGACCCGGTCCACAGCCCCCGAAGCGATCTGCCGCGCCGCTTCGAGCGGCTCGCGCGACATGCCGACCGCCCCGGCGAAATCATTGGCCGTACCGGCCGGAATCACGCCGATGGGAATGTCCAGCCCCTTGCGTTTCATGGCGTTGACCGCATAGTTCACCGTGCCGTCGCCGCCGGCGACGACCATCAGGTCGATGGTCTCGTTGCCGTCGAACGGATTGGCCGTAAAGTCGATCCGCTGCGGCGTGACGTCGTAGCCGTAGGCCTGAAAAATCGTACTGATGCACCCGACGTTGCGGGCGATTTTGCCCTTGCCCGATTCGGGATTGTAGAGGAATACCGCTGTTTTCATTTATCTCGCTATTTCAGAATCAACGCTTCCATGGCCGGCGAGACGTACTCCTCGTACTCTCCGCCGTCACCCGCCAGGATGAAGTACGCCTTCACGCCGGGCATCCGTTCCACGGCCGCCAGCGCATCGTCGGCGCCCATCGCCAGAAACATGGTCCCCAGCGCGTCGGCCTCGGCGCAGGTCGGAGCCGCGACGGTCACCGACAGCAGGCGCGACAGGGCGCTGCGCCCCGTGCGGGGGTCGATGGTGTGGGCGACCTTGTTGCCCTCCCCGTCGAGGTAGAAACGGCGGTAGTTGCCCGAGGTGGCCAGCCCGCCGCCGGTCATCTGAATCCGTTTCTGGAGGTATTCACCGTCCGACATGTTGCCGTCGAAAGGCGTTTCGACGCCGATGCGCCACGCCCGGCCCTGCCGGTTGAGTCCCCGGCAGCGGACCTCGCCGCCGATGTCGACGATGTAGTTTTCAGCCCCGTATTTCTCGACCAGTCCGGCCAGCAGATCGACCGTATAGCCTTTCGCCACGGAGTTGAAGTCCAGCTGCACGCGCGGATCGTCCTTCACCAGCCGCCCTCCCTCGACACGGACCTTTTCGCAGCCCACGAATTCGAGGATCGAATCGACGTTCGGGTTTTCGACGCGCTCCCGGCCGGCGAAGCCCCACGCCTCGACCAGCGGCTTGACGGTCACGTCGTAACGCCCGTCGCTCAACGCGCCGATGCTGTCGGCCAGATGCAGGTTGAAGGCGATATGACGGTCGACGCTGTCGGTCTCGTTGCGGTTCAGACGGCTCACAAGCGACGTCGAATCGTAAATCGACATCGACGCCTTGGCCTCGCGGTCCAGCTCCATGACGGCCGCATAGAGACGCTGCCGCGAGACGCCCTTCACGTCGGCCACCACATGCAGCGTCGTGCCGAGCATCGTCCCGTCGACGGTGACGAAATCCGGCTCGCTCCCGCAGCCGCACAACACCGCGGCGACAAGCGCGGCGAAAGTTCCGCGCACACCCGTTTTCCCCATAATTTTCACTTGTTTAGCCGCAAAAATACGATTTTCTCGATTAATTTGTTATTTTTAGACGCCAAATTGAAAATAATTGTGAATTATGAATTATGAATTATGAATTATTTCGTACCTTTGCGGAACGCTCTGGCGTTATCCACGGTAAGGGGGATGCGTCGTAGAGTGGAACGTAAAATAAATTTACACAATGGCTTATTTAACAGCTGAGAAAAAGCAGGAGCTTTTCGGCCAGTACGGCAA
>OJRO01002102.1_pt1 | contig 11428 bp, 10 predicted proteins | sample 1599221 | NCBI WGS metagenome assembly OJRO01 (sample SAMN03922449, study PRJEB24848) | human gut metagenome | isolation source: stool sample | host: Homo sapiens | place: Germany | collected 2009-11
AAGAGACAGGGTATATCTGGTCGTGTAAAAAGATTAAGTACATGTTCCCGAAAGCCCATGCGGCGGCTTACGTTATGATGGCATGGCGCGTGGCTTACTGCAAGGTCTTTTATCCGCTCGCGTATTACTGCGCGTATTTTAGTATCCGTGCCAATGCGTTTGACTACGAAAAAATGGCAATGGGCAGGGATAAGCTGGAATATTTCCTTGCGGATTACAAGGCGAGAAAAGCCGAAAACCAGCTGACCAATGCCGAAGAAGACGAGTTAAAGGATATGCGTATTGTGCAGGAAATGTATGCACGTGGATTTGATTTTACACCGATTAATCTGTATCAGGCAAAGGCCCGGTCATTCCAGATTATTGACGGAAAAATCATGCCGTCCTTTAAAGTCATCGACAAGGTTGGTGAAGTCGCCGGGGAATCCATAGAGATTGCGGCAAGAGGCGGCGAGTTCTTATCCAAAGACGACCTGCGCCAGCGTGCAAAGGTCGGACAGACGGTTATTGAAAAATTAAGCGATCTGGGGCTGTTACAGGGAATGGCAGACAGCAACCAGCTGTCGCTGTTTGATTTATAGGAAAAGGCAAGTATGAAGAATCCTTAAATCTAAGATTCTTCATACAGATATTTGTGCCGCAGGCAGCACAAATATCTTTTATCGCAGGACTGAATAAATTCAGTCCGCGGTTCCTCTGGCATTAAAATGCCTGCGGAAAAGAGGTACGTATGAAACGTGTAGGAGCGGTAATTTGTAATTTTAATAAAAAAGAAGATGTGCTGAATTGTATCCAGTCAGTGCTGGAATCGAAATACACAGACTATGATTTATACGTTGTAGATAATGCTTCGTCAGACGGTTCGGCAGAAGCAATCCGTGAAAAGTACGGCAGTCAGGTAAAGGTGCTTGTCAACGCAGAGAATCTCGGTGGTTCGGGTGGATTTAATACCGGACTGCGGAAAGCTTTGGAAAAAGGATACGAATATCTGTATTGTCTGGACAATGATGTGCTGGTTGATGAAAATGCAATGGGTGAGCTGGTGGAGTTTCTGGACACACACCCGGACAGCGGCATGGCAGGTTCGCGCGTGTATCACATGGAAAATCCGGGTGTTATCCAGCAGTTCGGACAGATTGTGGATTTTAAAGACTACTGTACCGAAGCCAAATTCCTTGGAAAAACCGATGCAGACGGAATTCCCGATGTCGAATATTCCGATGCGGTTGCCGCCTGCTCTCTGATGGTGCGGAAAAGTCTGATAGATGAAATCGGACTGATGCCGGAAGATAATTTTCTCTACTGGGACGATACCGAGTGGGGATACTGCTGTAACCTTGCAGGTTACAAAGTGGCATCAGTCGGCAGTTCCGTAGTGCTTCACCGCATGGGCGCAAAAAAAGAAGTTGTTAATACATTTCCAACATATTATGCGTGGCGCAACTGGATTTATTTCTTTATGAAATATACCCCGCAGGATGAATGGGAGAAAATGTGTGATACCTTTTTAAATTCTGTGTTTGAAGTGCAGTATGAAGGCATGTACCGCGGTGAGTATAACAAGGCAAAAACAGTCATGTTTGCCTATGATGATGCGATTCACGGTGTCCGCGGAAAAGCGGCAGACGGACGGATATTTGAAGTGGACTGCAAAGATACGGCACTGCGTGAAGTGCTGGCGGGAAAGCAGTGTATTTATTTAGAACGCGGTCAGGGAGAAGATTTTTCCTACGATCTTGCGGAGCGGATTTTAAAAATCAGTCCGCAGGCACAAATTACAGTCAATCCAGACGATACATACGACTGTAAGCTGGTATTGTGCGATTCCGTTTTTGCAGTCAGCGACATGAGCCTGCAAAACGTATATGTTGACAGTGCCATGAACGTCTTTGCGACGGAAGACGATGCCATGAAAATCATCAACTATCCATACGCAAGGGAACTGTTCCGCTTCGCCAACAAGCCGCTGTTCTTAGACAGCCTCCGTCATATGCACGAATAAAAAAATACTTGCTTTTATCAGTATACTTTTGTAACATAGACTGTGTGCACAGCGCATAAAATAAACCGTGTATGCGGAGAGAATGGAGAAAACTAAATTTATGTTAAAAAAATATCTTATGATTTTTCTGGTATCCATGGTGCCAATCGTAGAATTGCGAGGTGCGATTCCGATTTCGCAGGGCTTTCAGCTGCCGTTATTACAGTCCTACATCATCTGTGTTATCGGCAACATGCTTCCGGTTCCGATTATTTACCTTTTTGCAAGACGGGTGCTTGAGTGGGGCAAGGATAAAAAATACATTGGTAAGTTTTTTACCTTCTGTATTGAAAAAGGTCACAAAGGCGGACAGAAGCTGAAAGAAAAAGCAGGAAACGGGTTATTTATCGCACTGCTTTTATTTGTGGGTATTCCGGTTCCGGGTACAGGTGCATGGACAGGAACACTGGCAGCCAGTTTTCTGGATATGGGATTTAAAAAGAGTGTACTTGCCGTATTGGGCGGTGTGCTTCTGGCAGGTATTGTCATGGGTGCTGCCAGTGCAGGACTTTTCAGCGCACTTTTTGCAGTCTTTTAAAGAAAAATACAAAAGCGGTTTTAAATTTATAAACAGAACGGGCAGCAGCCGGGCATGGGAATTCCTTATCCCGGAAGATGCCCGTTATTTTTTGCCTGAAATAAAAGAAAATGCAAAAAAATAAAAAAAGTGCTTGCAATGTGCATAAAAAAAGTGTATTATATGAAAGTACTGTTAAACGCACGTTGTAAATACGGCATACAGTTACAGGAATATGGCTAATTGGTCAAGTGGTCAAGACGTCGCCCTCTCACGGCGAAGACAGGGGTTCGACTCCCCTATTAGCTATTCTGTATTATAGTGTTCTGGAAAGAGTGGGCAGAAATGTCCACTCTTTCGTTGTTAGGCATAATACAGGCGGACTGACAGGCGGGGATTCCTGCGATTTAAAATAATGGAAAGGCGATGAATAAATGGGTAGAAAGATAAGCTACGAAGAAAAAACAGAGCAGCTCATTCAACCGTTCATTGATGCGCATCATTTTGAGCTGGTTGATGTGGAATATGTGAAAGAGGGCAGTGACTGGTACTTGAGAGTTTACATCGATAAAGAAGGCGGCATTACCGTAGATGACTGTGAGGTAATCAGCAGAGAATTTAATGAAGTCCTTGACAAAGAAAACTATATTCCGGATCAGTATATTTTTGAAGTCAGTTCTCCGGGGTTGTTAAGACCGTTAAAGAAAGAAAAAGATTATCAAAGAAGCATTGGAAAATTAATTGATATTAAGCTTTACCGTGCCGAAGACAAACAGAAAGAATTTACAGGCGTGTTAAAAGCATACGATGAAAAAACAGTAACACTTGCATTTGAAAAGGATGAAGAAAAGACATTTGAAAGAGCGAATCTGGCAATGATTCGTCTTGCATTTTGTGATTAATAATAAAGAATAAACGATGCCGCAAGGCCAAATGGAGGAAATTATGAGTAAAGAATTAATAGCAGCACTTGATGCGCTTGAAAAAGAAAACGGAATCAGCAAGGAAGTGATGTTTGAAGCAATTGAAAAATCACTGATGGATGAATATAAGACACAGTTTAACACTGTAGAAAACGGCCGTGTTGTATTAGACAGAATCACAGGGGACTTCCACATTTATTCAGACAGACAGGTCGTTGAAGAAGTATCTGTTCCGGAACCGGCAGAAGGAAGCAATTCCAGAAAAAATACTGAAAAGTATATTTCTGCAACAGAGATTTCCCTTGCCGATGCAAGAAAGATTAAGCCAAACTGCCAGATTGGTGACATTGTTACCGTAGAGGTAAAATCAGAAGAATTTTCAAGACGTGCGGCAAAGAATGCAAAGGGTACAATTGTACAAAAGATTCGTGAAGAAGAAAAGGCAGCACTTTACAATGAATACCATTCAAAGGAAAAAGAAATCATCACAGGAATTGTACAAAGAATTGATGAAAAGGGTAATGTTTTGGTAGACATCGGAAGAACACAGACAACCTTAAAGGTCAGTGATCAGGTAAAGGGTGAAACCTTTGAACGCGGCGACAGAATTAAACTTTATGTTGTAAGCGTTTCCAACAAAGAAAAACCGGGGACACTGGTAAGAGTATCAAGAACATCACCACAGCTTGTAGAACGCCTTTTTGAAGAAGAAGTAACGGAAATCAAAGACGGCATTGTTGAAATTATGGGTATTGCAAGAGAAGCCGGTTCAAGAACTAAAATGGCAGTCCGTGCAAAAGTACCGAATGTTGATCCGGTTGGTGCATGTGTCGGTGTAAACGGTGCGAGAGTAAAGGCAATCGTTAATGAACTGGGCAACGAACAGATTGATATTATCGAATGGGATGAAAATCCGGCACAGTTAATTGTCAATGCGTTAAGTCCGGCAAAGGTTGTATCCGCAACAGCAGATGACGAAGAAAAGAAAGCGGAAATCATCGTTTCAGAACAGCAGCTTTCTCTTGCAATCGGCAAATCAGGACAAAACGTAAGACTTGCAGCGAAGCTTACAGGCTTTGGCATTGATATTAAGAGTGAAGCACAGGCAAATGAAGACATCGACGAAACAGCCGGTGACGAAGAAGACGTTGAACTTACATTGAGTGAAGAAGAATAAAAGATCAGGGAGTGATTTATTTGGCCGGAACAAAAAAGATTCCTCAAAGACAGTGCATAGGCTGTCGTGAAATGAAGAATAAAAAAGATTTAATCAGAATCTTAAAAACAGATACGGAAGGCATTATCATTGATGTGACAGGCAAGAAAAACGGCAGAGGTGCATATATATGTCCTAATGCGGATTGTTTTGCAAAGGCTGTGGCATCAAAGGGACTGGAACGTTCCTTTAAAATGCCGATAGAAAAGTCTGTGTATGACAAGTTGGCAAAGGAGCTGGAAAATATTGAAGCAGGATAAGGCATTAGCAATGATCGGACTTGCGCAGAAAGCAGGAAAAATCGTAAGCGGAGAATTTGCAACAGAAAAGGCAGTCAAGACCGGGAAAGCCGCACTGGTTATTGTCGCAGGAGATGCATCGGAAAATACAAAGAAGATGTTTACAAATATGTGTGCATTTTATGAGGTGCCTGTTTACATTTACAGTGACAAAGAAACACTTGGTCATGCAATCGGCAAACAGTTTCGGGCATCACTCGCAGTCGTAGATGAAGGCTTTAGAAATACAATCGAAAAGCATTTAAAAAATGGTTTGGAGCAGCAGATGTAAGCGGTTGTTCGGAAGAGAGGTTAAATGGCAAATATGAGAGTTCATGAATTGGCAAAAGAGTTAAATATATCATCAAAAGAAATTATAGAAACATTGAGTAACGACACAAAGAAGTATACCGCTTCCAACGGTCTGACAGACTCAGAAATCACGTCTATCCGCAGCAAGTTCGGTAAAAAGGCGGCACAGCCGGAAAAACCAAAGACAGAAGCAAAGCAGGAAGATAAAAAGTCCCATATTTCACAGGTGTATTTTCCACAGAATAGTACAAAAGCACCGGGAAATGATACAAGAAAGGGAAATCAGAATCAGACAAAGAACGATAATCAGATGAATAATAGAAATAACAATCAGAATAACAACAGAAAATCAGATACACCAAGAAACGAAAACGGTAGAAATAACTATGCCGGAAACCGTGACAACAACCGTAACGACCGTGACAGAAATGACCGTAGCGGAAACGGAGACAGACATAACGGTTACAGAAATGACCGTAACGGAAACAACGGCTACAGAAACGATCGGAATGACCGCAACGGAAACGGCGGCGGAAATAACGGCTATAGAAATGACCGCAATGGACAGGGGGGAAACAGCGGACGCAGAAATGACCGTGACAGAAAAGAAAGTCTGCCAAAGAATGATTTTCTGTTTGAAACCAAGCCGGATGCAAGAAAGCCGGAATCCAGAAGGGACAACAAGAAGAACGACAGAAGAAAAGATGAAGAAAAAGAAAATCTGAAGTTTGCAAACAGCCAGGCAAACAAGAAGGTAAACAAGCCGGTAGAAAAAGAAGAAGAAACCATTAAGCAGCTGGTTCTGCCGGACAGCTTAACCATCAAGGAACTGGCAGATAAGATGAAAGTCCAGCCGTCCGTTGTTGTAAAGAAGCTGTTTATGCAGGGAAAAATTGTAACAATCAATCAGGAAGTGGATTATGATACAGCAGAAGAAATCGCACTTGAATTTAACTGTATCTGTGAACACGAAGAAAAGGTTGATGTTATTGCAGAACTGTTAAAGGAAGATGATGAAGCAGAAGATACACAGGTTACAAGACCACCTGTAGTCTGCGTTATGGGTCACGTTGACCACGGTAAGACATCATTACTGGATGCTATCCGTGAAACACACGTAACGGCTAAAGAATCTGGCGGTATTACACAGAAAATCGGTGCGTATACGGTATCAATCAATGATCACCTGATTACATTCCTTGATACACCGGGTCATGAAGCGTTTACAGCCATGAGAATGCGTGGTGCACAGGCAACAGATATTGCCATTCTGGTTGTTGCGGCAGATGACGGTGTCATGCCTCAGACAATTGAAGCCATCAACCATGCAAAGGCAGCAGGTGTTGAAATTATCGTTGCTGTCAACAAGATTGATAAGCCGAGTGCCAATATCGAAAAGGTAAAGCAGGAACTGACAGAATACGAACTGATTCCGGAAGACTGGGGCGGTTCAACCATTTTCGTACCGGTATCCGCACATACAAAGGAAGGTATTGATGACTTACTGGAAATGATTCTTTTAACCGCAGAGGTACAGGAATTAAAGGCAAATCCGAACCGTAAGGCAAGAGGTATCGTAATTGAAGCTGAACTGGATAAGGGACGCGGTCCGGTTGCAACCGTACTTGTACAGAAGGGTACATTAAAGGTTGGTGACCATGTGGCAGCCGGTGCATGCCATGGTAAAATCAGAGCGATGGTAGATGATAAGGGACACCGTGTAAGAGAAGCAGGACCTTCTATTCCTGTTGAAATTCTCGGTTTAAATGACGTGCCGAATGCCGGTGAAATTCTCGTTGCAATGGATTCTGATAAGGAAGCCAGAAACTTTGCAGAAACCTTTATCAGCGAAGGCAGAAAGAAGCTCTTAGACGATACAAAGCACAAGGTATCCTTAGATGCATTATTCGAACAGATTCAGGCAGGTAATGTAAAGGAACTTGGTATTATTATCAAAGCCGATGTACAGGGGTCTGTAGAAGCTGTAAAGCAGAGCCTTGTAAAGCTTTCAAACGAAGAAGTTGTGGTTAAGATCATCCACGGCGGTGTTGGTAATATCAACGAATCCGATGTTGTTTTAGCTTCTGCTTCCAATGCAATTATCATTGGCTTTAATGTTAAGCCGGATAATCAGGCAAGAATCGTTGCAGAACGTGAAAAGGTTGATTTAAGATTATACAGTGTTATCTACAATGCAATTGAAGATGTAGAGTCCGCTTTAAAGGGTATGTTAGAGCCGATTTATGAAGAGCAGGTTATCGGTCATGTTGAAATCCGCCAGATTTTCAAGGCATCCGGTGTCGGCAACATTGCCGGTTCATTTGTAACAGACGGTAAGATTACAAGAAATGCTTCTGTCCGCATCACAAGAGAAGGCGAAAAGACGTACGAAGGACCGATTGCTTCCTTAAAGAGATTTAAGGATGAAGTCAAGGAGGTAAAGGCCGGATATGAATGTGGTCTTGTATTTGAAAAATTTAACGACATTCAGGAAGGCGACATCATTGAAGCTTATGAAATGGTAGAAGTGCCTAGATAAGTTTTAGAAAGGGCATAAGGTTTTTAGAATGCGTAAAAACAGTGTAAAAAACACCAGAATTAATGGTGAAGTATTAAAGGAACTCAGTAACATTATCAGGGGAGAAATCAAAGACCCGCGGATAAACCCGATGACCTCGGTGGTATCCGTGGAGGTTGCCCCGGATTTAAAAACCTGTAAAGCATATATCAGTGTCCTTGGGGACAAAGAATCCCAGGAAGATACGATGAAAGGGTTGAAAAGTGCAGAAGGATATATCCGCAGACAGCTTGCAAAGAATATCAATCTGCGCAACACACCGGAAATTACTTTTATTTTGGACCAGTCCATTGAATACGGTGTCAATATGTCAAAACTGATTGACGAAGTAACACAGTATGACAATGAACATCATGTTGAGGAACCTGTACAGGATTCAGAGGACTAAGTATGAATGTTTTAGAAGAATTAAAAGGTGCAGAAACGGTAGGTATTACCGGACATATCAGACCGGACGGGGACTGTATCGGTTCCTGCATGGGATTGTATTCCTATTTAAAGGATAATTGTCCGCAGCTGGATGTAACAGTTTATCTGGAAACACCGGGCAGTGAATTTCATTATATCCGTGATATTGATAAAATTCAGACAATCCCGGATATCAAAAAAGAATATGATGTCTTTTTTGTACTCGATTGCAGCAGCTTAGACAGAATTGAGCCATTCCATAGCTGCTTTGAAAATGCAAAAAAGACTGTCTGCATTGATCATCATATCAGCAACGGAAGCTTTGCTGATGTCAATGTAGTAGACGCGCAGGCCAGCTCTGCCTGTGAAGTGCTTTACCGTACACTGGAAGATGATAAAATCAGTAAAGACACAGCAGCCTGCATTTACACAGGTATTGTGCATGATACGGGCGTGTTTAAGTACAGCTCGACGTCGGCACAGACGATGCTGATTGCCGGAAAGATGATGGAAAAAGGAATTGATTACTCAGATATTATCGATAACAGCTTTTATACAAAGACATATATCCAGAATCAGATTCTTGGCAGGGCATTATTAGAGAGTGTTTTATTCTATGACGGCAAATGTATTTTCTCACTGGTTACACAGGATGAAATGAATTTCTATGGTGTTACCGGCAGGGAGCTGGGCGGCATTGTGGAACAGCTGCGTCTGACGGAGGGCGTGGAAGTTGCCATTTTCCTGTATCAGACCGGTGAGGAAGAATATAAAGTCAGCTTACGTTCCAAGAAAGTCATTGACGTGAGCAAAATTGCAATGCACTATGGCGGCGGTGGACATATCCGTGCGGCGGGCTTTACGGCAAACGGTGCAGTGCATGACATTATTAACAATATCGGTGCCAGAATTGAGGAGCAGTACAATGCACTTTCCGGCGCAGAAAATGTTGAATAAAAACTGTGAAAACAGTATATGAGGAATGTTATGAATGGTATCATAAATGTATATAAAGAAAAAGGATATACTTCGCATGATGTCGTTGCAAAACTCAGAGGAATTCTCCATATGAAAAAAATCGGACATACAGGTACGCTTGACCCGGAAGCGGAAGGCGTGCTGCCGGTATGTCTGGGCAAAGCAACAGGGCTTTGCAGCATGATTACAGACTGGGGAAAAACGTATGAAGCAGTGATGCTTTTGGGAACAACGACAGATACACAGGATACCACCGGTACCGTAACGGCAGAAAATGAAGTCCATGTCACCGAATTAGAGGTGATAGAGGCGTGCAGCAGCTTTGTAGGCGAATATTACCAGACACCGCCGATGTATTCGGCTTTAAAATATAAAGGCCATAAGCTGTATGAACTTGCAAGACAGGGCATTGAGATTGAACGTGCAGCCAGAAAAATTACAATTCATGCACTGCATATCAATGAAATGAATCTGGCAGACGACGAAAAAACCGTTACTTTTACCGTGGAGTGTTCCAAAGGAACTTATATCCGTACTTTATGTGAAGATATCGGAAAAAAACTAGGCTGTGGTGCCTGTATGAAAAAACTGGTGCGGACAAGAGTCGGCTGCTTTGGGCTGGATGACAGTCTTACCCTGGAACAGATTGAAGAAATGACACACAATCAGACGGTGGAAGAACATATCGTTCCGATTGATGAGATGTTTCCGGATTACAGGAAGCTCACCGTCTTAGAGGAGTACGAAAAACTGCTCTATAATGGCAATGCTTTTCCTGCGGCGGCAGTGTCCATGCAGGAAGCGGATCTGATGGAGCAGGAGTGTTTCAGAATTTATGACAGCCATGCGGCATTTATCGGGATATTCCGATGGAGTGCGTGTGTATTTAAACCGGTGAAAATGTTTTATTCGCATGAACAGCCGGGAAAATAGCATTTCGCAGCAAGATGCTCAGAAATGGAGATTAATATGAAAGGGGTGTGAACGTTTTGCAGTATATTCAGGGAATCCGTGATTTTAGTCTGGACAGGCCCTCTGCTGTTACGCTGGGAAAGTTTGACGGCGTTCACATGGGACATCAGAAACTGATAGAGATGATTCAGGAAAAAGCAAAACAGGAAAATCTTTTATCGGTTGTTTTTACATTTGATAAAATTCCACTCCGGCTCTGCCCGCAGAAAAACCAGCATTTTATTACAACCAATACAGAACGGCGGATGTTTCTGGAAAAACAGGGCGTCGATGTGGAAATTGAATATCCGTTCACAGAAGATTTTATGAATATGGAACCGGAAGCGTTTATTGAGGAAATTCTGATTGGCAGACTGCATGCAAAGTATGTGGTGGTCGGTACGGATTATCACTTTGGCAAAGGCAGAATGGGCAATGCGCAGATGCTTTTGGAACGCGGACCGGAATATGGGTTTGAAACCACGATTGTCGAAAAAGAGCGGTATCAGGAGCGGGAAATCAGTAGTACATATGTCCGTGAAGAGCTGCGCCTCGGACACATGGAAACTGTCAATGTGCTGCTTGGCAGACCCTACAGCATCTATGGTATTGTATCAAAGGGAAAGCAGCTGGGCCGTCAGTTAAATCTTCCGACGTTAAATATTTATCCGCCGGACAGTAAGCTGCTTCCGCCAAACGGTGTGTATGCATCCATTACACGGCTGGACGGTAAAGAATATTTTGGCGTGACCAATTTAGGCGTCCGTCCGACACTTGATGACAGTCCGCTTTTAAGCGTGGAAACCAATCTGTTTGATTATAATGATGACGCCTACGGACATTATATAGAAGTACAGCTTATGCACTTTTTACGGCAGGAAATGAAATTTGATTCCATCGAAACTTTAAAAAAACAGATGGAAAGTGATGCTTCGTTTGCAAGAGAAATGTTTTTACTTAAAAATTAATGAAAATTAGTATACAAAATCACATGAAAAGCTTGCATAGCAGATGAATTTATGTTATATTTTTAAAGTATGTTAGCCGTTATTCAGATTCAGGACACTCCGACCTGATTCTTAGTAGCAGGCGATTATTAAAAGGAGGAATATCAATCATGATATCTAAGGAAAAGAAAGCAGAAATTATTGCAGCATACGGAAGAAAGCCTGGCGATACAGGTTCACCGGAGGTTCAGATCGCAATTCTGACCGCTAGAATCGCTG
>OJRO01002126.1_pt1 | contig 11309 bp, 8 predicted proteins | sample 1599221 | NCBI WGS metagenome assembly OJRO01 (sample SAMN03922449, study PRJEB24848) | human gut metagenome | isolation source: stool sample | host: Homo sapiens | place: Germany | collected 2009-11
GATTCGCCTTAGTCTCGTGGGCTCGGAGATGTGTATAAGAGACAGGCTTTGGAGAAATTTTCCTATGTCTCCCCTATCGGAGCTGCCGGAGTCTACCTTCATGCCGTGGCCGGAGATTTTCAAAAGGAAGGACCTGCCCGTGAATTATTTAAATCCATGATTCGTGAAATCAGCGCTCTGGCTGCTGCCATGGGATATCCCTTTGAAAAAGACTATGTAAAAATAAATCTGGAAATTCTTTCCAACTTATCTGCCGATGCCACCACTTCCATGCAACGTGACATAATGGAAGGAAAACCATCGGAACTGGACGGACTTGTCATGGAGCCACTCCGACTTGCAAAAAAATATTCTGTCTCTATGCCCTGTTATGAGGAGGTAGCAAAAGTATTATGTCCATTGGAATTTTAGTTGGTAAAATTGCGGCATTATTTATCGTCATGTTTTTAGGCTTTGTTTTGGTAAAGACTGGCATTTGCCGCTCAGATGACAGCCGCATTCTCTCACGCCTGTCTGTCTATATCGTAGTCCCCTGTTCGATTTTATCTGCTTTTCAGGTCAGCTGCAGCCCTTCCATCCTAAATGGGCTTCTTTTGGCAGTGGCTGCTGCTGTATTGATCCATCTCATCCTGATTGTCCTTTTTTACTTTATAGGACCTCTTCTTCATCTTAACGGAGTCGAAAAAGCCTCTATCATCTACTCTAATGCAGGAAATCTTGTTATACCGCTTGTTTCCTCTATTCTAGGACCTGACTGGGTTATTTATTCCAGTGCCTACGTCTCTGTACAGCTTTTTCTTCTCTGGAGCCATGGTAAAATGATGATCTGTGAAGAAAAGAAGCCTGATTTTAAAAAAATCATAACAAATACAAATATGATTGCCATTTTATTCGGTATTTTTCTATTTTTGGCACAGATTTCACTTCCCGATCCAGTGGACAGCGCTGTCCACTCCCTGGAAAGCATGATTGGTCCTTTGGCCATGCTGATCTCAGGAATGCTGATTGCCGGAACCACGCCCCAGGAAATTCTGGCTTTTCCCCATATTGGACTTGTCACGATTCTGCGGCTCATCGGTGTACCGCTTTTGACAATTTTACTTCTTAAATTCAGCGGCCTTGCTTCTTTTGCTGAGAATGGTTCACAAATTCTGCTTGTCACCCTGTTAGCCACAATCACCCCATCCGCCTCCACAATCACGCAGATGGCCCAGGTATATGGAAAAGATGCCCGCTATGCTGGTGCCATTAACGTAATTACCACTCTATTCTGTATGATAACCATGCCAATCATGGTTTATCTCTATCAATTATAACTTTATTTATAGCTGTTCACAGTTACCTTTATTCTTCACGACAAAGAGGTTATTTGCCAAACAGCAAATAACCTCTCTTCATAAAACTCTAAAATGCATCTGCATTCTTGCTGCGGGATGGGAGTCATCCCACATCTGATATCTTATTATCCTATCTCTGATATTCCTTTACTGCGGTCTCGTAAAGATTGTTTCCTTCGGAATCAATTACCACGATCATAGGCATATTTTCTACCGTCAATTTTCGGATCGCCTCTGTTCCCAGATCGTCGTATGCAATCACTTCCGATTCCTTAATGCACTTTGAAAGAATTGCTCCGGCTCCGCCCACTGCCGCAAAATAAACGGCACCATTGCGAACGATGGCATCGATGACTGCCTGGCTTCTCTTTCCTTTTCCGATCATGGCTCCCATGCCGAGATCCAGAAGTCTTGGAGTATATTTATCCATACGGCTGGCTGTGGTCGGACCTGCAGAACCAATCGGACGGCCCTCTCTGGCCGGTGACGGTCCCATATAATAAATTACATTATCTTTCATATCAAGGGGAAGTTCTCTTCCTTCATCCAGCGTCTCTATCATGCGCTTATGAGCTGCATCACGTGCCGTATAGATGGTTCCGCTTATATATACATAATCACCTGCATGCAGGCTTTTTAATGTCTCCCTGTCAATTGGAGCTGTGATTGTTCTATCCATATTTTCCTCCAAATCTATCTTATGTACTCTCGGTATCTTTTTGTGCAGGAAAAACTCCGAGAGTACATTCTTTATACTATCAAACGATGTTTGGGTCACAAGAGATTTTTCCCCTTTTGATACCGGATTGCTATGTGCTTCGCACTTTCGCAATCCTAAAAATATTCATCAAATCACTCTGTGCGCATGACGGTTTACATGACAGCAGATATTGATGCCTACCGGCAGCCCTGCAATATGGGTCGGGTAGGTTTCAATATTGACAGCCAGGGCGGTTGTCCGTCCGCCTAAACCGCCAGGACCGATTCCAAGGTTATTGATCTTTTCAAGCATTTCTTTTTCCAGATCACACACATACTCAACCGGTGATTCCTCTTCCAGATTTCTGGTCAGCGCGTGCTTCGCCATCTCTGCACACTTTTCAAAGGTTCCACCGATTCCGACACCTACTACCATCGGAGGACAGGCATTCGGTCCCGCATCCCGCACCGCTGTCAGAATAGCATCCTTGACTCCTTCAATTCCATCTGCCGGTTTCAGCATGAATATACGGCTCATATTTTCACTTCCGAACCCCTTCGGAGCCACCGTGATCTCTACCTGCTCACCCTCTACGATCTCATAATGAATGATAGCCGGTGTATTATCCTTCGTATTCTCACGGTAAATCGGATCCTTAACCACGGATTTACGGAGATATCCGTCTACATATCCCTGGCGCACGCCCTCATTGATAGCATCAGTCAGAGAACCGCCGATCAGATGTACATCCTGTCCTACCTTGATAAACACAACTGCCATTCCGGTATCCTGGCAGATCGGAATCATCTCCTCACCAGCGATACATAAGTTTTCTTCCAGCTGGCCTAAAATCTGACGTCCCAATGGAGATTCTTCACTCGCTGCCGCCTCATCAAACACTTTTTTCATATCCGGTGACAGAAAATGGTTGGCCTCAATGCACATTTCTTTGATATTCTGTGTAATGGTTTCAACATTGATTCTTCTCATTTGAAAACTACCCTTCTTCCATGAAATTTTTGTCTGCCCCTGCTGACAGAACCGCTCTGTTTTATCTATTACTGACTCTTATATCATCATAATAGAAATTAAATAATCTTGCAATCATTTCTGAATAGATGTAATAAAAATACCCCCTGAATAGATTTTGATCTCATGCGCAGTGATTCTGATAGGAATATGCCAGCTTTGCTGACCAGAATCACGCGCCAAGTCTCACGGACGTTCGACTTGAATTTATTTCTATCTATTCAGGAGGTATTATATTGTTACAGTTCAGCCATGACATCTTCTTGTTTCCATATTCATTCAAACCAGTGCATGGCTGAACTGTAACATCATATTATCTTGAAATTTCTCTTGTCACGTGTTTTAACCACTCTTTTTCTTCGTCATTCATGTACGGAGAAATGGTTTCGTATACGTCTTTATGGTATGTATTTAAACGCTCGATATCCGCGTCATCCATGAAACGTATATCCAGTGCCTCTAAGTCAATCGGCGCCTTGGTCAGGAATTCGAACTTCAGGAACTGTCCGTACTCATTCTTCTCATCCTCGACACATAAGATCAAGTTCTCTGTTCTGGTTCCGAAATCGCCTGCAAAATACAGCCCCGGCTCATCGGAGCAGATCATGCCCGGCTCGATCACAGCGCTGTCCTGACGCTCCGGAACAACTTTCCAGCGCAGTCCGTTCGGTCTCTCATGTACGTTAGAAAGATATCCAACACCATGTCCAGTACCATGTGCAAAATCAAGACCACGTTTCCAGAATGCTTCACGGATGGTGTAGTCTAAGTTGATTCCCCGGCAGCCGTGAAGGAACTTCATGGTTGATACCTTCAGCATAGCGGCTGCTACGATTGTGTAGTACTCTTTTTCCTTCTCGGTCAGAGGTCCTAACGCATAGGTTCTTGTGATATCAGTAGTTCCCTCTAAATACTGTCCGCCGGAATCTACCAGCAGAAGACCTTCCGGTTTTAATTTCTTGCATACCTCATCGCTTGGATGATAATGGCACATTGCTGCATTTTCCTTGTAAGCGGCAATGGTTACGAAACTTGGCTCGATATAGTTGCCCTGCTCTGCTCGCAGTTCTTCAATTTTATGAGCCGCTGTCATCTCTGTCATATCGCAGGTTCCGATGGTATGCTTCAGCCAGTACATAAACTTGGTAACAGCTATACCATCTTTTAAATGGGCCTTACGCATATTTTCGATCTCGGTCGCATTCTTAACAGCCTTCATGGTCGCACAAGGATTCATCTCGTCTATAATACGGCAGGAAGCATCAATGCTCTCGCATACAGCAAAGCTTGCTTTCTTGCGTTCCAGAAGAATCTTCTCATTCTTCAGGGCTGCCACATCCTGTAAGAATTCCGCATACTCTTTTACCTGAACCTTTGCCTCAGCTAAAGCCGCACAAACCTCTTTTCCCATCTTAGTATCTTCTTTGATAGTTTCTTTCTGTACGTATAAATAGGCTTCATCCTGTGTAATAAGTGCATAGGACAGAAATACCGGGTTATTTACAATATCGTTTCCACGAAGGTTGAATAACCATGCAATTTCATCCAGAGCCGTCATCAGATGAATCTGTGCTTTATTTTTCTTCATGGCATCACGAAGATCTGAAAGTTTCTCTACGGTACTCTTTCCGGCATATTTTACATCCAGGCTCCAGATAGGCTCGCAGGACATAGCCGGACGGGAAGTCCAGATCTCACCTACCAGATCCTTGCTGCAGTTGATTGTTACATTTTTTTCCTGCAGTAAGTTCTGAAGACCATACCCCAGCTCAGAGTTTACAACACGGCCATCAAATCCAAGGCATCCATCAACCGGAAGCTCCTCCTCTAAAAACTCGTCCAGAGTCGGGAATTCAGGTTCACCCATGCGGTATAATTTGATCTCACTGCCTGAAAGCTGCTCTTCTGCCTGTACAAAGTATCTTCCGTCTGTCCAGAGTCCGGCTTTGTCCATAGTGATAACAGCCGTTCCAGCGGTTCCGTTGAAACCGGTCAGGAAGTGACGGCATTTAAAGAATTCACCTACATACTCAGATTCATGAAAATCCGCAGTCGGAACCAGGTATGCATCGATTCCCAGTTCTTTCATGCGATCTCTTAATTGTCCAATTTTTATATTTGTCTGGTTCATTATTTCCTCCTTCATGCAATTTTTTTGAAAAAATATGTACTCCTGGAATGTCTATGCATTCCGCATAAAACATTCCCAGAGTACATCTTAATTCTAGTTATTTAAATTATCGTAACGATTCAACCCCATTAGCCAAGAAACATTCCAACACCCGGTCCTAACGGAAGGTTAAGTACGATCCATAATACTAACAGGATACTCCATCCAATCAGGAAGCAGATACTGTACGGAAGCATGGTGGAAACCAAAGTTCCGATACCAGCCTCTTTATCGTATTTCTTCATGAATACGATAATCATTGCGAAATAGGACATCATCGGAGTGATAACGTTTGTACAGGAGTCACCGATACGGTAAGCAACCTGAGCGAACTCCGGTGTGTAACCTAACAGCATGAACATCGGTACGAATACAGGCGCGATCAGAGCCCATTTTGCAGATGCAGAACCCATAAACAGGTTGATGAAGGCTGCAAAAAGAACGAATAAGATCATGGTCGGGATAGTTCCAATACCAGAGCTTCTAAAGAACTCAGCTCCCTTTAATGCAAGGATCGTTCCTAATTTGGTATAACCAAAGAAGTTAATAAACTGTGCTGCCACAAAGGTCAGAGCGATGTAGGAGCTCATGGTTCCCATGGCACGTCCCATAGCGTTGCAGACATCCTTCTCTCCGTGATATACACCAGTCATATGACCATATACAACAGACGGTACGAAGAAAAGTACAGTGATAATCGGGATGATGCCCTCCATAAACGGAGAGTTTCCTAACAGTGTTCCATCCTCAGCTCTCATAACAGAGTTAGCCGGGAGACAGAAAGCTACCAGAACCAGAATCATAACCAGTAAGGTTAAACCAGCTACTTTCAGAGCTTTTCTTTCCTGGTCGTTTAATTTATACTCAGAGCTTGTTTCATTCTCTTCCCCATTGCCGTGATACTCACCAAAACGCGGTGCAACGACTTTCTCAGTGATGATAGTACCTAAGATTGTGATCAGGAAGGTAGATACCATCATGAAGTACCAGTTTCCGGTCGGCTCAACTACATAAGTCGGGTCTACCATCTTTACAGCCTCGTTGGTAATACCGCAAAGAAGCGGATCCAGAGTACCGATTAATAAGTTTGCAGAGAAACCACCGGATACACCTGCAAATGCTGCTGCCATACCAACTACCGGATGACGATTGTATGCCATAAACATCAGTGCAGCAATCGGAATCAGAACGATGTATCCAACTGCGTCAGCCAAGTTGGACATAACGCCTAAGAATACGATCATCGGAGTAATTAACTTAGCCGGAGTAACCTCTACAGCAGACTTTAATGCTCCTCCGATTAAACCACTGTCCTCCAGAAGTCCGATACCAAACATAGCTACCAGGACAACTCCCAAAGGAGCGAATCCTGTAAAGTTAGTGATTGCATGTGTCAGCATGTACACAAGCCCCTCACCATTCAAAAGGCTGACAGCCTGAACCGTCTGAGTCTCTACGACTCCCTTAGAACGGTTAACCAGTTCACCTGTTGCCGAAACTCCAGCCATCTCACAGACAGCAGAAAGAACGATAACAAAGAGAACTAAAATTGCAAAAATAGAAATCGGATGCGGAAGTTTATTTCCAACTTTCTCAATTCCGTTCAGCCAGCGGTTTAATAACGAAGGCTTATCTTTTGCTTGTTCGTTTGCTTTTCCCATTTTTTCCTCCATTCCTAACTTATACGTATAAGTGAATTTTGTATTGTTAGAATATCACAAAAGGATCGGCATTTCAATTGTTTTTTTAGCAATATTAAATTATTGTGTATTTTAGTGAATTTCTATAGACATTTTTAGAGAAATTTAATAAACTGTAAAAGTGTTATAAGGAGTCTACAAAATTATGAAAAAAAATGTTACTGCAAAAGACATCGCAAAACTCTGCGGAGTCTCTCAGGCGACTGTATCTTATGTGATCAATAATCGCCAGAATCAGAAGATCAGTGAGGAAACCAGACGCAAGGTTTTAGATGCCGTTGAAGCACTTCACTACTATCCCAATGCTTCCGCCAAAAGCATGCGGACCAAAAACTGTACATCCATCGGAATTGTATGTGCAAAGGATTACAGCCGCCAGGCTTTCTTAAATGCTTTTACCGGAATCAGCCAGTACCTGTCCCAGATTGACTATACCATCACGATTTTCAATGAAATGGATGATATGGATTCTTCTCCGGATTATGTCAAAAGCTATTATTCCAACGTGATCGATGGACTCATTTTTATTTCCAACGATGATCACGCTGCTTTTACAAAACCGGCCGATGAAAATCATATTCCTTATGTGGTTATCTGTATGGACGGGGTTTTCTCAAAAAAAACACCGTTCCCCCATGCATTTGAATATGCCCTGCAGGAATGTGCCTCCTTCTGTCTGGAAAAGGGAATCCGCGAAGTGCGGTATTTTTCCATCAGCAATGACGGTCTTTTAGTTAATAATAAATATCCGCTTTTTGAATCCCTGCTTCGCCGGACGGCACCGAACTGCCACCTGGAGCACGTGATCTGCCCTATCAAGGATCGTGATCTGATTCATTTGCAGCAATTTTTAGCTAAATACATGGAAAACCGCAGTTTTGATCTTGCCATTTCTCAAAACTACGACATTGGACTGCTGCTGCAGCGTGAAATATTAAAAACAGGCTTTTCCATCCCTCAGAGAATTCGCCATATCTTCCTGAACGAGGTGAATTTCTATGAAATGGACTATCCTTCTATCAGCGGCATTGATATTCCCTACGATCAAATGGGCGAGTATGCTGCCAAACTTCTTCTTGCTATGATCGAAAACCGTGAATCTGAATTTACCTACCAGGAATTCAAGTGCCGCCTCATTCAGAGAGAAACGACGCTGTGACGCTGTTAAAATACTGCGCCTTATAAAGATCAAAAAGAGAACACCCGCTAATTCCAGTTTATGAATTGCCGGATGTTCTCTTTTTTTATGATTTTCTTTTCAAAGATCAAGAATATCTGATCTTTTTTACTTTTTATTCGTTACAGTTTAGCCAAATCAGCTAAAGACTGAACTGTAACTTTTATTCTTCCATATTCTCAGATTCGGTTTCTTCTCCGTCCTGTTCCTCCAGAAGTTCGTCTTCTTCATCCTCATCCTTGTCGCTCTCCCGCACCTTGGCGATGCTTGCAACTGCTATGCCGGATTCAGCATCAATACTCATCAGCTTCACACCGGAGGTATTGCGTCCGATAATCGAGATGTCGCTGACTGCCATCTTGATGATAATGCCTTCATTGGTAATCAGCATGATCTTGCGCTCATTATCTACCAGCTTTGCACCCACCAAATCACCGGTTTTGTCGATGATCTTATAGCAGCGCACGCCCTTGCCGCCACGGTTCTGGGCTGCAAATTCATCAATCGGAGTGCGTTTTCCATAACCATTTTCCGATACTACCAGCAGGCATTCTCCCTGGCTGGCCATCTGCATACCGATGACTTCATCGCCTTCGTCAAACTTCATGCCGATAACCCCCATGGAAACACGGCCTGTCACGCGGACATCGGTCTCATGGAATCGGATACACATACCTTTCTTTGTGATCAGGAAAATATCTTCGGTATTATCGGTAGCCTTAACTTCGATCAATTCATCGTCATCACGAAGTACAATCGCCTGAAGACCGTTCTTGCGGACATTGCTGTATTCCTTCATCGGAGTCTTCTTAACCATACCATTGCGGGTTGCCATGAAGAGATATTTCTCATCATCGATCTCCTTCATAGGAACGATGGATGTGATCTTCTCGCCTGGCATCAGCGGAAGCAGATTCACGATGGCAGTACCTCTGGCAGTGCGTCCTGCCTCCGGAATCTCATATCCTTTCAAGCGGTATACGCGTCCCTTGTTGGTAAAGAACATCACATAATGATGGGTTGTGGTCATCAGCAGATCTTCGATATAATCTTCCTCAATAGTCTGCATGCCCTTGATTCCCTTGCCGCCGCGGTTCTGGCTGCGGAAGTTGTCAACTGTCATACGTTTGATATAACCCAGTTTTGTCATGGTGATGACGGTATTCTCGCGCGGAATCAGATCCTCCATGGAGAGATCGTACTCATCAAAGCCAATGGAAGTTCTTCTGTCATCGCCGTATTTTTCGGATACGGTCAGAATCTCCCTGCGGATAACGCCAAGAAGTACCTTGCGGTCTGCGAGGATGGCTTTTAACTGCTCGATGCGCGCCATCAGCTCTTTGTACTCGTTCTCGAGCTTCTCCCGTTCCAGACCGGTCAGAGCGCGCAGACGCATGTCTACGATTGCCTGGGCCTGGGCATCACTCAGATCGAAGCGTTCCATCAGGTTCTTCTTTGCCTCTGCCGCATTCGCGGATGCACGGATGATATGAATCACTTCGTCAATATGGTCAAGCGCTTTTAAGAGTCCTTCCAGAATATGACTTCTCTCCTGCGCTTTGTTCAGATCGTATTTTGTTCTTCTCGTCACAACCTCTTCCTGGTGCTTCAGATAATGCTTCAGCATATCCAGGATATTCATGACTTTTGGCTCATTGTTGACTAAAGCCAGCATGATCACACCGAAGGTATCCTGCAGCTGTGTATGTTTATAAAGCTGGTTTAAAATTACATTCGGATTGACATCTCTTCTCAATTCGATACAGATGCGCATTCCCTCACGGCTGGACTGATCGCTTAAATCGGTGATCCCATCTACCTTTTTATCACGTACCAACTCTGCGATCTTCTCGATCAGTCGGGCTTTATTTACCATGTATGGCAGCTCCGTTACGATAATCCTGTTCTTACCGTTTGCCATTGGTTCAATATTGGTAATCGCACGCACACGGATCTTACCGCGTCCTGTGCGGTATGCTTCTTCAATTCCTCTTGTTCCGAGAATCTCTGCTCCGGTTGGAAAATCCGGTCCTTTGACGATCTTTAAAATATCATCAATACTTGTCTCTCCGTTTTCATCGATCTGGTCGTCAATGATCTTCACGACCGCGCCAATGATTTCACGCAGGTTATGCGGCGGAATGTTCGTTGCCATTCCGACTGCAATACCGGATGTTCCGTTTACCAGAAGATTCGGGAATCTGGCCGGAAGAACTGTCGGTTCTTTCTCTGTCTCGTCAAAGTTCGGTGCAAAATCTACGGTATTTTTATTGATGTCAGCAGTCATCTCCATGGAAATCTTGCTCAGACGTGCCTCTGTATATCGCATGGCAGCAGCGCCATCACCGTCTACAGACCCAAAGTTCCCGTGTCCATCAACCAGAGGATATCTCGTAGACCATTCCTGTGCCAGATTTACCAGTGCTCCATAAATAGAGCTGTCGCCATGAGGATGATATTTACCCATTGTATCACCAACAATACGCGCACATTTACGATGCGGCTTGTCAGGTCCATTATTCAGCTCGATCATTGAATACAGGATTCTTCTCTGTACCGGCTTTAATCCGTCTCTGACATCCGGCAGCGCACGGGATGCGATGACACTCATGGCATAATCGATATACGATTCTTCCATTGTCTTTTTCAGATCCACCTCATGAACCTTGTCAAAAATATTGTCTTCCATCTTTTTCTCCTATTCGTAACTGTTCAGTACCTTCAAGGAATATTTCTTACTGAACAGTTATCTTTTTCATCCTTTGGATTAAATATCAAGATTTTTAACTTTTAATGCATTTTCCTCTATGAACTCACGACGCGGTTCTACTTTATCTCCCATCAAAGTGGTAAAAGTAAGGTCAAGTTCCGATGAAGTCTCATCGTCCATGGTCACACGAAGAAGCACTCTTCGCTCCGGATCCATGGTGGTCTCCCACAGCTGATCCGCATCCATCTCACCCAGACCTTTGTATCGCTGGATCTTGTTGTTACCGTCTCTTCCGATCTCAGTCAGGATATTATCCAGTTCCTTATCGTCGTATGCATACCAGATTTTCTTATTTTTCTCAATTTTATACAGCGGTGGCTGTGCCAGATACACATATCCCTGTTTGATCAGTTCCGGCATAAAACGATACAGGAACGTCAACATCAGGGTAGCAATATGTGCACCGTCCACATCGGCATCGGTCAT
>OJRO01002132.1_pt1 | contig 11256 bp, 8 predicted proteins | sample 1599221 | NCBI WGS metagenome assembly OJRO01 (sample SAMN03922449, study PRJEB24848) | human gut metagenome | isolation source: stool sample | host: Homo sapiens | place: Germany | collected 2009-11
CAGCGTCAGATGTGTATAAGAGACAGCGCAAAGGCAAAGGGCAGCAAATCCGCTGTCTCCTGTCAGTCCCTGATGCTCGACGATATCTCCCGTTCCGACACCATCCCGGCGATGGATATCCGCACGAAGGACGCCGATGTCGGACACGAGGCAAAGATCGGCCGTATCAGCGATGACGCCGTCTTCTATCTGATGTCCCGCGGTATCTCCGAGGAGGACGCGAGAGCCCTGATCGTCAGCGGCTTCGCCGACAATGTCTCGAAGGAGCTTCCGCTTGAATACGCGGTGGAAATGAACAATCTGATCCATCTGGAAATGAAAGGAAGTATTGGATGATGGAGAACATGAAGATCAACCAGCTCCCTTCTAGGACATGGAACTGGCTGAAAATGAATGAGACTGCGGTCTCCGGGATTTCTGTCTCCGGAGCGCATGAAGGAAACCTTGAGATCCCGGAAGGGATCAAAAAAACTGTCTGCCCGGCCGGGCTTCCGGACCGTTTTAAGGATGTCGCTGGCGGCATGGGATCCGATATGGATATGCTGGTAAAGGAAAGTTCCGCGGGTGCAGTACTGCTCTCTGCTGACAGCGATGTCTCCGGGGAACCGGCGCGGATCAGATTTGCCTACGGTGCTTTTGAGCACAGCCTGAACACCTTTGGAATTCTGGCAAAAGAAGGAGGCAATATGACCGTTATCATGGATATGGCGGCTGAACGAAACGACGCTCCTGAAGGGACCGGCACCACGGACGGCAAAAATCCTGCTGCCGTCTCCCGGGCTGAACACACCGGACTTTCCGCTGTGCAGACAAAATTGATTCTGGAAAAAGACGCGAAGGTAACTCTCGTCCAGATCATCCGCAACAAAAACGCGAAAACCGTTTTGAATGATATCGGGGCGAAGGTTGCTGATGGCGCGAAACTCTCCGTCATCCACCTGTTCCTCAGCGGTGATAAGGTCTACAACGGCTGTAAGGCTGAACTTATCGGCAAAAAGAGTAATTTTACAGCAGACATCGCCTATACAGTTGCCGATGACTGCGTGCTCGATATGAACTACGTGGCACTCCACGAGGGAAAGAAATCCGTCAGTGAGATCAGGACCGACGGCGTGCTCCATGAAAACGCGAGAAAGCTGTTCCGCGGAACCATCGACTTTAAGAAAGGCGCTGCGGGGGCTGTCGGAAATGAGAAAGAGGATGTTCTTCTTCTCGACGACGATGTGGTCAACCAGACGATCCCGCTGATCCTCTGCGCCGAGGAGGACGTGGAAGGAAACCATGGCGCCACCATCGGAAAGCTGGATGAGGACCTTGTATTCTATCTGGAAAGCCGCGGCGTGGCCCTCGCCGAGATCTATAAGATGATGGCGAAAGCAAGGATCGACGCGGTTCTCCGTTTCGTACCTGATGAGAAGACGAAGGCAGACGTTGCCTCCTACTTAGAAAGCGAGGGTTCCAATGGATGTAAATAAGATCCGGGAAGATTTCCCGCTGTTAAAAAACCGTGACATCATCTACCTGGACAATGCGGCGACTTCCCAGAAGCCCGCATGTGTCCTGGACGCGGAAAAGCGGTTTTATGAGAAATATAACGCAAACCCGTTCCGCGGTCTCTACGAGTTAAGTGAAGAGGCGACGGAGTGTTATGAGGACGCAAGAAAGACAGTCGCTGACTTCCTTCACGCATCATGTCCTGAGGAGATCATGTTTACGAGAAACGCCACCGAGAGCCTGAATCTTGCGGCCTACACTCTCTCCGAGTACCTGTTAAAACCGGGCGACGAGATCATTGTCAGTATCATGGAACACCACAGCAATATTCTCCCGTGGCAGCAGGCCGCAAAGCGTTACGGCGCGACGGTAAAATATTTAGAATGCGACATGGACGGAACGATCCCGGCTGAGCATCTGGAGAGCATGATCACGGACCGCACAAAGATCGCCGCGATCACGCAGATCTCCAATGTTCTCGGATGCAGGAATGATTTAAAGACCTTCGCTGAGATCTGCCACCGACACGGCGTGATCCTGGTCGGCGATGGTGCCCAGAGTGTTCCCCATATCGCTGTTGACGTGCAGGATCTGGGTGTGGATTTCCTTTCTTTCTCCGGTCACAAGATGCTGGCTCCAATGGGAATCGGCGCTCTTTACGGAAAGAAAGAGCTTCTTGAGAAGCTTCCGCCCTTCCTCACCGGCGGCGAGATGATCGAATCTGTCACAAGAGAGGGCGCTGTCTGGGCGGAGGTTCCGCATAAATTCGAGGCGGGAACCGTCAATGCCGGAGGCGCTTACGCGCTGGCTGAGGCAGTCCGCTACATGAAAAATATCGGTTTCGACGCGATCGAGGCACAGGAGAACAGGCTCACGAGAATCGCCTACGAGGGCATGATGAATATTCCCGGAATCCGTGTTCTCGGGAGCAGCGATCCGGACAACCATCACGGAATCCTGTCCTTCGCTGTGGATGGCGTCCACCCCCATGATGTGGCAGAGATCTTAAACGCTGACAATATCTGTGTCCGCGCCGGTCACCACTGCGCACAGCCGCTGTTACAGTACCTTGGAACCGCCTCCACGACGCGTGTGAGCCTCGCGTTCTACAATACAGAGGAGGAGATCCGGGCATTCATTGAGAGTCTTGGCGGATTAAGGAGAAAAATGGGATATGAGTAATACATTTTATAATGAAATTTTAATTGAACACAATCTTCATCCGACTCACAAGCATGAGCTGCCGGACGCAAACCTCGTCTTAGAGGGCGTAAACCCGAGCTGCGGTGATGATATCTGGCTGAAATTAAAAGTCGAGAACGATGAGATCGTCGACGGAGCTTTCGTCGGAGACGGCTGCGCAATCTCCCAGGCCTCCGCAGATATGATGTTAGATTTGATCATTGGAAAGAAAAAGGATGAGGCGCTGCGCCTCGCGAACCTGTTTCTTGAGATGATCAAAGGCACTGCGAAGGGCGATGAGCTGGAACCTCTGGAGGAAGCTTCCATCTTACAGGATGTGTCCCATATGCCGGCGCGGGTCAAGTGCGCGGTGCTGGGATGGCATACGATGGAGGAGATGTTTAAGAAGGCAGCTGAAGGGAAGATTATACCTGGAATGTCGGTGACGACGGAAAATAAATAAATACTTGAATTCAATTTCCGAATATGCTACACTATAAATACAAAAGGGAAAGTCAGATACATGTGGCCTACCCTTCATAGTTTAGTTTGTTACATTGTAACAGCCGTCACTATTGCAGTAGTGGCGGCTATTTTCTTTTCCCGAAGATTGTGTAACACAATCCAACGAGAGCGACAATGAAGATACCTATCTGGATCAAGTCCGAATATGTAACGTACATTGGCATTTCTACGTTCCACTCCGGTCGTTGCTGGACGAGTGCCACCGGCACTCAGCAACCTCCTTTCTTTCGTCTGGAGGGTTAGTCCCTCCGAAACCGGAGGGCAGGCCGCCTTTCATGTATTCTGCTTTCCCACATCACTATTATATATTACGAACATTTGTTCGTCAATTGTTTTCTCTTTATAACATGCACCACTGCCTCAATCGGCCGCCTTAACGACGTAACGATCATGATTCCGGCCGCGAGCGCAACCGCAAGCCCGATGGCCTTCTGGGCCTTCTGGATGAACTCCGGAGCATCATGGCGGAGCGCCGCATCCATCGCATAGTACAGGGATCCTCCCGGAATCAGTGGGATGACCGTCGGCATCAAAATCGTCGTCGCCGGTGTCTTCAGAACTCTCGCCCAGATCTCCGAGTAGATCGTGATCAAAATCGCAACCACGAAAAATCCCAGATATTCATTATCCACAAAATGCAGAAACGCCAGATAAACTGCCCAGAAGACAGCGCCGCCGATAGACGGGATCCAGAGCCTCTGCCCCCGGATGTTATAAATAATAGAAAATCCCAGGGAACCAAAAAACGCCGCGATAACAGACATCACATCCTGAATCATAACATCCCTCCAAGAAGCATTTTAGACATAATAAACCCGACCGCCACACAGACCGCCGTGATCATCGCCTCCGAGAAATGAAGAAGTCCGCTGATCATGTCCCCGCTGATGAAATCCCGGAATGAGTTCGTCATCAGGACTCCCGGGATCAGGAGCATGATATTCCCGATCATGATCATCTCGACATGCTGTCCGATCCCGAGATAGCAGACAAGAATACATGCCATACCGGAGATCAGAGAGCAGAGGATATTGGAGAAGATCGCCTTCAGCTTGATCGCGGAGAGCGCATATAAGGTCACGCGGATCAGCGCCCCGACAAACAGGGACGCAAATCCATCCCACAGATTTCCTCCAAAGAAAATGGCAAACGCCCCGGCTGTCATTGCATAGATCCCGCACTGCACCGCCGGGGAATATGTCGGTCCCTTTAAGATCTTTTCATATTCCTGATCGATCACCGCAAACGACGGCTGCGTCGCGCAGATCCGCCTCGAAAGGTCATTCAGCCGGTCCAGCTTCCACATATCCGTCCCGTAACTTAAAATTCTTCGCGTCTGCGTGATCCACTTCCGCTCCTTCGTCTCCAGCGTCACGATGATACACGACGCGATCGAGAAAATATGGCTCTGCCGGATCCCGTAGGCATTGCAGATCCTCCGGATCGTATCCTCCACACGGCTGATCTCCGCCCCGCTCACGAGGAGCTGCTCCCCGATATTGATCGCGCAGGTCAGGACTTCTTCGCTTGTCATCTCTTCATTCTTTTCAGTTGTCACCTTTTTCCCCCTTTTCCTCTGCTTCGGCGGCCATCGCGCGCTGATAATGCTTTAACGCGTCCCGATAGGCAACGATCAGCGCTTTCCAGGAAGAACCATGATATCGGCGCTGGATCGCCTCCTCGATCACCTTCGCATCCGTTTCCAGGTGCTTATGCAGAAAAAGCTTTCGTATAAAATCATTTGTCAGCTCCAGCGTTCTCGAACAGTCTGTCTGTATGATCTCTCCTGTTGATGGGATCACCTCAAACGCGATAAAAAAGCTTCCATACACCTTTGTGATCGCGTTATCCACATTCGTTCTTGATTCTCCTACAATATAATATGTCTCCTCACCGGTTTCAGCCATTCTGCTCTCCTCTTTTCATCAGCTCGCGCGCGGCTGGGTTCAGTCACGCTCTCATTTCCAATACTTGTCCCACCATATTTCAGCATCATAATATAGGAAATCCATTCTGTCAATCCCTGTACGAATTCCAGTACATCTGCGGCCACTACTATATTGTACGGAGTTTTCAGTTCAGAAAATTCCTGCCCATAAAAAGTAATCACATCTGCTCTCTCGTCCGGACCGGCGGCATGCTCTCCAGAATTTCCGCAATTATTTTTCCACGTCTCCTGTCTTACGCTTCGAAAGATCTGTACTTTTTGTTCTCATTTTTGTATTTTCAGTAATTTTAATATTTTTAACCAAATTTTTATTTTTTTATTGACAAACCATTTCCATCTCATTATAATAAACACAAATGAATACGCAATGTTGCTGCTTCATTCTGCAAATGGCAGTTACCGCTGTCTGGCAAGCAATCTGAAATCCGGCAAAAGCGAGAACCAACGACAAAAGCGAGATCAAACCGCTCTTGTCTTCCTGGTCTGCTTTTGGCGGATTTTTTTTGAGAGGAGGATGAGTATCTATGACTCTGAAAGAAGCTGTCGAACTTCAAAAAGAACCACTTCTTCAATCCCTGGCGGAAAGCATCCGGATCCGCAGTGTGCAGGAACCGCCTGCAGATGGCGCCCCATACGGCCCCAATGTCCGCAAATGCCTTGACCACGCCCTGGCTGTGTCAAAGGGACTCGGTTTCCGCACCACTGATCTTGATCACCAGATGGGATGGTGTGAATTCGGTGAAGGCGATGAGATGATCGCCGTCCCGGAAGGGGAAGGATGGACCTTCGATCCGTTCGGCGGTGAGATCCGGGACGGAAAGATCTTCGGTCGTGGTTCCATGGATGACAAAGGTCCGACAATGGCCGCCCTTTACGCGATGGCCGCCCTGCGTGACAGCGGTCTCCCCTTAAAACGCCGGATCCGGATCCTCTTCGGAACAAACGAGGAGACCGGAAGCAATGACATGAAATACTACAAGAGCCACGGCGGCGAACTCCCTGTCATGGGATTCACCCCGGATGGAGAATATCCGGTCATCAACGGGGAAAAGGGGATCATCAATGTCAACTATGAAGCAGACTACACCCAGACCGGCGATGTCCGTCTCACAAAGATTTCCGGCGGATCCGCGCCGAATGTAGTCCCGGCCTCCGCCAGAGCAGAGATCACCTGCCCGGACGATATGAAGCCGCAGCTCATGGTCCTCGCCGCCGGATGTGACCGGATCACCTGCACTGAAACTGCAGACGGATTCGAGATCCTCGCAAACGGCGTCAGTGCCCACGGAGCTTCCCCGGAACTCGGGATCAATGCGATCGGCCTCCTGATGGATGCGCTCGGAACACTTCCGCTCGATGAACCGTTACTCGGTTTTGTTCACTTTCTCTTCGATCATGTCGGGCTGGAAAGCGACGGGACCTCCCTCGGGATCGCTCTTTCCGATGAACCGAGCGGAAAACTCACATTCAACCTCGGAACGATCCAGGGCGATGAGACAAGTTTCCTGATCCGCATCAACTATCGCTACCCGGTAACCTTCACCTACGATGACTGTGCTCCGATCTGCGACGCGGCATTCCTGAACGCAGGATTCCTGAAGGTAAATGAAACCCACAAAGCATGTCTCTATCTTCCGGAAGACTGCGAGCTGGTCCAGACTCTTCTGCATGTATACGCAGACGAGACCGGACTTCCTGCGATACCGAAATCCATCGGCGGAGGCACCTACGCGAAAGCGATCCCGAACGTTGTCGCCTTCGGACCGATCTTCCCAGGCGATGAAGTCCGCGAGCACAAGCCGGACGAGTTCATGGAGATCGACCGATTGATGGAAAATGTACATATTTTTGCAGAAGCTCTTTACCGGCTGGCCAGATAGGAGGTGGTTCCATGGAAAAGAAGAAAACATCGATCGTTTTTACCGGAGATATCGGATTTGACCGCTACATGGATCACCGCTGGGAGGATGAACATCTGCTGTCTGCCCCCGTCCTCGATTTTTTCCACAGCGCTGATCACACTGTCGCAAATGTGGAAGGCGCACTGATCGACGCGAAGGATGACGGATCCCGCGGAGTCTTCTTTCACAGCATGAATCCCGCGGCGACGCGCGTCCTGAAAGATATCCATGCGGACATCTGGAGTATCGGGAACAACCACACGATGGATGCCGGGCGGGAAGGTGTTATGAGCACAAAAAAGATCGCCGAAGAAATGGGTTGTCTCACGATGGGGGCCGGAATGAATGACACCGAAGCGTCCGAACCTGTGTATCTCGACGAGGCAGGCGGGATCGGCATGTTCTGTGTCGCCTACCAGGCGGAATGCATCCCGGCAACCGCCACCGAACCCGGTATTTTCCGCTGGGATGACCTCGATCTCATCGCAAAACGAATCGCCGAGATCAAGTCCCGCTGCCGCTGGTGCGTGATCGTCTCCCACGGCGGGGAAGAATTCACAAGTCTTCCAAGTCCCTACACCAGAGACCGCTACCTCAAGTTTCTGGAACTCGGAGCCGATGTGGTCGTCGCCCATCATCCCCATGTCCCGGAAAACTACGAGCTCTTTGACAACGGAAAAGCAATTTTCTATTCACTCGGAAACTTCATTTTTGATACCGACTATCAGCGCGTCCACCTGTATACGGATGTCGGAGTCCTGTTAAAACTGATCTTCACCGAAGAAGCGATCGATTTTGAGGCGATCGGGATCCGGATCATCCGCGGAGATGAGCGGATCGATATCGCCCCACTTCCTGCCATCTTCACAGACATCCCGGCTGCGGAGTATGAACTTCTGGCACCGCTCTCCGCAAAGGCCTTTGTCGCGGAGGACCGCAGGAAAATGATCTATCTGGAGCCGGAGCGCTTTACAGATGCCTCCGAAGATGTCTGGAACGGATATTTCTTCAGCACTGAGCCTGACGGTTACTTCGAGGGCGCCCACATGGATTTCCACATCATCGTCCCGTTTTCGGAGAAAGCGGAGGAAGGTGCATGGAAAAAGAGCACGTTGGAGCCGGTAAAGGAATACATTCTTCGCCAGCTCTGATACAACGACAACACAAATAGAAAAAGGAGCGTGATCCTATGTTAACGATTACAAACGGTTTTACTTACATAGCCTTCCTGATGCTGCTCGCAGGCGGTCTTCTCGCACTTGAAAAATACATGAAGTGGAAAATCTTCAACATCGTTCCGCCGCTCGTATGGATCTATATCTTCAACATGTTCTTCTGCACCATCGGTCTCTACAATTCCGATGAGTGTTCCGCAGCCTACAGTGCCTTAAAGAACAATATCCTATATGCCATGATCTTCGTCATGCTGCTCCGCTGTGATTTCCGCAAGCTCGGAAAACTCGGACCGCGTATGATCTGTATCTTCATGGGCTGTGCCATCACCCTCGGCATCGGATTCTTCGCTCTTTTCCCGCTGTTTGCAAATGCACTCGGCGGTGCTGACAAGACATGGGGCGCAACAGCTGCCCTCTACGCATCCTGGGTCGGCGGCTCTGCAAACATGGCTGCCATGGAGGATGCGCTTCCGGTCGATTCCGGTGCTTACTCCTGTGCTCTGGCTCTCGATACTGCCTGCTACTCCCTCTGGATCGCACTTCTGCTCTTTGCTGTAAAATATGCCCAGAAGTGGAACAAGGCCTGCAAGGCTGATACTTCCAAACTCGACGCTGTCGCTGCAGCTGCAAACGAGGAAGTTGCAAAAGAGACAAACGTAAAACCGAATGCTGCAGACTGGATCTTCCTGATTGGTCTCACCCTCGTTGTATCTGCAGTCTCCCAGTACATCGGCGTTCAGATGAATGGATTTTTCAAGGGTGTCGGACTTTCCTTCTTTGATAAAGGTACCTGCACGACCGTATTTGTAACGATCCTCGGACTGATCTGCGCAATGACTCCGCTCGGAAAACTTCCGGCAGTCACAGAGCTCTCCAGCGTTTATCTCTATGCGGTTGTCTCCCTCATCGCATCCACAGCAACCCTGATCGACCTCTTATCTGCTCCGATGTGGGTTGTCTATGGTCTCGGAATCCTTCTTGTCCATGTTGTGCTGATGTTCATCCTCTCCAAGATCTTCCACTGGGATCTCTGCATGGATTCCACCGCTTCCGTTGCCTGCATCGGCGGATCTGCTTCCGCTCCGATCATCGCAACCGCTTATGACGGTTCCTTCGCAGGTATCGGTGTTTTAATGGGAGTTCTCGGTGCCGCCATCGGAAACTTCATGGGACTCGGAATGGGCGCTCTATTGAAGCTGTTTGTCTGATCGTGAGTACATTTCATGAGTCTGCTATTTTATGGCTGCTCACGATGACAGGAAACCGTATTTCCCTACATTGTCCCTTCATCTGTGAGCGATCCAATTCTGGCGTCCCCATTCTTTCCCTGTTAGAATGGGGACGCCATTTTATCTCCGGCAGTAAATTGTACCGGTCAGAACAACTCACGGGATCACACACTGAGTTTCACATATATTCACCTTGAATTAACACAGGAGGAACTTTTATGAACGAAAACGATCTTCTTTCTTATCTGAATATCGGACTCCCGGAAGATGTTCTCCGCATGAAGCTTCACGGAGACTTTGACGGTACAGTCCGACTCATCGACCGGAAGCTCTCCGATCCGGCGCTTCCGGATCCGCTCCGTTACTGCCTGATGGCAGAACGGGAAATGATCCTTCGCATGCCTTCCGATTATCCTTTTACCCGCGAAGATGCACTCAAAAAGATCCGGACCCGGATCCCGGACTTTACGGAAGACGAATTTGACCACTATCTCTCCATCGGGCAGATCCGCTGGATCTATGTAAACGGCGAAATGCGGATCTTTGACCGCTTTTTCGAGAGCATGTGCAAGTCCCTGCCTGACTTCCGGAAACGGACCGCAGTCACCCTTGACGGTTCTGAGAGTGCCGGAAAAGGAAGCAGCGGAGATCTCCGCTTAAACCGTGCAATGGAAATCATGAAAGAAAAAGGCTCTCTTTCAAACAGGATCCGGATCCGTGCATCTGTCAAAGTGAAAGATTCTGCATTCACTCCGGGAATGTTCGTCCGCGTCCATCTCCCGATCCCCGCCGCCTGCGACCAGCAGAGCGATATCCGGATCGAATCCGTTTTCCCTGAAAACGCAAAGATCGCACCGGAAGACGCACCGCAGCGCACTGTATGCTGGGAAGAGACTCTGAAAGAAAATCATGAATTTTCCGTCCAGTATTCGTATGTGCATACAGCGGTGTGGCATGATACAGAAAGTGCGTTAAAGAAATCTGATGCATGCAAAACATTTGGTACGGAAGTGAACCCTGGAACGGTATCTCAGGAGCAAACTCTGTCTGCCGGTTTGAATCACAAGGCCGCAGAGACTGTCCAGCTGTATGCTCATTCCAGTAATGAATCCAGTTCTTCGTCTCTGCGTGAATTTGAGGTGGGCGTATCTGATGATCTCGCTGAACTTGCCCCGCACATCGTCTTCACTCCGTACATCCGTGCACTCGCCGCAGAACTCTCGAAAGGCTGTGAGACTCCACTCGAAAAAGCCAGAAACTTTTACGACTTCATCACCCTGAACTTCAAATACACCTACATGCCGGCCTACTTCTCCCTGGAGGATATTCCGGGGAACTGCGCCAGAACCTTCACGGGGGACTGCGGAGTCTTCGCACTTCTTTTTATCACCCTGTGCCGCTGCGCCGGAATCCCCGCCCAGTGGCAGAGCGGACTCGCCGCAGAGCCGGACTTCATCGGCGGTCATGACTGGGTTCGCTTCTACGCCGCCCCGTTCGGCTGGATCTACGCGGATCCCTCTTACGGGATTGGAGCTGTCCGCGCCGAGAACGAGGAACGCCGCCGCTTCTATTTCGGAAACCTTGACCCATACCGCATGGTCGCCAACCGCGCCTTTCAGGCACCTTTTACCGTCGAAAAGAAATACTGGCGCACCGATCCCTACGATAACCAGTTAGGCGAGATCGAAACCGCAGAGCGCGGACTGATGTATGAGGAATTTGAGCGCAGGAAAGAAGCCCTGATGTGTGCATTTTACGGAGCTCAGCGGTCGCCATTCTGTTTTAGAACGGCCGCTTTCCGA
>OJRO01002167.1_pt1 | contig 11026 bp, 10 predicted proteins | sample 1599221 | NCBI WGS metagenome assembly OJRO01 (sample SAMN03922449, study PRJEB24848) | human gut metagenome | isolation source: stool sample | host: Homo sapiens | place: Germany | collected 2009-11
GTTCTCGATCTCTTTCAATACTTCGGCCGTTCTTTCCGCGAACGGCTCTTTCTCTTCCAGAAATTCGTGTGGCCATTCAAAAAGTCCCGTCCAACTTGCCATAGATACGGAAATATCTTCAAGATCCCGGAAGAACGGATCCGGGCAAAGAAGGGAAATACTGAAATTTCTAACCACTCCCGCTTCGTCAATGTCGATCCCTTCCACTTTGTAGTCAATTACGCGGGTTTCGCTGCCTTCTATGTAGGTGAAAAGGCCGGTTGACTTCGGTTTGAAGCATTTGTAAAGTAGATCCCTGTTTGCCTGATAGTCCCGTTCCATTTGTGCCGTTATTACAATGTTTCTTTGTTTGGTGGTGCTTCCCTGATACGTGGAACCGTCCACCATGGTATTTTCCGACGTTACAACGTTATTCGACACCGTGTAAATACCGTCTACCGATACAAGGAAGAACGGTTCAAAGGAATAGTTAAATTCCACTTGAACCCCGTCTTCATTCTTGCAAATAATTCTTTTCGCCATTTATCAACCCCCCTGTAACTGTAAAACCATGTTTCGGGTTGCGTTTCGTGTCTGGCGGGCTGTCTCATACGGCGAAAGGGCCTTCGGGCTTGTAATGTTGACGTTCTGAACAAAACTTTTCCCGCCGCCTTCTGCTGTTTCAAGTGCCGTATTCCTTGCCGAAGCCGTAAGCGGTGTTACAACCGCTTCGCCGTTCACCATCTGGATCAACTCCGGGCCTGCTTCTGCCATAATGGCTTGACCGTTTTTCAGAACGCCGCCCTTTGCCAGACGCGGAAGTGATACTTCGCCAACGTGTCCGATACTTACGCCCGGAATATCGTTGATAACGTCGATCGCGCCGTTAATGAAGCTGATCGCCTTATTCACCGCACGTTCTACGGTTGCAAGGGCGTTGTTCATGGCCGACTTGAAGGCGCCGCCGATTGCTTCACCGATATTTGTTCCGACATTTGTAAAAATGCCCTTGATCGTGTTCCAGATCCCCGAAAAGAAGGATCCAATATTGCTAAACACGTTTTTAATATTCGTGTATGCTTCCGTGAATTTTGTGTAAAACCATGATCCAACCGTTGAAAATGCGGACTTAATATCTGTGTATCTACCGTTGAACCACTGGCCGATCGCGGAAAATACATTTTTCACGTTCGTATAGGCATTTTGAAACATGGTTTGAAACCACGTCGCCACGGTTGACAGGGCGTTTTTAATGTCCGTCCACCGGGCCGCGAACCACTGGCCGATCCCCGAAAAGATCGTTGTTATTGCCGTGTAGGCTGCGCGGAACTTGTCCGCAAACCACGCGCCGACGCCCGAAAAGATCGAAACAATCCCGGACCATATATCAGAGAAAATTTTCTTCACATTGACGCCGAACGTCTGAAAGAATGTGATTATATAATTCACTACCGCCGTTATAAGATTTTTCACAATCTCGATCAGGTTTTTCAGTGCTGCTTCTATGTACTGGCTGAACCCGTCCAGATCGCCCCGGAATAGTGCCATAAATGCGCTAATAATGTTACTTACAAAGTCGATCGCATTTTTCACCGCTGAAATGATCGGCGCTACTGCTGAAAGTGCGCCCTGTATCACCGCCATAACGTAGGTCGTGAAAAACTGGAATACAGGCTTCAATTTTTCCATTAAATTTTTGAAACTTTCGCCCAACTGCTGCAAGATCGGTTTTATTTTCTCGATTGTTTCCGAAACGCTCTTTTTAATCTCTGCAAAGGCTTTATCTACCATTTCGCGGAACCAGTCGCACTTCTTATACATCAATACGAAGCCCGCCACAAGCGCCACCACGGCTGCGACAACGGCCCCGATCGGGTTTGCTGATAAAATAGCCCACAAGCCTTTCCCGGCCGTTCCTGCCGCCTTGAATACGCCCGATATTTTAGAAAACGCCCCGATCGCCTTCGATACTCCCGAAGAAAGTTTCCCGAAAATAATTAAAGCCGGTCCGATCGCCGCCACTACCGCGCCAATCTTTACGATCGTTTCTTTCTGCGTGTCGTTCAGGTTCTTAAACCACTGTGAAAAAGCCTTTACTTTTTCCACTACGCGTTCCAGAACTGGCGCTACTGTCTGCATTAAGGTATTTCCAAGATCTGCGCCTGCTACTTTCAAATTGTTAAGCGCGACTTTTGCCTGATCTGGCGGATCCAGTGTCGCGTTGAATGTGTCTTCGACTACGTTTCCGTAATCAGATAAGGCGCCGGAAAGATCGTCGATAGAAAGGCGGCCTTCCCTGATCGCCTGCGTCATTTCTGCGGCGCCCTTCTTTCCGAATAACTCCGTCGCTGCCTGCAGTGCGTCTGTTTCGCTGCTTGCGTTTTTGATCTTCTCGATCGTTTCGCCCAGTGCGTCTTTTAGATCCTTTCCGTCCGCTGTCGCGTTCTGCTGCGCCTTCTTCAATCCTGCAAGCGCTGTTGTGGCGTCCACGCCGTTCGCTTCAAACTGTGCAAGTAAATTTACCGAAGACGTGAGATCAAGGCCCATTTCCTTTAATGTGGCGCCGTTAGTCTGTAATGTATTCTGCAGCGTGTCCATGGAAATTCCCGTGTCTTGCCCTGCTTTTGTAAGAAGGCCCAACACTTCGCCGGTGTGGCTGCTGTCAACGCCGAATTTCGTCATTATGGCGTCTACGCTGTCGATCGCGCCGTTTAAGTCCGTTCCGTTGATCTCCGAAAACTGAATGAATTTTGAAGAAAGGTCTTCAAGTTCTTTTCCGGTAGAACCGAAGCGGGTGTTTACCTCTCCGATCGCAATTCCGGCCGTTTCCGCTTCTGTTGGAAGTGAAGTAAAAACGGCGTCCATACTGTCTTGTAAGCCGTCCAACGCTTCCCCAGAAGCGCCCGTTTTTGTTATGATCGTATCGTAACCGGCGTCTAATTCATTAAATGCCGCGATCGAAGCGGTCCCGATCCCTGCGATCGCTCCTGTCACTGGAAGAAGTTTCTTTCCCAGTGCTTCGGACTTTTCGCCAATCTTTCCGGCGATCTCTCCCACCTTTTCAAGTGTTGAATTGCTGTCCTCTGCTGCCGTTTTCAGGTTTTTCAGGTCCGCTTCTGTCTTTACGATCTCTCTTTGCAAAGCCCGGTACTGTTCTTCCGACACTTCGCCGTTTTCAAACTGCTTCTGAACCTGTGCTTCTGCTGACTTCAAAACGTCCAGTTTTTCAGAAGTAGCGGCCACGGCTTCTTTTAGAAGCGTCTGTTTCTGTGCCAGAAGTTCCGTATTTTTCGGATCCAGTTTCAGGCTCTTTTCGACTTCTTTTAATTCCTTCTGCAGATCGCGCGACTGTTTATTGACGCCCGAAAGGGCTTTATCTAACTTCGTAGTGTCGCCGCCGATCTCAATGGTAATTCCTTTTATTGTGCTTGCTGCCACCTGCTATTCACCGCCCCTTCGTTTGAACTTCTCGCGAATGGCCTTTCGGTCCGGTTCTGTTTGTGAAATTCGCCAACAATTTTCAAGGTATTTTCTGCCTTCCTTTGTCTGGTTCATTTCGTGAATAAACGCTTCGCGCATGAAGAAAAGGTATAGATCAAGGTCCAGTTCTTGCACCTGCCATATATTCAAACCGGTGTAGTCAATCACCAGTTTTTCGCCGCGTGTGAGTGTTTTATAATACACCCCTTCGTTATCCCCGCCGGGATAGAAGGGGATCTTTAGTTTGGGTTATTCTTTACGCCGCCCGCGAACTCCATGTAAGCGTCGATCAGTGCTTCCATTTCCTCGGTGTCGTAATCGTCCGTGATCTCTTTCGTCATCACCTGCTCCCCGGTCATATTGTGGGAAAGAATTTCGGCGCAAAGGCCGCCCAGTGTGTCCATGGCGTCTTCTGCCGTCATGCTGTCCGTGTCCATTTCCTGCAGTGCTGACAGTTTTTCAAACGTCTTTTTCATAGGCATTTTCACGATCAGTTTTCTATTGTCTTTCAGTGTTACGGTCATGAAGGAACGCTTCACCTTGTTAAAATCAAAACTTAAATTCGCCACGCTAATTTCTCCTTTCTACTAAATAACGGCAAGGCGTACCCGCCGCCCTGCCGTTATGGTTTTATTTTTATACTGCTGCCGCTTCGCTCTCTGTCATTTCCTCTTCGTACATAAGAAGGGTTCCTTCTTCGTCCATAGGAAGGGCTGTGATCTCTTCGTCCACAACGGTTTCTTTGTCTTTCTCGAAAGAAATTGTAAAGCCTGCCTGGTTGTTTCCGACTATCATCACCCAAATATCGCCGTCCACTGCGTCTTTGTGGTGAAGGCAGATAACATAACGCGCGCCCTGTCTGTTGTCGATACCGCCGATCTTTACGGTGCGGCGCTTCTTCGCCTTGTCTTCTGTAACTCTGGCGGTGTCGCAAAGGTATTTGAACTTGTTCCCGTCAAAGGTCATAATTCCCGTTTTCAGGGTTACTTCCTCTTCTGTTACGATCGTTTTGCTCTTCTTTCCAGTGTCGTCCTTTGCTGTGTAGAAAGAAGGTTTGTATTCCACGGACGCGCCGCCGGAAATATAGGCCATTAAATTTTCAGGCTTGCAAATATCTGCAGTCACCGGAACGGTTGAACCGTCGAAGGCCTGAATATACACATCAGCGCTTCCAAGAATTATTCTTTCCATGCTCTGTTCTCCTTTCATTTTTTCTGTGTGATCGTGAAGTCGTAGGCCGTCTGTGTTGTGTCTTCCTGTGGTATCTGTGCTTGATACTTCCGAAACTCAACGTCGAACAAAACCTTTTCTTCGATCTGCTTTTCCAGATCCAGATCTGCTTTTCTCTCTGTGTAAAGTTCCAGTGATCCTTCAATCTCCCGGATCCGGTTTTTGGTATCGTCGCCCCGCTGCCTTTCCGTGGAAAGGTACACAAGAAACGGGGGATCCGGTACCGGTTTTTTATTTGTTGCTGTGAACTGATTTCGCGCAATCGGAAGGCCTAACCCTTCGGCGCGTTTTATGATCTCTTCAAACGTCGTCACCTTCCGATCGCTCCTTTCACTTTGTCTTCAAATTCTGCCGCGGCTTTTTCCTCTACCGGGCGAATATGTTCGATCGCTTTTACTCTGCGTCCGTCGCGGCCGACGTGTCCTTTTTCAAGAAGGTGTGTCAACTGATAATCGGTTTTGTTGTAAACCGTGTTTCGTTTGGAACTCTTGCTTTCGTAAGTGTTCTTTTTGGCCCACCCCTTCGCATAAGATCCAGTTAAAACCGGGCTTGTGCTTTTCAACTCCTGAACGGCTTCTTCGGCCACTTCGTCGGTTGCTTTTTTGATCGCGTCCGCTACTTCCTGCGAATACTCGCTAAGCCCCTGCGCTAATTCCTGCGCAAGTTCACTAACCTTTATACCCACTATCTGTTCCCTACTCTCTGCCCTGCGTACACTTCGATCTTGTCGTTTGTTTTCGGTCCATACGTCCGGTACACCGTCAAGCGCTCCGAACCGTACAAAACGACGTCTTGACCGGTGTATTCGTTCGCGAAAACCTCAAACATATAGCAGGCCTTCATTCCCTTTTCACCTGCTGCCGCGTATTCGTCACGGCCGATCGGGTTCACCGTTGCGAAAACCTTCGCTTTCACGTCTTCTTCGCGGGTTTCTCCCTGATCTATCAATGTTATTACTGCGTCGATCTGTACTCACCGCCTTTTATTTTGGTTAAGATCATGTTGTAACTGTTCATTAACCGTTCGTGGTTTGCGTCCATGCTATAATTTGCCTTGACATAAGTTAGAACGGCTTCAATTATCAACGGATCTTCCGGGGCTTTCAGGTATTCTTCCGCGACACCTATTCTTTTCAGGTCTGCCAGTACAAAGTCAACGTAACGGAAAACGTCTTCGTCCAGTTCGTCCGTTGACATTTTCCGCGTTCGTAACTTTGCGGCCGCCTTTAACTCGTCAATCGTCATAAGAAGCCGCCTTTCCTGTTATTGCTTACGCTGACGCCGGGCGTTTTACTCTGATGAAGCCATTGTGGGCCGCTACGGCACCGCCCGCGAAAATGTCCGCGCGGTATGCGATCTGTCCCTGCTTGAACTTATAATCAAGGGACTTTCTGGCGTCAATGTCGGAAAAGATCGCCATTTCGTAGTTGCTTAACGGTCCGTATGCCATGCAGTAAACGATCGCCTTTGTCTGCGTGTCTGTGACTGCTCCACAAGCGGAATTGATAACATACGGTACACCGTCGATCGTGCCGGTGTTTCCATGGTTCACAATGGTATAAACCTTTCTTCCCTGCTTGTCGCGAAGTTTCGCGAAGGCTTTCAGATCTCTTTTGTTCAGGATCAGAACTGCAGCGTCTTCCACGTCCTCGTCGCCGCCGAAATCATAGATAATGTCGTCCAGTGTTCCGTCGTCGATCGCTGTTTTTTCAAGATCGGTTGCCGGGTCGATAACCTGATCTTTTGTTTCTGTAGGGTTGTGGAAAATTCCTTTGAACTTTCCGGAAGTTCCGTCACCGATCAGGATCTGGCGGCTCATGTATCTACGGATCGCCTTTGTTACGGATCCTTCCACTACGCCGTCATAGTCCGCGTTCGGAAGTTTAATCATTTCTTCCGGTTCCTCGGTGTATGCGGTGATCTTCTGTTTCTCGATCGTTACGTAGCCGAAAACGGGTTCTGTTGCGTTGTAGTCGCCGCCTTCTACGGTGCCGCCTGCTCCGTCGCCGTAGGACTTAACATAACCCCTCTGGTATGTCTCGCCACCGTTTAACGGAATAGATGTTACGCGATCCACAAGGGAAGAAACGTCGTTAAAGGTTTCTTTCACATCTGCCGCGCTGTGTGTCGGTGTTACGGTCTGACTTACGGAAAGGGCGTTCTTTACGCCGAAGGTTTTCTTTGCGGAAAACTTGACTGCCTTTCCGTCTTTGATGTTCTGTCCACGTTCCTCTCTGGCCTTGTCCTTTACTTCTTCGCCTTTTTCGCCGCCGGTCGGCTCTGCGCCGCCTTCTGCGTCTTTTGCGATACCGGCCAACTTCTCGCGGTTCTTTACGTCGTCCAGAATACCGGTGATCGTGGTTGCTTCTTCCAGAAGCGCGTCAAGGTCTTTTCCTGCTGCTGCCTGCGCCTGTGTGTTCAGGTCTTTCAGGCGATCTTTTAATTCTTTGACGCTCATTTTTACAAGATCTTCGTACTTCATGTTTTATTCTCCTTCCATAATTGCTTTGACAGCAAGATCGCGGATCTCCTGTCTTTTTCTCGCGGCTGCTTCCTCTGCTGCCTGCTGCTCCGGATCGTGTCCGTCCTTTGCGATTTTTAATTTTTCCGGGACCTTGCAGCGGGCTTTCTTCATGTAGTCCCCGACTGCTGCCGCGTATTCCTTCGCTTCCGTGGTCTTTACCTCGAAATATTCCGCGGCTTTTTCCCCATTTAACCAACTTTCGGCGTCCATTAACGCTTCGATCTGGTCGATTGTTACACCTTCTTTCAGGTGTTCGGCGTATATGTTCAAAATTCCGGTTCGGATCTGGTCCAGATCGTCGGCCATTTTTCGCATATCTGCCGCGTTGCCTTCGCAATAACTCCACGGGTTATGGATCATCAAGAAGGCGTTTGAAGGAATTTCCGGTGGTTCGCTTCCTGCGAACGCAAGGATCGAAGCGATTGAACCGGCCAGACCGTCAACATAGACTTTTACGTTCGCTTTTGCTGCGTGGCGCTTAATCATGTTATAGATCGCGATCCCGGCAAATACGGAACCGCCGCCGGAATTAACGTAAACGTTCAGATCTTTTCCTTCCTGCTCCGAAAGGAAATTCTTGATCGCGTCCGGGTACTGGTCTTCGTCTTGCCATGCTCCCCACCAGTCGGAAACAATGTCACCGTAGAAATACAGATCCGCGCTTGTCTCCGTTTGATTTTTGAAAGTAAAACCTTTAAGTGTTGGCATTTCTTTTTTCACCGCCTTTCATAATCACCGGCACGAACATTTTCAAAATTTGAATTGCCGTCGCCGCCTGCTGCCCTTCACCTGCTGCCGGCGGTTCTTCGGATCCGGATCCGGGACCTGCGCCGCCGTTTGCCTGTCCTGTCTGGTAAAGGCTTTGATCGTCTGCCTTCACATAGTTCAGACTTACCATTCTCACGTCACCGTCTTCGATCGGCTCATAATACATTAGTTCCCTGTATTCGTTGATCGTGATAATTCCGCGGTCGTACAGGGTAGAACCGATCGTGGCTCTTGTCTGTAACGTCGCGTATTGCAGCCGGTTAGAAGTGAAAATGATTTTGTTTCCGAAGCCGCGTTCGCGCTCTGTTAATAACTTGAAAGTAAATTCAAGGGATAACTGCAGGGCGATCGGCTCGATCACGCTTTCATAGAAGGCGTTCCACTCCGTTTCTGTGAACTTTGACATTAAAATGTTTTCGTTCACGTTGTAATAGCGGTATAGGTTGTCGCGTAAATACTGGCTTTGTATCGTCGGAATGTTCGGCGTTCTCTGCGTGATTTCGTGAAACTCCATGGTATTATCAAGGCCGCCTATGCCGCCGTCGTTTTCGGCACTCATGTATGCCGCCTGAAACTCCTGAACCTTCTTTTTCAGTTCGTCTTCGTCTGCGAAGTTGTTGTATTTCAGGTAGCCTTTTAAGTTTGCCGAATTTTTCACGGTATTTTTCAAGGCTTGCCCGGTGGCGTCCAGTAATTCAAGGGTTGTCTGTATCGCCTGATCCGGCGGTGTACCTATAAAGCGTTTTTTACTGAACCGGGCGCGAATATGGATCACGCTCTGATATGGCAATACATACGTTTTCCCGTCGTAGTCCCAAGTGAACCGGAATAAAATATTTCCGTCGTCGTCTTCATAGATCCGGAAGGAAGACACCGTAAGCGGTACGATCTGTTTTACCTTCGTGAAGTCCTCGTTATACATCACCGCCGCGAAGGCGTTCGACTTTCTAACCAGTGTCGCCGCCATTTTGTAAAGTGCGTCGTATGCTGATAACTCCGGCGCCCACCTCAAAGAAAGAAGGCGGGCCAGATAGTCGTCTTTTATTGTCATTCCGCGGGCGTCTTTTCTCATAACCTGCGGCGTTAACTTCGCCACGTTTACCGCTATGCAATTTTCGATAGATCCTATAATGTCGCTATCGTCCAGACCGCCCCCGGCTGAATATTCACCGCGGATCGTGAAGATCGGGCTATACTTGAAACGCCTATAATTCAAAAAATCTTTTATAATTCCCGTTTGTCTTCACCCCCTGTTCTTCGTCCTGTAAGTCCGGTTAAATTTCCATGCTTCAATCGTACAAAAAAAGATCGTGAAATTCTGACCTACTTTCAGGCAGTAAAAAGAGGGCCGAAACCCTCTTTTTACGCTGCGTTTGTAAGTTGTCTCCCGATCTCTTTGTGGAATTTCATTTTCACGGCCAACGCGTCGAAGATTGACACGGCGCCGTCTATGTGTGCGCGCTTTTCCAGTTTTACCGGCTTCATGCGGCTGTCGTTTATGTTGATATCAACGGCCACGTTCAGAAGGTGCGCGCGAAGAAGATTGTTTTCGCCCAGACAGTACGCCCCGTCTTTCAAGTCGCCTTCAAAGGTATGTAATACCGGTGTAAGGTTTGTTCCCTGATATACGTCGTCCATGTGGAAGCCCGCTTCTTTCATTTCCTGCACCAGATAGCCCGCACAATAACGGTCATAGCCTACTTTTAACGGTTTGATCTTGTAAACCTTTACAAGATCAATAAACCAGTTAAACACGTCTTTGTAGTCCACCTGATGTTCTCCGGATATTTTCAAGAAGCCTTGCTGTTCAAAAATATTGTACGGAACATTTTCTTCGTTGATCGCCACTTTGAAGCGTTCCCGCGGCATGAAGAATTTTGTAATAACATAGTTCTTCCCGTCCTTTTCGATAATGAGCGAAGCGGCCGTAAGGTCCGTCGTTCTGGAAAGGTCAATTCCTGCCACGCAATAGCACCCGCGGAAGTCTTCAAGGGTGAAGTGCTGTCCTGCTGCCCTTTCTACGTCCACATAGTCAAGCCATGCAATCGAAGAATTTTGTTTGATGTTACAAAACTTCGTCAAGAACTCCGCTTTTGCTGCAAGTGATTTCTTTGCAACGGCGATCTTGTCTTCGTAGTATTCCCACGATACGGAAACGCCCAAGTTCGGGTTTGACTTCTCTAATTCTTCGCGGGTGTCCCACTTCTCCACGTCGTCAATGATAAACAGGAACGGAAGAAGGCGTTTTTCCGTGTCGCCCTTTCCTCTGCCTTTCAGGAACGCCGTTGATCGCTTCATAAGTTCGTCATAAATGCCGTCGTTCTCATATCCTGCAGTGGACGTTGACAAAATAAGCGGCTGTTTTCTGGCTCCCAGTGCCGACGCCATAACGTCGTATTGTTTCAAGCCCTGATCGCCCGGCCATGCTTCCATTTCGTCGTTTAGAACAAAGTGTGGGTTGAAACCGTCGGACTTTTTAGAATTGAACGCGATCTTCTTTATGGTTGTGTTGAACTCCTGAATATAAATATCCGAACGGCGTTTCTTGCTAATCTCGGAAAGTTCTTCGTCCTGCTGCACAATCTGGTAAAATGCGTCGTATGCAAGATCGGCCTGCTCCAATTTCGGGGCCAGACAGTACAGTTTCGCGCCGTATTCTCCGTCTATATATGCCATGTATGCCATGATCGCGGCGGCGAATAGGGTTTTACCGTTCTTTCTTGCAACTACCAGAAAAACTTCCCTGAATTGCCGGTACCCGGTGTTTTTGTCCAGAATACCGAAGATCGCGGAAACGATCGCTTTCTGCCACAATTCCAACTTTAGAAGGTCGTTTCTGCCTTCTGAATGGTGACAGTAGTTTTCTATGAACTTGATCGCCTTGTTGGCCTTCTTTTGGTCGAAAACCCATTCCCCGTTCTTGATACCCTCAACCAGAATTTTATAGATCGCTTTGATCCATTTACCGGCCCGAATACGCCCCGACGTGATCGCGTCGTGGTATTCAAAAATATAATTATGTACCTGCTTATTCATCACGAAGCGC
>OJRO01002190.1_pt1 | contig 10925 bp, 8 predicted proteins | sample 1599221 | NCBI WGS metagenome assembly OJRO01 (sample SAMN03922449, study PRJEB24848) | human gut metagenome | isolation source: stool sample | host: Homo sapiens | place: Germany | collected 2009-11
CTTCTAAGTATTCCAGAAAAGTGACCCTAAAGATGAGCCGATCCCTCTGATTTTGGTCCTGCTTTCGGCCACCTAGAAAACTCCCGCAACTGCCTGTACTGCGGGCGGTTGTGATCTGGCCGGAGGGTGCCCGCTATGCTTTCAACTGGTGGAGCCACCCCCGATTCTGGGGAAAAATGTGTTTCCATGGCAATCTCGCACTTCCACTCCCCACTTCCGCCCAGCCGTAGGATGACTTTTGTGGGGGCACGGCTATCCCGTCCCCATTCGCCCCACACAGCGGCTCACATACCAAACAGAGGGGGGCTTCTTCCAGTCCTCCAACCCGTGGTCGTCCCAAGTGGGGCCGGGCTTCTGCCCAGAACTGCAGCCGCCGTATAGCTGGACGAGATGCTTGCCCACAAAAAAGCCCGGATGGTCTTGTACAAAGAATCAGCAGAGCCGCACGAGCCGCCCCGCTGATTTTACCCAGCTCCCCACATGGGTCCAAAGGTCTGTGCCATTTACATAGAGTTGCCCGCATTCCAAGCATCCCGTGGCCCAACTCATTTCATATTGCATTTTGGAATTTGAATACATAGTATCCACATTGCATTAGCGGATGTTTATTTTGTCAGATCCTCATTCTTTGCCTTCTGCTGAAGAGGTTCCATATTTCTGCCGTAGCTGTTCCCAATGGCGTAGGAACGTAGTGGGCGGGAGTTTCAGGCGTTCCGCAGCCTTACGGATACTTCCGTACCGCTCGTAGAATGTCTGGAGATACCGCAGCTCCATACGCTCCAGCATCTCATTCAGTCCCGCCTCTGCCGGAGCATCCTGAACAGGCTCCGGACCCGCCACGTTCATCGGCAAGCTCTCCGGCTGAATCAAGTCTGTATCCGTGATGATGGTTGCCTGCTCAATGCTGTTTTTCAGCTGGCGGACGTTCCCTTCCCACCGATAGTTCAGCAACGCAAAGCAGGTTGCTGGGGACAGTTTCCGATGAAAGTCGTATTTTTGATTGTAGTAATCTAGAAAATGCTGAGCCAGAGGAATGATGTCATTTTTTCGCTTCCGGAGCGGCGGAATATGGATCGGCATGACATTCAGCCGGTAATACAGGTCCTCCCGAAAGCGTTTCTGCTGCACCATCTCTTCCAAGTCGCAGTTAGTAGCGGCGATCACTCGGATGTCCACCTGTACGGGTTCGTTGCCGCCCACGCGGATGAAAGAGCGGTTCTGCAGCACATGGAGCAGTTTGGCCTGCATATTCAGAGACAGCTCGCCGACCTCATCCAGAAACAGCGTTCCGTGATCTGCTGCCTCTAGAAGGCCTGGCTTCACTTTGCTGCCAGCGCCGGTGAAGGCATGGCCTTCATGTCCAAAGAGTTCGCTCTCAAAGAGAGACTCTGTGATGGCAGCGCAGTTGATGGGAACAAACCGCCGGTTGGACCGCCCGCTGTTCTGGTGGATAAATCTGGCAATCTCATCCTTACCTACACCGGTTTCTCCCAGCAGAAGGGCGGTAGAGTCCACCTTGGCTATCCGGGCGGCCAGGGCCAGCACCTTCAGCATCTCCTTATCGGCCACAATCAGTTTGCTTTGGCCACCCATCCGGGCCTTGATGCTCTCCAGTTCCTGGAGATATTGGTCATTCAGTCCCCGGATCTTATCAAGCTCCTGCTGCAAAGAGCTGATTTCGTCCAAATCCCGGTCATTACAGATATAGAATTCAATCTCACCGCAGCTATCAAATACCGGCGTGCAGGACACATGTGCACTGCGCCCTGTGCGATAGAAGGTCTGCACAATGGTGTGTGGCTTTTTGGTCTTTGCTACGATAGCACCGCAGGATTCGGAAATCAGATGGTTTTTCACCAACTGCTCCACCGGCACCCCCACTAACTCCTCTCTCCGAATCCCGGTGAGGACCTCATAAGCCCGGTTGATCCGCAGCGTCACCAGATTCCGGTCTGAGATCTGGATGGCATCCGTAGAGTTCTCGATAAAAGCATCCAGGACACGGTTCTGTTCTTCCAAATCCAAAACTCGCTTGCGCAGTTCCTCCATGGTCTCATGGGAAAACTGCGAGCGCACCTGCTTTTGCTCCAAAAATGGAACACCTCCCTTCGCCTTTTGCTCTTTTGTGCAATTTCAAATTTGAAATCACACTTTTTATCGTCAAAACTCATATCATCTTTGCTTTGTTTTTAACAAAAATGACTATATCATAAATCTTATGTTTTCACAAGTTCCAATTTCGGAGCACTCTGCTCAAAATTCGTTCCAATTTTGGAACACAAAATTGCAATTTTTTTCACATAATCGAGGCCCCGTTTCCGTCATGGAAAATAATTCGATCTTTTTTGAATTTCGGGAGGAACCGCAATTCCATACAGTCATAGGGGTTTCTGGCTTTTCGCTGGAATGTTTTTTTAAATTGGCAAGATTTTTGCTATAATGATTTGTCGAATTCCAACGGAATGTGTTGGTGGCGGAAATCCCCCGCCAGACATACCATCGATGAAATATGTGAGATTTTAAGGAGGTACAAGAGATGGAAGACTGGAAGGTACTCTATGCTTCCAAATTAATGACGGCAGATGAGGCCGTCCGGCAGATCCCCGATGGTTCCCGGGTCTTTTTCGGCCATGCGGCCAATGAACCCCCCGTCCTGGTGGATGCGCTGGTGCGAAACTATGAGCAATATAAGGATGTGGAGATCGTCCACTGGGTTCCCATGGGAAAAGGGGAGTACTGCGATCCCAAGATGAAGGGGCACCTTCGCCACAATGCCATGTTTGTGGGCGGCCCAACCCGCAAGGCTGTGCAGGAAGGACGGGCGGACTACACACCCTTTTTCTTCCACCAGTCCACCCGATTCTTCTCTGACGGCACCTTCCCCATTGACGTGGCGATGGTTTCCGTCACTCCGCCGGACAAGCACGGCTATGTGTCCCTGGGCGTCTCCGTGGGCGGCACCAAGCCCGCCTGCCTGAACGCCAAAATGGTCATTGCCCAGGTCAACGACCAGATGCCCCGCACCATGGGGGAGTCCTTCCTTCACGTCTCCCAGCTGACCTGCTGTGTGGAGGCATCCACGCCTCTGCCGGAGCTGGGCGGAGGCACCATCGGCGAAGTGGAGGAAGCCATCGGCCGGAATGTGGCCTCCCTGGTGGAGGACGGCTCTACATTGCAGCTGGGCATCGGCACCATCCCTGATGCGGTGCTGAAGTTCCTGGGGGACAAGAAGGATTTGGGCATCCACTCCGAGATGTTCTCCGACGGCGTGGTGGATCTGTACCAGAAGGGGGTCATCACCGGTGCCAACAAGCGACTGGACAAGGGCAAGATGGTGGCTGCCTTCCTGATGGGCTCCAAAAAGCTTTACGACTTTGTGGATGACAATCCGGACGTGATGATGCGGACTGTGGACTACGTGAACAACCCCGCCGTGATCTGCCAGAATCCCAAAGTGGTGTCCATCAACTCCTGCCTACAGGTGGACTTCAACGGTCAGGTGAACTCCGAGTCCATGGGCACCAAGCAATTCTCCGGCATCGGCGGTCAGCTGGACTATGTCCGCGGCGCGGCCATGTGTCCCGACGGCAAAGCCATTCTGGCCATGCCCTCCACGGCCAAGCACGGGGAAGTGTCCCGGATCGTCCCGGTGTTTGAGCCCGGCACCACTGTCACCACCACCCGTACGGACGTCCACTACATCGTGACGGAATACGGCGTCGCCAACCTGCGGGCCAAGAGCCTGCGGGAGCGGGCCCGGCTCCTCATCAACATCGCCCACCCCAAGTTCCGGGATCAGCTCTGGGAAGCTTACTACGAACGCTATGGCAAGGAGGATCAGTAATATGTCCGAGAAAAAAATTGAGGCCGTCAATGGACATACCTTACAAAAGGTATTCCTGTCCGTGGAGGATCACATCGCCGTTATGACCCTCCACAATCCCCCGGTGAATGCGGCAGACGGCGTGGTGCAGGAGGAGATCCTGCTCCTGTGCGACTATATCAACCATGAGGACGACATCTGGGTGTGCATTATGCACTCCGACATCAAAACCTTCTGCGTGGGCGTGGACATCAAGCGATTCTATCAGAGCATCCTGGATAAGGATGTCACCAATACCCAGGAGGTCTATTACGATGGTGCTCAGGCCCTCTATGAACTGCGGGTTCCCCTGATCTGTGCAGTTCACGGCCACTGCCTGGGCGGCGGCGTGTGCTACCCCGCCGGTGCGGATATCTCTATCGCCGTGAAGGGGACCCTCTTCGGCGCACCGGAGGCAAAGCTCAGCGTGGTGGGCGGCAGCGCCCATCTAGCCCGCATTCTGCCCCCCCAGATCCAGCGGGATATGAGCTACTGCGGCACCTTCATCACCGCAGAAGAGCTCCACGACAAGTACGGCGGTGTCACCATGGTGGTAGACACGCTGGAGGAACTGATGCCCGCGGCCATGGACAAGGCGCGGGAGTTGTGCCGCCGTGGTCCCCTGGTGCTGCGGTACCTGAAAGCCTGCATGAATGAGCAGGAGGATTTCCAGATCCACCGGAAGGATGAGCTGGAGGTGACTTACACCCGCTACATGGCTCGTCATGCGGATTTCAAGGAGGGTGTTTCCGCCTTCCTGGAAAAGCGGGAGCCGCAGTATACCGGCCAGTAAAACACATCCCCCATACAAGACTTTAGGAGGAAGGATCATGAGAAAGAATGCAAAAAAACTGTTTGCGCTGATTCTGGCACTGTGTATGTCGCTGACGTTGCTGACTGCTTGCGGCGGCGATACCGCTGGCAGCGATTCAGGCGTGGGAGAGAGCTCCTCCGGTGGCGAGACGATCACCTGGCGCCTGCAGAGCAGCTACTCCCTGAATTCCCTGCAGGGCGATATGGCCACCAACCTGAAGGAGGCTCTGGAGACCGCTACCAATGGCCGCCTTCAGGTGGAGCTGTATGAGCCGGGCGCTTTGTGCCAGACCTCCGATATACTGACCTATCTCTCGCAAAATGCCTTTGACTGTGCCGTCATCTTCGGCTCCACCTTCTCCGGCCTGATTCCGGAGGCGGATCTGGCCTGCGGCATCCCCTTTGCATGGGAGAGCTCCGCCGAAATCTATGACGTAATGGAGAACTATGGGTTGCTGGATGTGATCCAGGAGGCCTACGGAGAACTGAATCTCAAATACTACTGGAATGCCCATGAGCCCAACTACAACGTCCTGGCAAACTTCCAGGTAGAGAGCCTGGAGGACTTCCACGGCAAAAAGATCCGCGCTCTGGGCGTGTGGGGCGACTTCCTGGCTGCGTTGGGGGCCTCTCCCACCAACATCGCCGGCACAGAGGTCTATCAGGCCCTGCAGCTGGGCACCATTGACGGCGCTCTGTATGGATGGTCCTCTCTGAGTGACTCCAACAACATCCGCGAGGTGGCGCAGTACGCCCTCAGCCCCTCCATGTGCTTCTGCCAAATGGCCACCGTGGTGAATCAGGACAGCCTGAACAAGCTCCCTGAGGACCTGCGGAGCATCGTGGACGAGACCATCCGGCTGGCCAACATCGGCGTCATCGGCCAGGCCCATGTGGTTGGTACGGAGAAAAGTGTTCGAGACGCTATCCAGGGCGGCTACACTGAGCTGTCTCCGCTGCCTGATGACGTCCTGGCCGAGATGCGTGAAATTGCTGTCACCCAGACCTGGGAAGAGCTGGCCGCCAAGAGCGAGCGTATGGCCCGCGGTATCGAGATCATCAAGCAGCAAAACCGTGACTATGGCCGCCAAGTGGATTACTGAGTCCGCGCGTTCCTCACAGAAAAATAGAATTCAAGAGAAGGGAAAGTGAGACATGAACGCACTATTGAAATTATCAGGCGGCATTGACGCCATTAATCGGACCATTGGCAGAATCTTCGCCTGGATTCTTCTGCCCATGATCTGCCTCACCGCCTTTGAGGTATTCTCACGTTATGTCCTCAAGTCTCCAACCGTCTGGGCATGGGAGCTGATTATCCAGATCTGGGGCCTGATGCTGATGGCCTGCGGCGGATACTGCTACTGGAAGGGCGGCCTGGTGCGAGTGGATCTGCTTTATAATAAATTCCCTGTCAAAGTCCGCTGCGGTATCAATATCGCCACCGCCATTCTGGTCCTAATCTGTATGGGGCTGGTATTTATCTACGGCATAAACATCTTCCTACTGTCCTTCCGCCTCAATGAACGGATCTCTTCCGTGTGGGGGTCTCCCATGTGGACCATCCGGTTTTGGGTGCCTCTGGGCGCTGCACTGATGTTCATTCAAGCCATCAGTGAGCTTATCAAGAATGTAGCCGCTATGGCAGGCAAGATTGAACTCACCAACAACTCCGACGAAGTCGCGGAGGCAATTGAAATCGTGAAGTCCGCTGAGCATCTGCCTGACGAAACCGGAAAGGAGGACATACAGTGAGTCCTGATATTATCATTTTGCTGCTGGGGCTGGTAGCCCTGATGGCGCTGGGCATCCCCATCTGCTTTGCCATGATGAGCGTGGCTTCAGTCATCCTGCTGGTGTTCTACGGCTCTGGCCTGCTGAATGTGTTGAACGCAGCATTTGTCTATCAGATGCAGTCGGAGTCCCTGCTGGCCATCCCCATGTTCGCTCTGATGGCGGCGTTCCTCCAGACCTCCGGCATCGGCGGAGACATCTACGAATTCTTCCACAAGTGGCTTGGCGGTATCAATGGCGGTCTGGCTATGGCCACAGTGGCCACCACGGCAGTCATCGCCGCTATGAGCGGTGTGGCGGCCACCGCTACCATCATGATGGGGCTGATTGCACTGCCAGCTATGTTGGACCGTGGTTATGATAAAGCGTTGGCCACTGGCCCCGTGCTGGCAGGTGGCTGCCTGGGCCCCATTATCCCGCCCTCTACCATCATGATCATCATGTCTTCCTATACCGGCGTGTCCGCAGGCTGGCTGTTTGCCGGCGGTGCGTTGCCCGGCGTAGGCTTGGCCCTGCTGTTCATCATCTATATCGGCATCCGCTGTGCCATCAATCCCAAGCTGGGCCCCGGCATCCCCAAGGCCGAGCGTCCCTCCTGGGGCGAGAAGATGCGGGTGTTTAAAAAGGTCATCGCCCCCATTGCCATCATCGTTCTGGTGCTGGGCTGCATCTATGCCGGAATCGCAACACCTACTGAGGCCGCCGGTGTGGGCGCTTTCGCCTCCATGGTGTATGCCCTGATTACCCGGAAACTGAATGTGAAGAATCTGCGGGCCTCTCTCATCCAGACCATGGAGGTCTCCGCCATGCTTATGTGGATTCTCATGGGAGGCGCCGCTTACAACTCCCTGGTGAATATCACCCGCCTGTCTGATGTGGTAGCCGCTGCTTTTGCAAGCTCCAATCTGGACGGCCTGCCCCTGATGCTGCTGATCTTTGCGCTGTTCTTTGTGATGGGGATGTTCCTGGACACTACGCCTATCATCATGATTGCCATTCCCATTCTGCTGCCGGTAATCCAGGCTTCTTCCCTGGACACCAACGCCACCATCCTGATTCTGTGTGTCACTCTTTGCCTGGGCATGATTACTCCGCCTTTTGGCATCAATATGTTCTACTTGCAGGGTGTGGCACCTCCGGGAGTGGACACCAAGGTTATGTACAAGGCGGTCATGCCGTATGTTATTATTTTCCTGGTTGCTTGCTTCTTTATGATGCTCTTCCCGGAACTGATTGTCATCTTCCCGAACGCTGCGATGGGATATTGATCTGGAAGAACATCGGAGCTGCAAAGACCCAGGGCCCGTTCCGTTTGATTCATGCAATGTGGTGTTAACACATCTCCCCCAATATGTAAGCATAAACCGTTAGATGCATTTCTTGTGCTCCTTATTTCGGCATCTTTCCCCGCCCCATGACTTGCCACAGATTGCTGAAAACCGTCATGGAGTAGGAAGAAATGAATTCCGGGTTTTGGACGATTCCAGGTCCCACAAAAGTCCGGAAAACGTTGCGGTGCAGCGGATAGAGAAAACGATAGCAGTTTATAACCCGGAGGTCGTAGGTTCAAGTCATGCCCCGCAATCACAAAACCGTCTGATTTCTATGAAATCAGACGGTTTTTCTGCCTTTGCATCCAAAGGTTTCCGGAGAAATAACGCGATTTTACAAAATTTGCAGTTGCCCCAAACCATGACCCATACAGGGCAAAAAACGTGCCTTGGCGCAACTCTGCCGTGCCAAGGCTTTCCTGCTGTTTGGAACCATTTTTCCACTTTCAGATTGCCGCCGTCAGGACCTTCTCCATGGTCCTAGCCGCCTCCTTCTGGGCCGCTGTGGTGACGGGGGCATAGGTATGCAGGGTGAACCCCACGCTGAAGTGCCCCAGCATCCCGGATATCGTCTTGATGTCTACCCCGTTCTGGAGGGCCAGCGTTGCGAATGTGTGCCGTAAATCGTGGAACCTGACCCGAGGCAGACCCGCCCGCCTCAGCACCCGGTGGAGTATATGCAGGACGCTGTCTGGTGAGATGGGCCCGCCAGTGGGCCCGGGGAACACCCAGAGGCTACTGCCCGCTTTTTTCTTCTGCTGTTTCAGAACCTGGATCGTGTCCTCTGCCAGGGGCAGCGTCCGGTAGGCCTTCTTGGTTTTCAGGGAGGCATCTACGATTTTTCTGCTGATCCGGGCGATCTACTGTTTCATCCAAAGGTTTCCGTGTTCGAAATCGATGCCTTCCCATTTCGGGCCAAGCAATTCGCCTCTTCTCAATCTTGCTGCCAGCTCCGCATAGTACATCTCGAAGACGCCGCTCTCCTTGGCTTCCTGCAGAAAGGAGGTCAACTGCTCGACGGGCAATGTTTTCATCTCCCGATGTTCCAGCTTCGGTAGGGCGCAGCCCTCGGTGGGATCGGTGGCAATAATTTTTTTCTCCTTGGCCGGCTTCATGGCTGAGGCGATGACCTGGCAGATGTTCCGCACCGTCTTGGGACTCAGACCCCTGGGCTGCCGCTTGCTCTCGACTCTGTCGATTCTTCCACTGTTGAGTAATTTTTTGCAGACCTTCTGTAATTCCAGAGAAGTGAGTTTTTCCAGCGGAACTTCGCCGATATCCGGCTTGATGTGGTTGTCGATATACCCTTGGTAGGCATGATGGGAGGATGGCCTCACTTTGATCTTTGCGTAGTTTTTGAACCACTCATCCATCCAAGCACCTACTATGTACTTTCCCATCATGGTCACGTCCAGGCCCTTGATTTCTTCAATGGCCGCTTTCGGGTTTGCCTCTCCCTGGGTCCGGCCCAGGACGTTCTTGTAGATCGGCTTTCCGGCCTCCAGATCGTGCCCGGCTGTGTAGCGACCCTCCCAGCAGCCACCTTTTCTTTTTCTGATGTTGCGCTCTCCGTCGGCCCATTTCTTCGCCATGGCATTCATTTTCTTTGCAATAACACAACATGCCGCAGAGAAGAGAAAAACGTCAATGCCGCTATTTCATACCCAGAACAACGCCCTTTCAAAACCCGCAACTGCCCGCAGTGTGGGCAGTTGTGACCGCCCTGGTGTCGAAAAGGCGTCGGGGCTTTCTTCTGTCTGCCGGGTGACGGCGCTCTCTTTGTCAACGGTGTTGTAATCCCGGCATTGAGTAAAAGCGCTTTTCTGATTTCTCCCCTTCGGCCAACAGGTTGCCCCAAGTGGGGCTGGGCTTCTGCCCGGAACTGCGGCCGGCGTATAGCCGGGTGCGATTCTTGCCCCACTCTGGTGGGCACAATTTCACTTTCCATTTTATCTCGTGGTTTTTTAAAAGATTCTGAAATTGCGGAAGGGGACGGCTCTATCTGGCCGCCCCCTTCATCATTTAGTTCAGTGAAACAACGTTTTAGTTGTTAAAATGCGGTCAAATTCTGGCATGTAGCTTCAAACTGATGCAACCTAGACAACAGTTCACTTCGCCTTTCTTCTGTGCAGAAGGCGGCGTCTACTGCATAATACTGCAGCTTTAATAGCTCCTCAATTTTCCAGTGATACTGTTCTGCCACGCGTTGGAGCTCTTGACTTAGGGAAACACGCAGAAGCTGCGGATCATCCGTGTTGACTGTTACCGATATCCCTCTACTATACAATTCACCCAACGGATGATTGCCAGGCGTATAGAGGCCGCCTGCCACATTCGACGTATAGCAGATATTCAAAGGAATCCGCTCTCTCAGGAGCCGTTCCAGCAGTTTCAAGTCCTCCACTGCCCGCACGCCATGATCGATTCTTTTAGCTCCCAACAGTTCAAGAGCTTCCTGAACTCCTTCCGGCCCAGAGGACTCGCCGGCATGGACGGCAATGCCCAGCCCGGCCTCCGCCGCTCTCGCCAGTAATGGCGCAAATCTCTGGTTGGAGTCCTGCGAGCAGGCCTCGTTTCCGTCGACGGAAACCCCGACCAACCGCGGATGTCTGTGGGACAAGATCCACTCTATGGTCCTGCGGGCAGACGCTGTATCCTGTTCTCTGCGCAGGGACACAAGAAGCCGGCAATCCGGCAGTCCATCTGCTCCGGCCTGGTCAAAACCTTCCAGAACGCCTGTCAACAGCTCTCCGGTCCGAATGTTTTTCCAATGGCTGGGATTGACGATGATTTCCGTATAGAGGATACCCTGCTCCTGGGCGTACTTTGCATGGCGGTATGCAATCTGCTGAGCAGTCTCCCGATTCTGCACCAAACTGCAGATCCAGTCCAGCAGGTCAAGGAAGTCCGAGAGACCTGAGAAATCGAACAGGTGCTGACGGGGACGTGGCAGGGAAATCCCCTGCATTTCGGCCAGCAGGCAGACGGTTTCAGGATCGAATGTGCCCTCTAGGTGGATGTGCAGCTCCAGCTTCGGCATTCGCTGGATTTGTTCCAACGTCGCCATACCGGTCATTGAGCACCTTCTGTCTCTTATACACATCTCCGAGCCCACGAGACTAAGG
>OJRO01002194.1_pt1 | contig 10885 bp, 8 predicted proteins | sample 1599221 | NCBI WGS metagenome assembly OJRO01 (sample SAMN03922449, study PRJEB24848) | human gut metagenome | isolation source: stool sample | host: Homo sapiens | place: Germany | collected 2009-11
ACGGGGCCATGCGGTGTGGGAGGGGGTACCCTGCAAGGGGGCCCTCTACCCGATTGAGAAGGACGGAATCAGGAACTTCGGAAATGAAGTTCCGGTCTTTCCATTTCCTTATCAGCGCGAGGGCTGCGAGCGCTCGCCGTTCTTGTTGAGTTCGATGATGCGGCGCGTATCGGCGGCAAGATCCGTAATCTTGAGGGCGTCGTAGCTCTTCGCAATGAGCTCGAGCGCATCGTCGCGCATCGGGGTGTTCTGGAATTCGCGCACGACGCGCTGCGCGCGGTCAATGGCAGCGACGTAGGCGTGGCGCACGAAGTAGTACTGCGCGGTCTTCAGTTCATGCTCAGCCTGAGCGAGGACGAGGCCGTGCATGCGGCGGCGGGCTTCGGGAGCAAAGCGGCTGTCAGGATAGCGGAGCGCGAGTTCCTTGAAGGTGTCGAAGGCTTCGCGCGAGGCGTTGGCGTCGCGTTCAGCGAGGTCTTCAGCGGCGAGCTTGTTGAACCAGCTGTCGGTTTCGTTGAGCGTGGCGAGCGCCTTCAGATACATCACGTAGTCGCTGTTGGCGTGATTGGGGTAGGTGCGCAGGAACCGGTCGGCGGCCTGCACGGCGCCCGGCGCATCGCCGTCCTTCCAGGTCGCGTAAATGAGCTCGATCTGGGCCTGCTGGGCGTACTGGCCGAACGGATAACGCGCTTCGAGCTTCTGGTAATAATCCTTAGCCTGCGTCCAGTTGCTATCATCCAAGGCTAATCTGGCTTCGGAGTAAAGCTTGTCGGCGCTCCAGTCGAGCGTCTGGTCTTTGTCAAGACTTTGCAGCCAGGAGCAGGAGGCGGTGGCAAACGTAACCGCAACAAGCGCGGCGCCGCGCATCAGAAGCCTTTTGAAGGAAGTAGCAGATTTCATGACACAGGAAAAGGTCAATTTGGACAGCGAAGATTATAGCGGCGAGGATTTTGAAGACGACGAGATGGAAGCGTTTGAAAATGCTTCTGCCGACGAGAATGCGCTGCCTAAATTCGTCGTGGAGGGATTCTGGGGCGAGCGTCTCGACAAGGTTCTCGCTTCTCTCATGCCGGACGTCTCCCGCGCGCGTCTGCAGAAGATGATTGAGTCGGGGGCCGTCAAGGTGAACGGCGTCGTGGTGGAGAAGATCCGCGCGAAGACGACCGAAGGCGACGAAATCGAGCTCCTCGAGGCGCCCCGCATGGAGGAGGCGCTCGCCTTCGAGCCCCAGGAAGACGTCGAATTCGAGGTGGTCTATGAGGATGATGCCATCATTATCGTCAATAAGCCCGCCGGCCTCGTCGTGCACCCGGGCGCCGGAAACCCCGACGGCACGCTCATGAACGGGCTTCTCTGGCGCTATCCGGAACTGAAGGAAGTTCCGCGCGCCGGCATCGTTCACCGGCTCGATCGCGATACGACGGGCCTTATGGTTGTGGCGAGAACGCTCGCTGCGCAGACGAATCTGGTGCGCCAGCTTCAGGAAAGAAGCGTGAAGCGCGAATACTGGGCGATCACCATGGGATCGGCCGCGCCCGACTTCGTGGTCGACGTGCCGATCGGGCGCGATCCGAGAAGCCGCATCCGCTTCAAGGGCTTCCCGGGCTCTACGGGCGTGAGAGCGAAGCCCGCCCGCACGCGCGTGCGCACGGTCGACTGGTCGAGCGCCGACGGGATCCCGGTTTCCTGGGTGGCCTGCCGCCTCGACACGGGCCGCACGCATCAGATCCGCGTCCATCTGACGGGCGAGGATCTGCCTCTCATCGGCGACCAGCTTTATCGCGGACGCGCCCCCGGCATTGCCGTCAAGATGGAAAATCTCCTCGACTTCCACCGCCAGGCTCTTCATGCATCCCGCCTCGGGCTGGTGCACCCGGTGACGGGAGAAGAAATGCAGTGGTTCCGCGAACCTCCCGAGGACATGATTCAACTGATGGACGATCTGGGCTTCGGCCCCTGGGATCGCCCGGTGACTGTTTTTGAGCGCGTCTGATATGTCTCAATTCAAATCTGAACTCGAAAGCGTGAAGCCCGAATGGAAGGGCGGGGCACCGAAGCACGTGAAGGCCTTCTTTACCTGCCGCACGGGGGGCGTGTCAAGCGGTCCCTGGGGCGGTCCGGAAGGCATCATGGGCCTCAACCTTGCCTTTCATACGGGCGACTTCAAGTCCTGCGTCGGGATGAACCGCAGGATTCTCACGGAGTGCCTCCCTTCGGAACCGAAGTGGCTCTCACAGGTGCACGGCACTGAAATTCTTCATGCCGACGACATTGCCGACGCCCCTCAGGCGGATGCCTCGTGGACGAAGACGCCGGGCGTCGTTGCCGTCGTGATGACGGCCGACTGCCTCCCGGTCCTGATCGCGGACCGCGAGGGGCGGATCGTTGCGGCCGTGCATGCCGGCTGGCGCAGCCTCGCCGACGGCATCATCCAGAAGACGGTCGGAAAGCTTCGCGAGGAACTCAAGGGCGAAGGCGACTTCGCCGTCTGGCTCGGACCCCGGATCGGAAGGGACGAATTCGAAGTGGGCGTGGATGTGCTCGACGCCATGAAGGCGCATCTTCCTCAGGCGGAAAAGGCCTTCCGGGCGGCGAATGAGCCGGGAAAGTATTTTGCGGACCTTGCGCTTCTTGCGTGCCAGGCGCTCGAAGCTTCCGGGATTCCCGCTGAAAGCATTGCCGACTGCGGCCTGTCCACCTACGGCGACCCGGCGCGCTTCTTTAGCTTCCGCCGCGACGGCGAAAAGTCCGGCCGCCACGCCGCACTCATCTGGATTGAGCCGCAGAATCAGAAATAAAGACACAAATTCCTCTCCGGACCTCTCTGCAAAGAGAGGTCCGATGCGGGTAATATCGCGCGCTCCCGGGACAAGAGACTCCCAAACTTCAAAAAATACTGAAAGGCCCCATAGACCATGACTCGGCATATTCCCGTTGTCGGCTTTGTTTCCCTCGGCTGCCCCAAGGCGCTCGTCGACACGGAGCGCATCGTGACGGAGCTGCGCGCCCGCGGCTATCGCATCGGTTCGACCTACAAGGACGCCGATCTCGTCATCGTCAATACCTGCGGCTTTGTGAATGAAGCCGTGGAGGAGAGCCTCGGCGCGATTTCCGAGGCGCTGAAGGAAAACGGGCACGTGATTGTCTGCGGGTGCCTCGGCGGCCGCAAGGAAGCCGACGGCTCCAACTACGTCCTCGCCCGGATGCCGAAGGTGATCGGCGTCACCGGCCCCGACAGCGTCGACGAAGTGCTCCGCATGGTCGAAGGGGTGCTGCCGCGCCCGCATGATCCCTGGGACGATCTGGTTCCGGCGGCGGGCGTGAGGCTCACGCCGAAGCACTATGCCTACCTCAAGATTTCCGAAGGGTGCAACCATCACTGCACCTTCTGCATCATCCCGAATCTGCGCGGCACGCTCCTTTCGCGCCCGATCGGCGACATCGTGCGCGAGGCGGAAAACCTCAAGGCTGCCGGCGTGAAGGAGCTTCTCGTCATCAGCCAGGACACGGCCGCCTACGGCGTCGACAAGCGCTACAAGCTCGACTTTGCAGGCGGAAGGCCCGTTCACACGCGCCTTCTCGACCTCTGCCGCGAACTCGGGCGCCTGAATCTCTGGACGCGCCTCCATTACGTTTATCCGTATCCGAGCGTCGACGACGTGGTGCCGCTCATGGCCGAGGGTCTCGTTCTGCCGTATCTCGACGTGCCCTTCCAGCACGCGCATCCGCGGATTCTGAAGCTCATGAAGCGTCCCGCATGCGGCGAAAAGAATCTCGAGCGCATTGCCGCCTGGCGAAAGGCCTGCCCGGACATCACGATCCGCTCGACCTTCATTGCGGGCTTCCCCGGCGAGACGGAGGAAGAGTTCCAGTATCTGCTCGACTTTCTGAAGGAAGCTGAGCTCGACCGCGTCGGGTGCTTTGCGTATTCGCCGGTTGAGGGCGCGAAGGCCAATGGCCTTCCCGGGGCGCTCCCCGACGAAGTCCGCGAGGAGCGCCGCCGTCGTCTGATGGAGCTTCAGGCCGAGATTTCCTTAAAGAAGCTTGCCCGCCGCATCGGGAAGGTCGAGGACGTCATCATCGACGAAGAGCCCGATGAGGACGGCGTCGCCGTCGGCCGCACGAAGTCGGACGCCCCCGACATCGACGGCGTCTGCTACGTGACGACGGAACGGAGCCTCAAGCCCGGCGACATCGTACGCGTGAAGATCACCGCGAACGAGGAGCACGACCTGATCGGCCGCGAGGTGACGGACGAGCCGTGATGCTCACCAGAGACTAAACAACTCCCCTCTGAAGAGGGAAGGTTTCCGACCAACCGACAGCTTTTCCATCCGTTCCGTTCAAGGTTGACGAATGGCGGTCACTGCCGGCACGGAAACATTTCGAACGCAGCTCCTCTGTCGTCAGAGCCTTCGGCTCCGGCGCGAACAACGGATCTTGCGACCCGCTGCTCCTCGGCAGCTTAAGCTGCTTCACATAACCCGCGTCCGTCAGGCCTCGTTTCAAGCCCTCGAGTGCGGCTTTCACCACCTCTGGGTTATGCGTCTGATTCTTCAAATCAGCAAAATAGATCAGAATCGCGCTCATGATGTCGCGCTGGATCACCGTAGTCTCGTCTCCAAGATACATCCAGCGCTCCCCGAGCGCCTTCTTCATGAATTCATCCTTGTAAGGATCGTACTGGCTCGGCTTCAGGCGATAAGGGCTTACCTCTTCAACTGTCAAACCGGCTCTTTCAGCCTTGCTCTTCAATCTCTGTATAAAGCCGCTTGCCGCGCTGTTGTTGATGCTCCTGCCGAAATGACTTCTCTTAAAAGCCTCCCATGAGTTCTTCTCAATGCGGATATTGCCTGCGCATTCGAGAAGCAGATTGGCGAGCTCGCCGTGTTCGCACTTTCGCGTACCGGCGGCCCTGCGGTGCGCCTCGCGAAGCTTGTCTACCCGCGCCTGATAGCCTTTCGAATAAGTCAGGCCGACGCCGGACTTGATCCGACCCTTCTCATCAAAGGCCTTCGGGTTCGAGGCCCGCAGGCTGCGATCCATCGATCGCTGAATCCGGCGGATCGCCTTCTCGTTGACCTTCGCCCCGGGCGCAACCTGAACCTTTGCCTGCACTCGCGGGCAAAAGACGGCGAAGCTTTTCGGACCCGGATCAATTGCCATCCGCTCCGTTGCCGGGGCATAGGCGTGCTTTACCGGAGGCGTTCCTTCCAGAACCACCTGCAGATAAAAGCGCTTCACGCCCTTGATGTTTCTGCAGACGATGCGGTTGTATTTGATCCGCTTGAAATGCGTGCGCTCCTTGTCGGCGTACAAAGCATCAAGGATGAACGCGTCGTCCGAATCAAGCATCACCTGATAGGACTTGCGGCACCAGTCGAGCAGCATCTTCTCGGGCCTGAATTTCAGTCCTGTCTTATTGGTCTTGCCCTCGAGGCTGTGCAGACCTCGTTTGAAGGACTTGAAGCGGGGCCGGCCGCCCTGCTTGTACATATAGCGGGAAACGGCACTGAAAGCCTGCGTGGCAAGTTTCTGCGCCTCGTTGATGCCGAGCTCGCTCTTGCGCTTCGTTCCTTCCCGATGTCTGGCAATATCGGCATGGAAATCGTACTCGGTCAGACGATACTTCCGGTTCAGACGCCGGAACAGCTCATTTCTCTCTTTCCCCTTGCTCATTTCACACGCACGGCGCCACTCAGGATCCTGGCGCATCTGCGTCAGCCTCCCAAGTCCGCTGCCGAGCGTGGCGTTATAAAGCATGCGGCCGTATTCGAACTTCTTCGCAATCGTTCGACTCTGGCTGTCGTCAGCTTTAATCGGCAGTTCAAGTATAAAGGTTTGAGACGTCATAGTCCTATGATACTACGACAACCGGAGGGTTGCACGGATTCCTCCGGCCATTGAAATGACCGGCTTCCTCCGTGCGTTCCGTGAAACCTTTTTTTCAGGCTGTTGCAGGTCTAAATTCCGGCAACAGCCTTTTTTACGCCCTTTTCCTAGACTCCTTCAGAGAACTTCGCCGGGCGATGCAGAAGCCCGGGATGAATCCATGGAAGGAGAGGAAGGATGAAGAAGATTTTGATTTTCACGGCGAGCATTGCACTTCTCGCGGGCGGCCTTGCCGCATGTCAGAAAACAGAGCCTCAGGCGGGCGCAGGCGCGGCGGAGGCGCCGAAAACGACGGCTGAAGCTCAGCCTGAGACTCAGGCGGCTCCTGCTCAGCCGGGCCGCGGGTGCCTCGCCATTACGGCGGACCATCCATACAGCCTCAAGGACATGCGGTTCGACGAAGCCGCTCAGGCGCTGGCGCACGCCACAGGGTGCTTCATTCGCTATGACGACCAGAATCTTTCCGCGCTCAGGATTGCGCCGGTGGAAGGCCGCATGAGCATTCGCGATGCGGTTCAGAAGTCGCTCGAGGGTTCTGCCTATGCGGTGACCTCGGCTACGGATTCGGAGATTGTGGTCGGGAAAAAGGCGCAGTAATCCTTTTTGCCTGAAGCCTGAAAAAAGCGGTCAGTTGGGAGTGGTCCCGGCTTGGCCGTTTTTTTTGATGTTGGAAAAATTCCTACATGCATGTAAGGAAAATTCAAACATGTGTGTTGGAAAAATTCTAATATCATATGTGAAAAATTTATATATGCATGCAGGCAAAGGCTCTGAGAGCGGAGCGTTCGCCTGTTCCGCAAGGAGCGCCGGATGTACCTCCCGAGAACGATAGAAAAAGAAATCCCTTCGCTTTGTCAGCGCTTCAAGGTATTGCTGACAACCGGCATGCGTCAGGTTGGAAAAAGCACGCTTCTGAGCCATCTCTCTGAAGGAGCGCGCACGTATGTAACGCTGGACGATGCGGAGGAAAGAGAACTTGCGGAAAATGCGCCCAGGGCTTTTTTCAGCCGCCATCCGCTGCCGCTTTTCATCGACGAGATTCAACGTGCTCCGCAGTTGTTCCTGCAGCTGAAGGCTGAGGTCGACCGCTCCGACCTGATGGGCGCTGCGTGGCTTTCCGGCTCCCAGCGCTTTTCGCTCATGAAAGGCGTGGGCGATTCGCTTGCAGGCCGGCTGTTTGAAATTCATCTGATGCCTCTGAGCCTCTACGAAAGGTTCGGGAGCGGACTTCTGCAGAAGCCTTATCTGCCGTCGGAGGAGCCGGCAGAGGTCCTTTCGCCCCGATCGATGGAGGAAACCTGGTCGCTCATCTGGCAGGGAGGCTGGCCGGCAGTCATAGCGCTTACACCCAGAGAGCGCAGCCAGTTCTACGAAAGCTTCCTTTCGACCTTTCTCGACCGGGATCTGCGGGATCTGGGTTCCATCGAAGACTTGTCCGTTTTCAGGCGCTTCATGAAGGCGCTGGCTTTGAGGACGGGTCAGGAGCTTCGGATCAACAAGCTCTCAGAACTGACGGGCGTAAGCGATCCGACGGTGAAGCGGTGGCTTCGTCTCGCGGAGACGGCAGGCCTCATCTACCTGCTGCCGCCCTTCTTTTCCAATAAAACAAAGACCCTCGTCAAGTCTCCCAAAATCTATTTCATCGACACGGGGCTCTGCGCCTGGCTCTGCGGTTTTTCAACTGCAGAGGAGATGCATCGCGATACCAATGCCGGCGCCTTCTTTGAGACTTTCGTCGTGTCGGAGATTCTTAAAAGCTGGCGGCATAACGGGCTTGAGCCTGAACTCTATTTTTACCGCGATGCGAAGAAGCAGTCTGAAATAGATCTCCTCATTCATGCCGAAGGCAAGTGGCATCCGGTGGAAATCAAGATGAGCGAGCATCCCGAAAGGTCCATGATCCGGCATTTCAGTGAGCTCTCAAACATGGATCTTGAGGTCGGATGCGGTGCCGTCATCTGCTCGAGCGATTCGGTCCGGTTTCTGAAGGACGACGTGGTAGCGCATTCCGTCTGGAATCTTTGAGCGAAGCGGCTCATGAGCCCCGAGCGCAACGCGCGGGATTCAGTCTCTCAATGCCTCTGCGGTATCATCCGTAAATCCGTTCTCAGGCTTCCTTCGCGACGACGGGGGAGGCCTTTCTGGTTTTTCCAATGTCTTCGATGTCCAACCCGATTTCCGTACTGGCAGCCGCCGTTCTTGCCGCGGCCGCTTCAGCCGCAGGCGCAGTCTCCCTTGGAGACCTGAATATCCAAAGCATTCCCGGGCAGCCCCTCGATGCAACGCTTGAGGTGAAGGACGTTGATCTCACGATTTCGCCGCTCCTCGTGCGCGTGGCGCCCCCGGCGACGTATCTCCGCGAAGGCGTTCAGTGGCCTCAGGAAGCGCTTGATCTGCGCATGGCGAGGCTTTCCGGAGAACCCTCCACGGTGCGCGTGCGCGTAACCGGAACGCAGAGCCTCAATGCCGGCTTCCCGCTCCTCATCGAGCTCAATGCCGGCGGGAACGTGACGGTGCGCGAATACCGCATCGAACGCACGAACGGATCCTTCAATGTAGTGGCGCTTGCCGAGGAGGCGGCGCGCACGAAGGCCCCGGCGGAAGCGGCGCCTGAAAAGGCGGCTCCTGTTCCGGAAGAGAAGCCGGCCCCCGCCGCGAATGCGCCCGCGAGCGTGCCTGAAAGCGCGCCCGCAGTCACGCCGCCGGCAGCCGAAAAAGCGAAGCCCGAGGAAACGGTTCAGAAGACGCAGAAGCCCCGCCGCCGCATCGGCCGCGCGGCGCCTCTGGTGGTGCGCGAATACGTGGCCCTGAACGGCTTCAATCCCAATGAATCCTTCCGCGTTCAGCGCGACATGACGCTCTGGTCGATTGCGAAGCTCTATTGGCCGAGCTATCCGGGAGCGCTCCTCGAGCAGGTTGCCGTGGCGCTTACCGATAAAAACCCGCGCGCCTTTGTTGAGGGCGACCCGTCGCGCATTGTGGTGGGCGAGCTTCTCCAGTCGCCCGCGCAGGACGAAGTCTTTGCGATCGATGCGCTTCAGGCCTTCAGAAAGGTTCATGGGGAATCGGTCGAGGTTCTCGGTCCCACGCAGAATCTGATCGATGCGCAGAAGGCCTCGCGCGCGGGTGCGGCGGAGGTTGCCGCTGCGCAGCTCGCGGCAAGCGCCAAAGGTGAAAAGCCCGAGGCGGTTGCCGATGCCGGCAGGAAGGCTTTTGCCCAGTGGCAGGCGGAGACCTCCGACCTTGAAGAGACCCGCGGGGATTCCGCAACTGCAGCGCCGAACGCGTCGGAAAAGACGCAGCCCGCCGAAGGCGAGGGAGCGCAATCGAAGGACGGCGTCCAGAAGGACGCTGAAACGCTGACTCCGGCGCCGGAACCTCAGAAGACTGAGGCAGTCCCCGAACCGCAATCTGCCGGCGAGCCGGCGGAAGCTCAGAAAACGGAAGAACCTCTGAAGACCGGCGCATCAGAAGCGGCCGCCTCCGCTCCTGCGGCTGAAGAAGCAGCACAGAAGGCGGAAGAGAAGCCCGCAGAGTCTTCGAAGCCTGCCGATGCCGGCAAGGCCGCTGAAGAACCGTCATCCGGCCCCGCGGGCGCAAGCAAAACGTCCTGGGGCGCGCTCGCCGCATTAGTCATCGCCATTTTGGGCGGACTTCTCTGGTGGCGCCGTCGCGAGGGCGAGCACCCCGATAAGGATCACGACGACCACGGCCCGAAGAAAGAGGGCACGATTGCCATTCAGCGAAACGTTCCGCCGACCTCGGAAGCGCAGTTGAAGGCCGTCGACGCCACGATTGACGAAGCCGTAAAGAACGGCACCACCGCGGGCGCAATGGGCGCAGGCGCCATGGCTTATGCCGCGGCGCAGATGGAAGCCGACAGGAAGGCGGGCGAAGGTTCCGAACCTTCCGAAGCTGCGGCGTCCGGGTCAGAAGAAAAGCCGGTAAAGGAAGAGGACGACATGCTCTCCTCCTTTGAGGCGGCGCTCAAAACGCCTCTCGAAATAAAGCCGCAGGCCGCAGAGACCACTTCTCGCGACACTGACGCCCTTCCGGCGGAAGCGCTTCAGAATCCGGTGACCTCGCGCCCGGCTCCGGCGGATCAGCCGTGGCTTGCGCCCGACGATGCGGAACTTCCGCCCCTTGAAAGCTCCGAAGTTGAGTCGGCCGAGGAAATCGGAAAGCGCTACCAGGGAGAACTTCCCCCCGCCATTCAGAAGGTGGATCTGAGCCTTGACGATATGAAGGATGAGGCTTCAGAAGCTGCGAAGCCTGCGAGAAAGCCTTTTGAGGTTCCCGAGCCCTCTCAGGGCTACGTGCCGCCGCTGATGTCGGAACCGGTTCCCGAGGCCGAGCCGGAGGAAGCGGAGGAACCCGTGGAAAAGCCGCGGGAGGATGCGGCAGCCGCGGAAAGCGCCCGCCCGGAAGCCGCGCCTGAGCCTGAACCGATTCTCGAGCCCGGCGAGCCCCAGCCCGTGGTGCAGCCCGACAAGCAGGAGGCTCAGCAGGAGGCGATCGACGCGAAGCTTTCGCTCGCGGGTTCCTTCATTGGGCTGGGCGCCACGAACGAAGCCCGCGAGCTTCTTGAGGAAGTAAAGAAGAGCGGTTCGGATCGCCAGCGCGAGCGCGCGATTCAGCTCCTCGAGCGTCTCGGGAGCGCAAAGGCATGACCGCGCGCACTTATGCGCTCGGCATTGAATACTGCGGCACGACCTTCAACGGCTGGCAGGTGCAGCCTGACCGGCCGAGCGTGCAGGCGGCGCTCGAAGAGGCACTCTCCAGCTTTGCCGACCATCCCGTCAGCGTCATCTGCGCGGGACGCACCGATGCGGGCGTGCATGCGACGCATCAGGTGGTGAGCTTTGCGAGCGAAGCGAAGCGGGCGCCCGAAGGCTGGATGCGGGGCGTCAATGCGTTTCTCCCGAAAACCGTCGCCGTGCGGTGGGCGAGATGCTGTCTCTTATACACATCTGACGCTGCCGACGATACTCCT
>OJRO01002217.1_pt1 | contig 10751 bp, 8 predicted proteins | sample 1599221 | NCBI WGS metagenome assembly OJRO01 (sample SAMN03922449, study PRJEB24848) | human gut metagenome | isolation source: stool sample | host: Homo sapiens | place: Germany | collected 2009-11
AATCCGGATTTTATCCTCATATCTGTCTTTCATCACCCCATTCAGTCGCAGTCCGATAACTGACTGACTTATGGTTTACCCCGACATGCTACACTCCCTGTTCGGTTTCCCTTTCAGATAAGTCGGTTGATGATAGGTTATTTTCAAAGAACGCTTACCTAATAGCTTGCCATCGCTATATTTATTATATCGCCTTGACGGGCGCACAGTTGTTGGCGAGTTTCTGAAACTGGAAATAAAAATCGTTCAGCCGGGCGACGAACTGCACCTTCGAAGGGTCGCGTTTAATGACTACGAACTCTTCGGCGAAGATTCTTTTGACGATAAAACGGCTACGGTTGTGTTCCAGTCCGGCTTTGCAGAGTAGCTCGTTGAAGCGAATGTTTTGCTCTTCATTGAGCCGGAAAGAGTATTTATAACTCGGCGTTCGGAGCTTCTTGCCGGTCATGTCTGTCAGTTTTCGGTTGGTATCCATAATATCGGTTAAAAAGGCGTTCGACTCGGGAGAACGCTCGGCCTCGCAGAGCGAGCACCTTTGTCGGACAAATGCCAATTTGTCGGACAAAGGTACAGCTCGCTCCCATCTGGCGATGGGAAAAAGCCGCGCCGGAGAGTCTCTAACCGAAGTTCTCTGAATTCCCCGATACGGCTTTCGAGGGTGGGGCTGTTCCCGGTGCAATATTACAACCGTCCGGTACGAAAAAAAAGCCCGCCGAACGGACTGGAGCGGTCGTGAGCGGACATCGGAACCGAGGTATTTCAGTCGGTTGTATCTTGCAGCATGAAAGGTCGGTTTTCTTATTCCGTTCATTATCCCGATATAAACCGCATGAAACGGAAAACGGTATTTTGAATGGTTTAAAACATAAAACCAAACATACACGCTTTACGACAGTATAGCTGACAATCAATCTCAAAAACGTTGCACCATGGATTCATTGAAAGAAACAGACAAACCCGCACCCAATCCTTCGAAGCATCTCCGTATCGAAGTCGATGAGGAGCTGATGCGACAGATGATCGCCGGACAAGCCCCTTTGGATTCGAAAGTCGTCCGCAGGATTCCCGAGCCGAAAGAAGGCGCAGAAGAAACGATTCAGGAGCCTGTGCCAAAATCCGAGATCGACGAATCGTTTCCGTCGGTCGTCCCTACCGCTGTGGCTGCGGGGAAAGATGCATCCGGGTTTCGTCGTAAAAAGCTCACGCTACCGGATTTTGAACGCACGTTCTTCGCACCAACGGATTGCCGTAACCGCTCGGCGATCTACGTCAGCGCCCCAACCAAGGGCAAAGTGTCGGCAATCCTCCACCTGCTGGGAGACGACTCGACTAGGCTTACGGCGCTGGTCGACAATATGCTACGCTTTGTCATGAGCATTTACAGCGACGAACTGAATTATCTCCACGAGAAGAATAGCAGAAGACCGTTTTGAAAAAGCGGAGGTATTTCGACGGCAGATAGCAGGACGGGGGGCCGTCGAACGGACAGACCGATTGCGGCTGAACATCAGACCCGGATCGTCAGGAGCTACAGAATGTCGCCTATTCCGACGGTAGAATTCTAAGATAAAACCAAATAAAAGCTGCAAAAAGTTTCATGCCCGGAAATTGTCATTTTTTGTCGTAGCGTTTAGCAAAATGATTCTGGCTATGGGATGCAAGGCCGCGAAGCGCTTGTATAGCCTTGCATCCCATAGTCAGAATCGTTAATTTGCGGAGTACGGAAATGACAATACATTAATTATGAGTAGGTTCGGCTCCCAATTAGACGGACTGTTCCGACAATAAGATTTTGAGATTTTGAATGATCTCAAAATCTTATCGAATGGCAGATATGTATGCCGGATTATATCTGCAACGCTACATATGGTGTTCCACGCCTTACGACGGCAAAGCATCTGGCGGCGATTTTGGCCCTCACAGCATTCAGGACGCTGAATTTATGTTTACCTTCAGCCACTTTGCGTTCGTAATATGCCTTTAGTTGCGGATCACACCTGATGGCAATCAGTGCACTGCGGTTCAGTTGTACTTTAATGTCTCGATTCGCCATGCTCGATGTGTGGCATCCCCCGCGAACGCTTGTGCCGGAGCTATGTTCGAACGGAGCCAGCCCGCAATAGCAGGCAAACTTGCGGTGGTCTGTGATTTTGGTGAAATTAAGCGTCGAACAGAGCATCACAATGGCCGTGATCGGCCCTACACCTTTGATGCTGGTCAGCAGCTTGTAGTTCCGGCAAATGTTGCTGTCGGCGGCTATCAGTTCCTTCATTTCCCGTTCGATGGTTTTCATATGAGTTTCTGCATACGCGATCTCCTCCTGGAGCATGGAACGTTGAATAGATACATCCGCGAATTTCTCTTTGTAGTCTAATTTTTCGAGCAACACCAGTTTCGCTACACGTTGTTTTGCCAGATGAGCCCTTAAGATCAGCCATGTGCGCAACTGACACAGTTCCTTCTCTGCCGGCAGATAAAGGGCTATCTTCCGATAGTGAGTGATCGCATACTCGGCGATACGCCGGGCATCCACTCTGTCTGTTTTGCCACGGGCAATACCCATCGAATACTTGATTACCAACGGCGAGATCAGTGAAAAATTGAAATTCAGCGTCCTGTCGGAAGCACAAACCGCCATCTCGGATATGTAGCTCCCCATATCCTCGGCGCAGAAAATCACATCGTCGAGCCGAATACCATGCCGCTTCTCAACCCAGTGCAGACACGAGCAGATCCCTTTTCGGGAGTTGGCGAATTTGCGGTGAGCCATCTCGTTTGCATCCTCGAAGGCGACCAAAGACGCATCGAAAGTCTCTTTCGACACATCCAGACCCACATAATACAAATAGTGCATAACTTGTTAGTTTTGTGAGAGTCGTATGCTATCACATGTACCAGGTCTTCAAACCTACAATTCTAAACAGCCATTCTCTCTGGTTAATGGAGTCGCAGTCCAAATCTACCGCCAAGCCTCAAAGCTTACGACAAGCCCCGGTTCACTGCGACTCCATATCGAAATTACCTGTGATTACATCACGCTGCAAATCTACATGCGACCAGCAAAACGCCGGGGATGGAAATCCGCAAGGCTCGCCCCTCGGGCGATTCGCATGGCCTTGCGGATTTTCATCTCCGGCATTTAATTCCCTGCCGGCGGAAAGAGATGACGATATTCCGGGATCGAGGGGAGCGTAACTCAAACTGAATCCTATTCTCCCATTTACACAAAATTATGGACACTGCCTATTACTATATCTTGCAAAATCATTATACGACTGACTCTTCCAACTTACCCATAGCTATCTCATTCAATTATTTTCGTTCCACTTCTTACACTGCTCCATAATCGTATTCAAAGCATCTTCCTGCCCAGCAGGCGGATAATTATACTTTTTCAACAATCGTTTGACAATACGCCGCATTCCGGCACGAGCACTCTCCTTCATATTCCAGTCGATCGTTTTGTTACGCCGGAGTGCATCCGTCAGCTCACGTGTAATAGCGATCAACTGATCGTTGGAATAGAAATCTTTTACAGCCTCAGGCTTGGTCAACGCATCATAAAAGGCAAGTTCTTCGCTGTTCAGATTAAGCGACTTGCCGGCCTTTTCGCCGTGAACGATCTCACGGGCTATTTTCAGCAGTTCTTCGATAACCTCTTCGTTCGTCAGCATCCCTTTCAAATAGCGACTCATGGCATCGGACAGAATTTCCGAAAACTTCTCGGCTCGTACCGTATTCGTTCGCTGATATAGTTGTACCTGTTCTGCAATCAACCTACGCAATAATTCTACGGCGAAGTTCCGTTCCTTCATCCGGGCAACCTCTTCCAGGAATTTCGAATCGAACAAAGAGAACTCCTCCTTGATATCGGAGAAAAGATTAATTACCCCTTCGCTCTTGATACTCTGCTTGAGCAATTCATTAATACGCCCGTTAATCTCACGGAACGAAATCTTGCCCTTGGCTTCCACGCGCGTCAGTAATGTGCGAACCGCCTCAAAATAGGCAGCTTCGATACGTTGCTCATAATTCAGTAAACTCTGACAAAGCGACAATGCCTGCCGCAGCAGCAGCGCCTCTTTGATATAGAGTTTTTTCGTTTCCATCCGCTCGGGGGACTGCATGAAATCGACACCTCCGCTGATGGCTTTCGCCCGCTCCAAATCAGACTTACCGAAGAAAGCACCATAATCGAATCCATACATCAGATCACGGCAAACGTCCAGTTTCTTCTGAAACTCCGGATAGGCGGTTTTAGCCACATCCGTATCACCATAATTTTTGCGGTCACGGTATGTATAATCGTTCATCGCCGTCTTCAACGCCGAAGCGATACCCACATAATCCACAACCAAACCACCTTGTTTATCCCCAAACACACGATTCACACGAGCAATAGCCTGCATTAGATTGTGTCCGGACATCGGTTTATAGACATACATCGTCGAAAGCGAAGGTACGTCGAAACCCGTAAGCCACATATCAACTACGATGACGATTTTCAACGAGCTATCGTTGTCTTTGAACCGCTTCTCCAACTCTTTCTTGTGGGAATCATTTCCAATAATCGCCCGCCAGTCTTCCGGATCTTTATTACCGGAAGTCATCACAACAGCCAGCTTGTCACTCCACACCGGACGCATTTCGAGAATCCGACGGTAAATCTTGATCGCTATTGGCCGCGAATAGGCTACTATCATCGCCTTACCCGTCTGCTCGTATTGCCGGAATTCCTCATAGTGTTTTACGATGTCCTCGCACAATGATGCCACCGTCGCGTCAGCTCCAAGGATCGAGTCGAGCCGCCCCAATTCACGCTTGCTTTTCTCAATGACATACTCTTCCGCCTCCTCAGCCATCGCATCATACTCCGCATCAATACGCCGCAAGGACTGCTCGTCGAGTTTCAGATTGATTACACGGCTCTCGTAAAATACCGGCCGTGTCGCACCGTCCTCCACCGACTGCGTCATATCGTACACGTCGATGTAATCTCCAAACACTTCGCGTGTCGACCGATCTTTTTGCGAAATAGGCGTTCCGGTAAACCCGATATAGGTAGCATTCGGCAACGCATTACGCACCAGACGCGCCGCGCCGATTACAACTTTGGCTTGCGTTACCCCGTCAGCATCCGTAACCATCCTGACCCTCTCCTCCAATCCGTATTGACTGCGATGCGCCTCGTCGGCCATAACAACTATATTTCGTCGCGTCGAAAGAGGTTCTTCGCTCTCTTCGAATTTCTGCATCGTCGAGAAAAAGATACCGTTCGCTTCGCGTCCCGCCAATAATTCCCGAAGATGAGCCCGACTTTCGGCCTGCACGGGTGTCTGACGCAAAAAATCCCTGCAACAAGCGAACTGCCGGTACAACTGACCGTCCAAATCGTTACGGTCTGTCAGCACGACGATAGTCGGCGACGACATCGCCTGCTGCAACTGCTTGGCGAAAAAGACCATCGACAATGACTTTCCGCTGCCCTGCGTATGCCAAAACACGCCACCCCGACCATCTGTCTCAGCTGCTTTAACCGTCGAAAGCACAGCCTTGTGTACGGCATAAAACTGATGATAGGCACTTAATATCTTAATATCCTGTTTACCGTCTTTCGAATAACAAACAAAATTCCGCAACAATTCAACAAACCGCGTTTTTTCGAACATTCCCGCGAAAAGCACATCGAAATTCGCGCTATGGGTATCTTCATAACTCCCATCTACCGTTTTCCACTGCATAAAACGGTCTTCACCCGCCGTGATCGTCCCCGCCTTAGTCATCCCCTGATCGCTCATCACACAAAAAGCGTTATAAATAAAGAGAGACGGAATCTCCTGCATATAGTTACGCAATTGTGCATAAGCTTCCGACACGTCTGTATTCTCACGCGATGGCGATTTGAGTTCGACCACCACCAGCGGCAATCCATTGACAAATACGATCATATCCGCACGCCTTACCGAGTGCCCATCGACCGTCCATTGATTAGCGATCGTAAACCGATTATGTAACGGTGAATCGTAATCGACAAGCCGGACATTTGCGGAACATTGCTCGCGGCCATCGAAATAATTGACAGCTACGCCATTTTGCAAATAATCCGTGAACAATTCATTCTTCTGTACCAACGTTCCGCCCTCATAGGTCCGAATTTTCACCATAGCTTCGTCAATAGCGGCCTGTGGCAGTCCACGATTGATCTGCGGCAACACAGCCTCCAGCACCTCCACGTAAAGCGGTTCTGCATAGTCGCGCATTACATTGGGACCGTACACATAATCATAGCCTAATTGCTCTCGAAACAACTCGAGAATAGCGTTTTCAAAATCATCTTCGGTGAAGTGCATATAATTGTTATTTTTTCACATACAAGTTAACAAGTTGTGATACCATATTACGCGCAGATTGCGTTGCGACATCAGAACTAATAGATTGTAAAGACAGGCTTCGTTTGATTTTACGCCTCAAATCACTAATGGTCGCTTCCTTATTGGCCCAATCTATATATTCGGTTTGCCGTGTAATAATTCGAAGAACATTCTGTTTTATAGCATCATCTGAAATATATTGTGATATGATATCATAAATAGCCTTATCAACTAACTCTTCTCTCACTACGGATTCAGCTATCTCAACTCTTTCCTTAGATTCTTCAGCTTTTATTGCATCAAAATCTATCTTTTCAAAAGATGAAGCGCTTCTGACATTAGATTTACACATACTATATTTGATATATGCCATCTGATGCTCCAACTCCGGAAATAAAGCCCCTTGGTTTATATTGTAGAAATTCAATTCTTCTAAAAGGCTTTCCTTGCTTCCGGCCGGTATGATTATCCTTTCGCTCGCAAACTGGCTATTTAAAGAACAACTGCTCTTCTCGATCCGACTGGCGCCGTAATCAGATTTATTGAGTTGAATATTAATGCTACCAGAAAGCAAAAAAGCTCCGCTCTGCCGAATCAAACGTTCATTGTTGAATGTCGATATAACAAAGTAAGCATTTTGCATCACCTTTGCCAGTTCCTCAAAATCCTCGGCTTGTTTTATTTGACTGCGTAGTCCTAATTTCTCGACCAATTGATGCAATACAATATCTCCGCTGAAATCCATTTCCGCGATTCGGGCCAACAGATCAATATCATCTGAATTATGCTTATGTCCATAAGCCCGTCTATAATAAACAGCCCCATCGACATCATATTCATTATCAAATGGATGATCGGAATCGACATCAATAGTATCAGATTCTTTATAATTCTTGTCGTAGTTTTCTTTATCTTCACATTTCGCACACGCAAAATACAACGCGACTAAAGGATTTAGCGTTACATCCAACATTCTGGTTGGCAGTCCATAATGTTGTAATTTTGTCAGTCGTTCAAATGCGCTTCGGCCACCAAATTCAAAAGGAGCACGAGCACAAGCTTCGGATATAATATCGGATTCAATCGTCAGGTTATTCTCTCTAAATAAACATGGGCGCACATCCCAATTTTTATTGGATTGGCCCCTGAAAAAGAATCGCTCATTGCTACCTTCATTGGCAGCTTGCAACTGAGAAATATATGCAACATCACTACTGTCCCGTAAAAGCGGGCAAGTCGGTCTTTGAAATAGTTGAAACATAGTCTATTAGAAGTAATTTTTCATGTGCGACGATTTGAATTTGTAATTTTGCAGCCCATAAAGGGACTGCTCTATGAACAAAGACAAATATGTATTCGCTCAATTGGTTGCATTTCTCGACAACAACAAGTTCCGTCACCTGGTTGACAAGTATGATGGGAACAGGTATGTCAAGAACTTCACCTGCTGGAATCAGCTCATGGCACTCATGTTCGGACAACTCTGTAACCGTGAGAGCCTGCGTGATGTTGTCGTTGCATTGGAGACTCACCAATCCAAATGTTATCACCTTGGAATGGGGCGTAATCCAATAGCGAAAACGACATTTGCCACAGCGAATCAGAATCGTGACTACAGGATCTTTGAAGACTTTGCCTTCTTCATGATGGAACAGGCTCGCAAGAAACGAGCAACCGACATCTTCAAGCTGAAGGGGAATGTTTATGCATTTGATTCAACAACGATTCCGCACTGCTTGTCAGTATTCTGGTGGGCAAAGTTCCGCAAGAAGAAAGGAGGCGTTAAGGCGCATGTCCTTTATGATCTGGAGTCCCAGGTTTCTGCTTTCTTCCATATTACGACTGCATCGGTACACGATTCAAAGGCAATGAAGGAGATTCCCTATGAATCAGGTTCTTACTACGTATTTGACCGTGGTTACAATGCATTCAAGGAACTCTACAAGATTTGTCTTAATGAATCATACTTCGTGGTTCGGGCGAAGAAGAACTTACAGTACAAGTGTACGAAATGGAAACGTAGATTGCCTAAGAATGTGCTTTCTGATTCCGTTATTGAACTCACGGATGTGAACACACAGAAGAAGTTTCCTGAGAGGCTGCGACTTGTGAGATTTCACGATGACGAGCAAGACAGAGACTTCGCATTTTTGACGAATGCATTCCATCTTACCGCTCTCGAAATTGCTAATCTCTACAAGAACCGATGGCAGATTGAGTTGTTCTTCAAGTGGCTCAAGCAGCACCTCAAGATTAAGAAATTCTGGGGCACTACAGAGAACGCTGTCAGAATACAAATTTGCTCTGCAATCATAACTTATTGCCTTGTCGCCATCGTCCAACACGACATGCGACTAAAGCGGTCAACTTATGAGGTCCTGCAGATTTTGAGCATCTCACTAACGGATAAGACTCCACTGAGAGATCTCTTCGAAAAGACTAATTTCAACGATGTCAAAGAACTCGATTATCCCCTCTTGGAGGGACTATTTGATTAATATTAACTTCGTCCCAATTTTAACGGGACACTAATGAAAATCGTGTAACACACGAATCGCATTTTGTTGCTTGCGTAATCCGTAAAGATTATGACAATCAACGTCGTATGTCGCAGAGACGCTATCAACAGAAACCGTTTAGCCCCTCTTGCTCTTGTCTTTACCCATGACCGCCGCCGTAAGTTCGTCGGTCTGGGCATTTCGGAAGCTTTGGTGCATTGGGATTTCGACAAGCAACAACCTACCGCCGACTGCCCCGATAGAGCAGAAATACAGTTTCAAATAACCTCCAAGATACGTGAATACGAGAAGAAAATCAAAAAGTTGGAGGTGCTGGAAATTCCCGTTACATTCGATACGCTGTTTGAACAGAACGGCAAACGAATCAACTGCACGGTCGGGGAGTACTTCAAACAGATTATCGAACGCTTGGAAAAAGTCGAAAAGTACAGTTCCGCCAGCAAACATAAGGTAACGTTGGTCCTTGTGTCGCAATTCCGCTCGGTCAATATGCGTTTTGATGAATTGGATTTGACGTATTTAAGGGAGTTTGAAATCTTCTTGAGTCAAAAGGGTAATGTAAACAACAGTTGCAATTATGCAGCATTCCAATACTGCCGGTTGTATCTTATTGAAATTCTACATCAAACCACAACACACTGCAAATGTATACAATTTACTTTATGTTGTATCTTATCGAAATTCTACATCAAACCACAACTTCTTCTCACAGTGTTACGGAAATCTTGAAGTTGTATCTTATCGAAATTCTACATCAAACCACAACACCCTTCGAAGGTTTTTGCCCGCTATCAGAGTTGTATCTTATCGAAATTCTACATCAAACCACAACGAGGGTTACGATGAAATGAAAGAGCTTTATGTTGTATCTTATCGAAATTCTACATCAAACCACAACGGCGGGGATTGCGCAACCTGCGACATTCGAGTTGTATCTTATCGAAATTCTACATCAAACCACAACGAAGAGATCGCGGACGCGAGATCGAAGCCGTTGTATCTTATCGAAATTCTACATCAAACCACAACGGCTCTGTAGATGTTCTTCCTGGCCGTCCGGTTGTATCTTATCGAAATTCTACATCAAACCACAACATCTTTCTATTGCGGGTGGTTCTCGCAACGTTGTATCTTATCGAAATTCTACATCAAACCACAACGAGCTCTTGCGTTTCGTTGTTCATTTTGTGTTGTATCTTATCGAAATTCTACATCAAACCACAACTTCGAGTACGGACCTTGAGAAGGAACAGAAGTTGTATCTTATCGAAATTCTACATCAAACCACAACAGCGTCTTCAGGATGCTAACATCGAGAATGTTGTATCTTATCGAAATTCTACATCAAACCACAACCACCATGACACCGTGGAATACCAATTCAAAGTTGTATCTTATCGAAATTCTACATCAAACCACAACTCACATACCCGCCATACCCAATAACGAGCAGTTGTATCTTATCGAAATTCTACATCAAACCACAACGGTTCGTTTGCGAGTTTGGCACGCTTCGCGGTTGTATCTTATCGAAATTCTACATCAAACCACAACGAATTCGTGACATCGTTGACCGTAGGTGTCGTTGTATCTTATCGAAATTCTACATCAAACCACAACACAGCCTGCCCGGCCAGTACTAGCGTGTACGTTGTATCTTATCGAAATTCTACATCAAACCACAACGATTACTACGACTGCTCCGTCAAGAGGGGTGTTGTATCTTATCGAAATTCTACATCAAACCACAACGCGAGATACTACGTTAGTAGTAGGGTAGTGGTTGTATCTTATCGAAATTCTACATCAAACCACAACTGCTCGCATAGCTTTAGATAAGGCGATTGCGTTGTATCTTATC
>OJRO01002219.1_pt1 | contig 10736 bp, 10 predicted proteins | sample 1599221 | NCBI WGS metagenome assembly OJRO01 (sample SAMN03922449, study PRJEB24848) | human gut metagenome | isolation source: stool sample | host: Homo sapiens | place: Germany | collected 2009-11
GATTCGCCTTAGTCTCGTGGGCTCGGAGATGTGTATAAGAGACAGGTCAGCGTACCGTCCAGCACGCCCAAAAACTCCTTGTAGCCGATAGCCTGCATGGCGGTGGCGTTTTTTGGCAGGCCCCGGTCCAGCAGGGCGCGGACCTCCGTCAGCAGCCCTTCCGCCGCCATTTTATCCACCCGGCGGTCAATGAGCGCCTTCATATCCTCCCGGTCCGCGAACCGCAGCCCTATTTTTACGGCGCTGTAGCGGTCAGGCATCGTCTGTGTCGCCGCATTGTGGGCCGTGATGGTCTGTCCGGTCTCCCGGTAGACCTCCAGCGCCCGGAGGATGCGCTTCTCATCCGCCGGATGGAGGCGTTCCGCCGCCTCCGGGTCCACCTGCCGCAGCTCCTCCAGAAGCGGGCCGATGCCCTCCCGGGCCAGCTGGGCCTGGAGCTCCCTGCGGACAGCGCCGCCGGCGTGGCCGCCGGCGAAGGTCCGGCCCTGCACCACCGCATCCAGCCACAGCCCGGTGCCGCCCACCAGGATGGGCCGCTTTCCCCGCCGCAGAATGTCGTCCACGATGGGGACGGCCGCCCGGGCGTACCGGGCGGCGGACCACTGTTCCGCCGGGTCTGCCACGGCAATCATGTGATGGGGCACGCCCTCCATCTCCTCGGCGGTGGGGGCGGCGGTGCCGATGGTCATGCCCTTGTAAATCTGCATGGAGTCGGCGGAAACCACTTCCCCGTCATACCGCTTTGCCAGCAGGACACCCAGCTTCGTTTTGCCGCAGGCCGTCGGCCCCACCACACAGATGATCTTCTCAGCCATCGCCGTCTCTCCTCTCGCCTGTCAAGGCTGTTCCGCTTCTGATGCATCGATATACTCACTGTATACGATCCGCTCCCGGATGTAAAGGGGGCCCTCCGCAAGCGGACAGCAGAAGCACCAGTGCCAGCGCAGCCGGCAATCTCCCCCTTACGGCAGCCGCCTCCTTTTCAGAAGTCCTCCGCCAGCCTGCGGGCCTTCTCACAGGCCTCCGTCAAAATCTCCTCCGTCTTGGCGGGATCCAGGTCCAGTCCGCCGGCAAACACATAGCTGAACGCCGGGATGCCGAACATGGCGCACAGCTGCTTCCAGTACAGAACACCCAGACTCTCGGGCTGCTCCAGATCCCCGCCGGAGGTGAGATAAGCCAGCTTCTCTGCCCGGCAATCCCCGTGGCAGCCGTCGGCCTCGTAGTGATAGGTCAGGCCATTGGCGGAGATGTACTCAATATACGTCCGCAGGGCCGCCGGGAAGGTCAGGTCCCAGAAGGGTGCCGCCACCACCACCCGGTCCGCGGCCCGGAACTGGCGGGCCAGATCATACACCGGCGCATCGAAGCACCGGATCCCCGCCAGGGCGTCCCGGTCGTTCAGCATCTCCGGCGCAAAGGGCTTCAGCGCCAGCAGGGCCTCTGGTTCCACAGTCTCCACCTCGGCCTCCGGATGCCTGGCCTGCCATGCGTCCAAAAACGTTCTCGCCAGCACCAGGGTGCGGGATTCCTCCCCTCGCTGGCTGATGCAGCCGTTGACAAACAGCAGTTTCATGCAAATCACTCCTTCTCCTCCAAAAGGGTGGTAATGATGGGCTTCCCCTCCCGGTCCAGCAGGGGCGTCATCCCGCCGGCATGGCCGGTGGAATGCCACAGGTAGTTGACCCCGGTCTCCCGGTCCACCCAGACAGAGTTTTCCTCAAAGCCGGTGCTCTCCACACTGGTCCGCACAAACCGTTTTTCCTTTTTTGCCATATAGGAAACCTCCTGAAAAATTCGTCACTCCCATCTCCGCCAGGAAAAAGGGCTGGGGAAAACCCTGCGGTTTTTCCCAGTTCGTTCGCCGCGGGCGAACAAAGAAATCTCAATCATTTTCGGCAGGGCGTGTACCTGCCGAAAATCCGTTGACCTGTGCGCCTCGGGCGCACACACCAGTGACCGACGTCACTGGTGAGGGGGGACGCAGTCCCCCTTCGAAGTCTCACGCCCGCTTGAACATCTTCTCCAGCTCGTACTTCGTCAGCTTCACCGCCACCGGGCGGCCGTGGGGGCAGTATTTGATCTCTCCGCTCTGTACCCGGTCCACCAGCACCCGCAGCTCCGCCGGATCGCTGACCCAGCCGCCCTTGATGGCCGCCTTGCAGGCCATGGTATGCAGCAGCGCCTCCCGCTTTTCATCCGGGGATCTTCCGGTCCGCAGGCGCTCGGCAAACTCCTCCAGAGTGGGCACCGTGTCGGCGGCGTCGATGTCCGCCGGCACCTCCCGCACCAGCAGGGCGCCGGCCCCGAAGTCCTCGCAGGCAAAACCGAACTGCTCCAGCAGGGGCAGGTTCTCCAGCAGCAGCGCCCCGTCCTCCCGGCTTAACTCCGCCGCGATGGGGGCCAGCAGCGTCTGTCGCATGGGGGGCTCCTGAGCATTTTTCAGCTTGTCAAAATTCATCCGCTCGTGGGCGGCGTGCTTGTCGATGAGCCAGACGCTGCCGTCCTCGCTCTCGCAGATGATATAGGTCCGCAGCACCTCTCCGGCAATCCGCCAGGGTGCCTCTTTCGTCTCCAGAACAGTCGTCTGGCCCGGTAGATCCTCCGTCAGCTTCAGCCGCTCCGGCGGGATGGCGGGCACAAAGGGGCGGGGAGCAGATTCCGGCGAGGTCGTCTTTTCTGCAGGGACGGACACTGGGGCAGAGGTCCAGGGGGCGGAGGGAGCCGTCCGCTCCGCCCGTGGGGCGGTCACGGAGACAGGCGGTCTGCCCAGCGCACCTTTGTTGCAGGAGGGCGTAGGCGGGCTGCTTTGCTGCGTGTCTGGCGGCGACGTCACAGAGGCGGGCGCCCTTCCCAGAGCGCCCTGGGCCGCGGACTCTGAGCGCTTGGTCTGGTAAAAAGAGGTCTGCCCGCTGTCCGCCACCCGGGCGGGCGCCCGCAGCTCGGTGTTCCAGGCGGGCCGGGCCGGAGCCGCGGGCTGGGGAGCGGGCTTTGCACCGCCCTGCCGGAACGTCTTGGCGTCCATGGTCTGGAAGAAGTCCTGCCGGGAGGCCGCCGGGAGCCGCGCCTCCTGCGCGGGAGCGGCGGCGGGAGCGCCGGTCTTGCCCAGGGCATCTAGCACCGTGTGGTAGACCGCGTCGAACACATCGTGCTCCCGGGCGAACTTCACTTGAGTCTTCGCGGGGTGGACGTTCACGTCCACCGCCGTCACCGGCAGGGTGACGGACAGGACGCAGCCAGGGAACTTACCCTTCATGATCTGGTTGCGGTAGCCCTCCTCCAGCGCCGCCGTCAGCAGCTGGGACTTGATGAACCGGCCGTTGACGAAGAACACCTGCATGGACCGGGAGCCCCGGCCCATCAGCGGCGCGGTGACAAAACCGGAGACCGTGATGTCCCCTCCGCTGCCGGACACCGGCACCAGCCCCCGGGCGAAGTCCCGGCCCAGGGCAGCGTAGACGGCGGAGTCCAGCTTTCCGTCACCGGGGGTCAGCAGGGCCTCCACCCCGTCCTTGATGAACTTGAAGGAGATGTCCGGATGGGACAGGGCCAGATGCTGCATGAGGCCGTTCACCGCCGCAGTCTCCGCACTGTCCTTGCGCATGAACTTCAGCCGGGCGGGGGTGTTGTAAAACAGGTCCCGGACCGTGATGGTGGTGCCCTCCGGCGCACCGGCGGGCTCCACTGCGCCGGGCACACCGCCCTCCAGATGGAGGGCGGCTCCCTCCGTCGTGCCGGTTTGGCGGGTGAGGATGTCCACCCGGCTGACGGCGGAGATGGCGGCCAGGGCCTCGCCCCGGAACCCCAGAGTACCGATCTTCCCCAGGTCCTCCTCCGTCCGCAGCTTGGAGGTGGCGTGGCGCAGGAAGGCGGTGGGGAGTTCCTCCGGCGCGATGCCGCAGCCGTTGTCCGTCACCCGGATCATGCCCATGCCGCCCCGGCGGATCTCCACCACCACGGCAGAGCTGCCGGCGTCGACGGCGTTTTCCACCAGCTCCTTCACCACGCTGGCGGGCCGCTCCACGACCTCACCGGCGGCGATCAGGTCCGCTACGTGGGACTCCAGTTGTTGAATGTGAGGCATATTGGTTTCCTTTCTAAGCTCAGAGCAGCAGCACGGCGACGATGGGAATGGTCACGATGGACGCCGCCGTGGTCAGGAAGGTGATCTGTGCCATGCACTCGGTGTCTCCGCCGTACTCCATGCTCAGCAGCGTCCCGTTCACTGCTACGGGCATGGCCATCTGGGTGACAGCGATCCCCAGCACCAGGGAGTCGATCCCCAGCGCCCGGAGGACCAGGCACAGGGCCACCGGCAGCAACAGCAGGCGGATGGCCGTCAGCAGCCACAGCTTGGGAGAGCGCAGCACCTGTCCGGCTGACATGCCCGCCAGCAGGGAGCCCACCACCAGCAGGGACAGCGGCACGGTGATGTCTCCCACAAAGTCCAGCATCTCGCCCACCAGGGCCGGCGGCCGCAGCCGGGTCAGCGCCAGCACCAATCCCAGGACAGAGGCCACGATGCAGGGGGTGAACAGCTGCTTCCAGCGGAAGCGGGCGGCCCCTGCCAGCAGCAGCGGGCCCAGACTGTAAGACAAGAGATTGAAGGGCAGCGCCAGAATGGCGGCATAGAACAGTGCGCCGTCTCCAAACAGGGCCACCGCTACGGGATAGCCAATGAACCCCACGTTGGGGAAGGCCAGGGCATACCGCCACACGCCCTTCTGCCCCTGTGTGCCCGGCAGGAACCGGGGCACCACCAGGGCAAAGACCGCCTCCAGCAGGTAGAACACCACGCCAACCTCCAGGATGGAGAGGATGGTCCCCAGCTCCGGCAGCTCCTCGCCGGTGATCACCGCCGCCACGATCATGGCGGGCATGGTGATGTTCAGCAGCAGCTTGGAGACCTTCTGGTCCGCCTCCCCGCCCAGGTACCCCAGCCGGTTGGCCGCATAGCCCGCCGCAATGGCGAACAGGATGACCAGCATCTCGCCAAATACGTCCCAAAAATTCATCTGTCCCTTTCTCCCCTCATCATTCCGGAATTCGGTTCTTACGCCACAAGGGTCCAAGCGGAGAGGGCGTTGGCCGCCGCATGGAGACCGATGGACGTCCACAGGGTGCCGGTGCGGTCATAGACCCACGCCAGCACCAGCCCGGGCACCAGATACTGGAGCATCAGCAGGAAATACGTGATGTCCCGGTTCACCACCGCGAACTGCCACACATGCAGCAGGGCGAACAGCAGGCAGCTGACCAGGTATCCCACCGCCGCGCTCTTGCGCCGGAGATTCCCGAACACCAGTCCCCGGAAGAGCACCTCCTCCACAAAGGGCGCCAGGAAAATGACGATCAGCAGCGTCATGTGGGGCGCGTCCTCGATCTGGGCGGAGATGGTGGTGTCGTTCAGGTTGGTCTGGTTGGATACCACCAGTCTTGTCAGGCGGTACACCAGCTCGTTCAGGCCGTACAGGGCCACCAGTCCGATGGCCATGAACTTGCAGGCCCCGCCCAGGTTCTCTGCAAAGTGCCGGGAGGTCCGACCCAGAAAGCCGTGGAAAATGATGACCGTGGCGGCGAAGAGGATGTAGTAATACAGGATATTCTGCAATCCGGTGCTGATGGTCACTCCCAGCAGTCCGCCGATCAGGCGGAACAGCGGGGTTGTGACAAAGGGCAGCACCAGTAGGTAGATCACAAAGAGCACCGTGCCCGCGATCTGTTCCCCCGCCGACATATAGGCGGCGCTCTTTCTTCTTGGCATCTCGTTCCCTCCCGGTTTTCGTCCGGCTTCTGTTTCAGCTCGTTTTCCCCGGCGGGCGGATCCGCCGGGGTCTTCTTTTGATCCGCTGGGCTTGGGCGGCGCGTGTCCGCCCGCCGCCAGGCCCCTCATTTCCGCGGAATCCCCTGTCCCGGCCTGAAGGCCGCTCTCCGGGCGCCGTCAGCGCGTCCGGTCCCCCGCGGCAGAGGGCGCATCCCGCCGTGCCTGCCCGGCCGGGTGCTCAGTTGAGCTTCTGCTTCCACTCGTAGATCAGGCTCATCGCCTCAATGGGCGTCAGCGTGTCCGGCTGGCAGCGGCGGAGGGCGTCCAGCACCTCCCCCTCGCCGATGGCGGTGAGGGACACCTGGTCCTCCTCTTTCCGGGCCGCTACGTACTGGACGCCGTTCTCCTCCTCCAGCTCTTTCAGGACCGTTTTGGCCCGCTGGACCACCTTGTCCGGCAGCCCCGCCAGCTTGGCCACCTCGATGCCGTAGCTGCGGTCCGCCCCGCCGGGGAGGATCTTCCGCAGGAAGATGATGTCCTCCCCCCGGGTCTTGACGGCGATGTTGTAGTTGACCGTGCCGGGCAGGGTGTTCTCCAGCTCCGTCAGCTCGTGGTAGTGGGTGGCGAACAGGGTCTTGGCCCCCAGCAGCTTCTTGTCCGCGCAGTACTCCAGCACCGCCCGGGCGATGGACATGCCGTCAAAGGTGCTGGTGCCCCGGCCGATCTCGTCCAGAATCAGCAGAGAGTGCTTCGTGGCGTGGCGCAGAATGTCCGCCACCTCCGTCATCTCCACCATGAAGGTGGACTGGCCGGCGGACAGGTCATCGCTGGCGCCGATGCGGGTGAAGATCCGGTCCACCACACCGATGCGGGCGCTGGCCGCCGGGACGAAGGAGCCCATCTGGGCCATGAGGACGATCAGCGCCACCTGGCGCATGTAGGTGGACTTGCCCGCCATGTTGGGGCCGGTGATGATGGCCACCCGGTCCTCCTTCTCCCCCATGAAGGTGTCGTTGGGGACGAAGAGGCTGTCCTTGAGCATCTGCTCCACCACCGGATGGCGGCCGTCGTGGATCTCGATGGCCCCAGACTCGTCCACCGTGGGGCGGCAGTAGTGGTTCCGCACCGCCACCGCCGCGAAGGACACCAGGGCGTCCACCTCCGCCACCGCGGCGGCAGTCCGCTGGATGCGGGCGCTCTGGGCGGAGATCTCCTGCCGCAGCGCCGTGAAGAGCTCATACTCCAATGCCACCACCCGGTCCGAGGCGGTGAGGATCTCGTGTTCCAAGTCCTTCAGCTCCTGGGTGATGTACCGCTCCCCGTTCACCAGGGTCTGCTTGCGGATGTAGGTGTCCGGCACCTGGTCCTTGAAGGAGTTGGACACCTCGATGTAATAGCCGAAGACCTTGTTGTAGCCGATCTTCAGGGTCCGGATGCCGGTGCGCTCCTTCTCCTTGGCCTCGATCTCCGCCAGGACGCCCTTGCCGCCGTTCATGATGTGCCGCAGGCGGTCCACCTCCTCGTGGTAGCCGTCCCGGATGAAGCCGCCCTCCCGGACGGAGAACGGCGGCTCGTCGCAGATGGCCGCGCCGATGTGTGCCCCGATCTCCGTCAGGTCGTCCAGCTCCCCGGCCAGCTCCGCCAGCCGTCCGCCGGAGAAGGCCGCCAGCTGGGCCCGGAGGGCGGGCAGCCGCTCGATGGCGGAGCGGAGGGACACCATGTCCCGTCCCCCGGCGGTGCCGTAGACGATGCGGCCGATGAGCCGCTCCATATCTCCCAGGCCCGTCAGGGCGGCGATGAGCTCCTCCCGCGCCATGGTGCTCTCCACCAGGGCGGCCACGGCGGCATTGCGCTTGGCGATGGCGGTGACGGACAGCAGCGGCCGCTCCAGCCAGCTGCGGAGCAGCCGCCCGCCCATGGGCGTCCTGGTCTTGTCCAGCACCCACAGGAGGGAGCCTCTCTTCTCCCGGTCCCGGAGGGTCTCCGTCAGCTCCAGGTTCCGCCGGGCGGTCAGGTCCAACTCCATAAACCGGCCCTGCTCGTAGTAGTCCAGGTCGTTGATGTGAGAGAGGTCCGTCTTCTGGGTCTCGTACAGGTAGTGCAGCAATCCCCCCAGGGCCATGGCCGCGGCCGGGTTGGTCCTGGGCAGGCGGTCAAACGCCTCCTCCCCGAACTGGCGGCGGATGTTTCGCTCCGCCTCCGCCAGGCGGAAGCGGCCCTCGCCGCCGTTTTCCACCCGGCAGCGGAACTTCTCCGTCAGGGCGTCGGTCAGGGCTTTTTCCGAGGCGGCCCCGTCGTTCACCACCGCCTCCGCCGGGGAAAAGCGGCCCAGCTCGTTGACGACGTGCTCCACCCGGTCCGGGCCGGAGAAGGCCGTCAGGTGGGTCTTGCCGGTGGAGATGTCGCAGAAGGCCGCGCCGGCGTTCTGGCTGTCGATGTAGATGCCGCAGAGGAAGTTGCTGGCCTTCTCCTCCAGGCAGGCGGCGTCGATCACCGTGCCGGGGGTCACCACCCGGATGATATCCCGCTTCACCAGCCCCTTGGCCGTTGCCGGGTCCTCCATCTGCTCACAGATGGCCACCTTGTAGCCCTTGGCGATGAGCCGGGCGATGTAGGCGTCGGCGCTGTGGTAGGGCACGCCGCACATGGGGGTGCGCTGCGCCTCCGGCTTGCCCCGGTCCCGGCTGGTCAGGGTCAGCTCCAGCTCCTTGGATACCAGCTTGGCGTCCTCGTTGAACATCTCGTAAAAATCACCCAGCCGGAAAAACAAAATACAGTCCGGGTGCAGCTCCTTCATGCGCAAGATTTTGTCGTCATTTTGTTTCTGGTCCATGTTCGTCACCTGCCTGTTTTTCTCTGTTCTTTCCGATTCTGTTCTGTCCTTTTGTCATCCTGATTTTCCGGGCATTCTCCCCGGTTTCTTGCATGCTTTGACATCCTGCCATACAGTTCGGTCCGACCGTTCGCCTATGCCTCTTCTCCGTCCGGCAGATCTGCCTCCTCACGCTCCAGGCGGGCCTGCTCTAACTGCCACTCCAGTTCCTCCAGTTCCTTCGGAGTTGCCCGGCGGAAGTCTCCGGTATTTAATTTACCCAGATGGATATTCATGATACGGACACGTTTTAAGGTTACCACCCGGTAGCCCAGCTCGGCGCACATCCGGCGGATCTGACGGTTTAAGCCCTGGGTCAGAATGATGCGGAAGGTCTTCGCTCCGGCTGCCTCCACCTTGCAGGGTCTTGTGGTCACGCCAAGCTCTTTCAGTTCTACGCCCTCGCGCATTTTCTTTAAGAATGCCGCATTAAACGGCTGGTCTACGGTAACCAGGTACTCCTTCTCGTGGAAATTGCCTGCGTGCATGATCTCATTGGCCAGCTCGCCCTGGTTGGTCATGAGCAGAAGGCCCTCCGAGTCTTTGTCCAGGCGTCCCACCGGATACACTCTTGCCGGATACTTGATCAGGTCTACTACGTTGGGAGCACGGTCCTTATCGGAAGTGGTGCAGACGATTCCCCGCGGTTTATTCACCACCAGCAGCACCGGCTTTGCCTTTTTGCTTCCTGCTGCCTTTCCCACCGGTTTTCCATCGCAGACAATGATTTCCTGACCGGTTACCTTCTCGCCCATCTCTGCCTTACGGCCGTCAATGGTGACTTTTCCAGCCTCAATGAGGCGGTCTGCCTCGCGGCGGGAGCAGACGCCCTGCTCGCTTAAATATTTATTCAAACGGATCTCTTCCATGATGTTTCCTTTCTCACCGGTCATTCCGGCTCAGTCACTTTTCCATCCCGGCCACGCTCTTTATCCATCCCGTAAGCCGAAAACGGCTATCCCTCCACCAGAGAGATAGCCTGTCTCTTACTTGTGTTCCTTAGTCGTGAATAAACATCGCATCCCGCATGTTCCAATTTCACTACGGATTTTCACATTTGTAATCTCCCTATCTGAGTAATTATAACATTTTGGCAAAACTCCATCAATCTGTTTTTTAATTGAACGGCAGTCCTTCGTCTTCCACACCATCCGGGATGTTCATGAAGCCATCGCCAATTGCGCTGGTCGGAGCCGGTCTGGAGGTCGGCTGATAGCCGTAGCTGCCATTGTCACCGTTTCCGCCTGCAGAGTTTTTACTGTCTGCAAACTCCTGATCATCTACGATGATGTCTGTGGTATAAACACGCTGACCTTCTTTGTTGGTGTAACTGCCAGTCTGGATACGTCCGGACACCAGTACGCGCATCCCCTGACGGAAATACTTTTCTGCAAACTCACCTGCTCTGTCAAATGCCACGATGTTAATAAAATCGGCAGTCTGCTCGTTTCCATCCTGGTTTCGGCGTCCTCTGCGGTCGACAGCTAAAGTGTATCTCGCAATCGCCATTCCTCGCTCATCCTGCGTGTATCGTACTTCTGGATCCCGGGTCAATCTTCCCATAAGAATTGCTCTATTCATTTCGAATTACTCCTTTGCTATGAAATCTTTTCAAATCTGAAGCGCTGTGAAGCATCAGGATACTTTTTATGGTCAACCTCGCTCACGAACATGTCGCACGGGCGAGCGTATACTTCATAATTCCCATAAAGCGCCTGGTAAACAACCATCTTCTCACTTGTCTCCGTTTGAGTAGCTACTGCTATGATCTGATAAACGCCACCTTTGAAATGGCGATAACACTTTCCAACTTCAATCTCATTTTTCATTTTCATCGTCCTCCTGCAATTCGTACTTCACTCCGTACTGCAGATTGGAACATCATTAACAGCATTTCTGATACCGGTACGTGATTCATCTAAGATCTCCTCCAAATCTCAACTTGTCTTGTTTAGCTCCTGGTGTTTCTTCTTTTTCTGTTGATTTCAAAAAGATAATCGTCAGTGCATCACCATAGCCAAATCCTGCAACGTTCCAGCATGTTACTTCCAAGTCCTTTACTTCCGACCACCACTCAGTCTGTGACATACAGGTCGGTTC